>Ga0209415_10001724_pt1 | contig 41571 bp, 36 predicted proteins | sample PeaSoiSIISIP2007_FD_187696 | JGI IMG/M metagenome (GOLD analysis project Ga0209415, IMG submission 187696) | Peat soil microbial communities from Weissenstadt, Germany - SII-SIP-2007 (SPAdes) (version 2) | ecosystem: Environmental > Terrestrial > Soil > Wetlands > Peat | place: Germany...
TTCGCGCGGTCTGCGTTCGCGCTGTCTGTGTTCGCGCGATCCGCGTTCCTGCGATCTGCGGCGCTCATCAGCGAATCTCCTTGAGGACTTCGCACAAGCGTCCGAAGTCCGCAGGGGTGTTCATCTCGGTGACGGAAATGAGGAGCGCGCCGCCTAACTCGGGATAATCGCGCGCGAGCGAGAGGCCCGCGAGAACTCCGCGGTGCTCGGCCGCGGCGAGCGCCGCGTCGGGACGATCGATCGCGATGACAAATTCGTTGAAAGATTGACCGTGGAAGCGGCGACGGAAGCCGGCGGCCGCGAGCGCCGCGATCGCGTCGTGCGCGAGTTCGACGTTGCGCGCGGCCAATTCGCGGAGCCCCCGGCGGCCCATCAGCGAGAGATAGACGGTGGCGGCGAGCGCGCAGAGCGAATGATTGGTGCAGATGTTGGAGGTCGCGCGTTCGCGGCGGATGTGCTGCTCGCGCGTGGCGAGCGTGAGGCAAAAGGCGCGGCGGCCCTCGCTGTCAACGGTCTGGCCGACGATGCGCCCGGGCATCTGGCGGACGTGCGCGAGGCGGCCGGCGAGAAAGCCGAGACCGGGGCCGCCGAACTGCACCGGCATCCCGAAGCTCTGCCCTTCGCCGACGGCGATATCGACGCCGAGCGCGCCCGGCGCTTTGAGTATGCCGAGCGCCAACGGCTCGGCCGTAACGGAGATCGCGAGACCACCAGAGTGATGCGTGAGGTCGGCGATTTGCGCGAGCGGCTCGATCACACCGAAGGCGTTGGGATAACCGGTGACGGTGCAGAGCAAATCGTCGGAGGCGACGGCTGCGAGCCCGGAATGATCGATCGCACCAGTTGTGGAATCGAAGGGCACCTCGACCAGCTTGAGCGTGCCGAGGGCGCTCAGGTAGGTGCGGATGGTCGCGCGATAGTCGGGCCATAGCGCACGGGAAAGCGCGACGACGTGGCGCTTGGGCAGCACGCGATGCGCCATCAGGATCGCTTCGGCGGCGGCAGACGCGCCGTCGTACATGCTCGCATTGGCGACCTCGAGCGCGGTCAATTGCGTGATCAAAGTCTGGAACTCGAAGATCGCCTGCGTCGTGCCCTGGCTGACCTCGGGCTGGTAGGGCGTATAGCTCGTCGCGAACTCGGCGCGCGCGGTGATGGCGCGGACGGCGGCGGGTACGTAATGACGATAGTAGCCGCCGCCGAGGAAACTGATGAAGCCGGCGGCGCCGCCGTTGCGCGCGGCGAGCGTCGCGAGTTCGGCGGCGACTTCCGCTTCGGTGCGGCCGCCGTCGAGCTTGATTGCCGCGGAGGCGCGCAGATTCGCGGGAACATGCGCGATCAGATCGTCGAGGTGGGCGACGCCGATCGCCTCGAGCATCGCGGTTACGTCGGCTTCGGTATGCGGAATAAATCTCATCTGATAGATTAAGTTCCTTTGGCGGTCATGGTTTCATGCAGCGCAGGGCCACGGCGATGCGGGCGGACGCGGTCATGCGCCATCACGGTCACGTTGATAAAACGGTAACGGGACGATGGTCGCGGCGACCATGCGATTGCGAATCGCGACCTCGAGGCGATCGCCATCGGCGAGAGCGGCGCTGGTCGCGAGATACGCCATCGCCAGGGGTCGGTCGAAGCTGGGCGCGTAGGTTCCGCTGGTGATGACGCCGACCTCGCGCCCGTCACGGTGTAACTTGTAGCCTTGGCGCGCGATGCTCTTGCCGTCGTCGGTGCGGATGCCGGCGAGGCGCCGCGACATTGCGCCGTCGCGCTGCGCGGTCAACGCCGCCGCGCCGACGAAATCGCGATCGAACTTAACGAAGGACTTTAAGTTGGCCTCGAGCGGCGAGGTCGCACGGTCGAGTTCATGGCCGTAGAGCGGCAGGCCAGCTTCCATCCGCAGCGTGTCGCGCGCGCCGAGGCCGCATGGCTGCAGGCCCTCGGGATCTCCGGCTGTCATGAGCGCATCGAAGAGGCGCTCGGCATCGGCGGCCGCGCAGAAGACCTCGAAGCCGTCCTCACCGGTATAGCCAGTGCGCGCGACAAGCGACGAAACGCCGGCGACCTCGCCGTCGGCGGTGCGGAAGCGCCCAATCGAAGCGAGCGGGAGAGTGGTGACGCGCGCCAGAATCGCGACCGCTCGCGGTCCCTGAAGGGCGATGAGTGCGGTGTCATCACTGCGATCGGTAATCGTGGCGCCGTCGCGGTTGAGGGCGGTCAGCCAAGCCCAATCGGTGGCGATATTCGAAGCGTTAACGCAGAGCATGTAGTGTTCGGCGGTGAGTCGATAGACGATGAGGTCGTCGATGGTGCCGGCGTCGTCGGCGCACATTATAGTGTACTGGGCCTGGCCGTCGGTGAGGCGCGCGGCGGAATTGGTGAGCGCGCGTTCGAGTAGTGGCAGCGCGCGCGGGCCCTCGATATGGAACTCACCCATATGGCTCAAGTCGAAGAGACCCGCGGCATGGCGGACAGCGAGATGCTCTTCGATAATGCCACGATAGCTGAGCGGCATCGCGAAACCGCCGAACTCCGTCATGCGGGCGCCGAGTTTGCGATGCAGGGATGCCAGCGGGGTGCGCTTGACCAGTTCCATCAGCCCGTCTAATTTTACCAGAGCGACTCGACGCCGACGAACTAAATCCCACGCCTGCCGAAATTATTTTTACGTCCACGCCGATTCCAGCCCGTCTATCGTTTATTCGGCGCGTTATGACGCGACGCACGCGCGCGCGTGGTGCGCGAAAGCGGCTGGGCAAAGCGAGCGGGTCTCTACCTGATCTAGCGGATACAGTGGCGCCACGGATGAGATAGATGCCAGCGAAACTGATGGATGGACGGAGGGTGAGCGACTTGCTGCGGCCGCATTTAATTGCGCACGCGCGTGAGTTGGCGGAGCGGCATGGCGTGGTGCCGGCGCTCGCGGCGATCATGGTGGGCGACGACGCGGCGTCATCGCAATATGTGCGCAACAAGCGGAAGTTTGCCGAGGATTTGGGATTTCGCAGTGAGGTCATCGCGATCGCGGCGGCGGAGGCGAGCACCGAGCGGGTACTCGAGACGATCGCGCGGCTCAACGCGGACGAGCGCATCACGGGGATCCTGCTGCAATTGCCGGTGCCCGACGGCATCGACACGTTTCGGCTGTTCGACGCGATCGACGGGGACAAGGACGTTGACGCGGTCGGAGCGGAGAGCCTAAAGGGATTTTATCGCGGGCATTGGGGGCGCTTTATTCCGTGCACGCCGCGCGGAGTGCTGACGCTGCTCGACCATTACAAGGTGCCGGTCGATGGAAGTCGCGCGGCGGTGATTGGGCGCAGCGACATCGCGGGCAAGCCGATGGCGATAATCCTCGGGGGACGGATGTGCAACGCGACGGTGACGTGGTGCCATCGGCATACGCGCGACCTCGCGGCGATCTGCCGGGAGTCGAATATTGTCGTGTCGTGCGCGGGCGTCGCGCCGACGAACGGGAAGTTCCTGATCACGGCGGATATGATCAAGCCCGGCGCGTGCGTGATCGACGTCGGCTTTCGGCGGGTGGGGCGCGGGCAATTTGCCGGCGATGTCGATTTCGAGGGCGTCAAGCAAGTGGCAGGATGGATCACGCCGAATCCGGGAGGCACTGGACCGATGACGGTGGTGGCGTTGATGCAAAACGTGATCGACGCGGCGCGCTATCGGCTTGGACTCGAGCGCGCCGAATATCCAGTATGAAAACAACGGGCGCGAGTGGCCGGTAGTTGCGAATCCGGCGACAAAGCGGCGAGGGGAGCGTCAGCAAAATATATGGCAGCAGACGGCGATAGCCCGGCGGGCGCAGAAAAAGCGACGATCGCAGAAAAGGCGGCGGGCGCGGAAAGGCGTACGTTCAGCCAGATCCTGATCGGGCCAGCGCGCGATGTTAAGGATCCTGAAGTATTCCATCAACTTTCGCTGGTCGCATTTCTCGCCTGGGTGGGGTTGGGATCGGACGGGCTGAGCTCGTCGTGCTACGGGCCGGAGGAGGCGTTTCTCGCGCTCGGATCGCATCAGTACATGGCAGTATTCCTGGCGCTGCTGATGGCACTGACGGTCTTCATCATATCGGCGTCGTATTCGCAGACGATCGATGAGTTCCCGACGGGCGGCGGTGGATATCTAGTCGCGACGAAGCTGCTGGGGAGCGGGGCGGGACTGGTCTCCGGATGCGCGCTGGTGATCGATTACGTGCTGACGATTTCGATCTCGATCGCGAGCGGCGCCGACGCGATCTTCAGCTTCCTGCCGACCCCATGGGCCCACTACAAATTCTGGGTGTGCCTCGCGGTGGTGGCCGTGCTGATCGGGATGAACCTGCGCGGGGTCAAGGAATCGGTACTCTCGCTACTGCCAATCTTTATCGCGTTCGTGATCACGCACGTCTGGCTAATCACCTATGCGCTGGTCGAGCGCGCGTCGATCATTCCGCGGGAAGTACATAGCGCGTTTCTGCAGACCGGCAGCAGTATCCATACGATGGGATTTTTCGCGCTGGCGCTCCTGTTCCTGCGGGCCTACAGCCTCGGCGGCGGGACCTACACCGGAATCGAAGCGGTGAGTAACGGCTTGCCGATTCTGCGCGAGCCGCGCACGGTGACCGGCAAGCGCACGATGATCTACATGTCGATCTCGCTGGCGTTCGTGGCCGGCGGCATCCTGTTCAGCTACATGCTGTTCGACGTCGGGCCGCAAGTCGGCAAAACGCTCAACGCGGTGCTGTTCGAGAAGATGGCGGCGCATTGGACGCTGTTCGGGATGCACGTGGGATTGCCGATCGTGACGTTCACGCTGCTGACGGAAGGCGCGCTGTTGTTCGTCGCGGCGCAAACCGGATTCGTCGATGGGCCGCGGGTGCTCGCGACCATGGCAACCGATCGCTGGTTGCCGCGGCGCTTTGCGAATTTGAGCGCGCGGCTGGTGACGCAGGACGGCGTGTTGGCGATGGGCCTGGCGGCGGCCGTCATCCTGGTAGGCACGCATGCGAGCGTCGATTTGCTGGTGGTGCTCTACGCCATCAACGTGTTCATCACCTTCACGCTATCGCAGCTCGGGATGACGGTGCATTGGTGGCAGGTGCGGGGCAAGGAGCCGCGGTGGAAGCACAAGCTGCTGATCAACGGCGTCGGGTGCATGTTTACGGGACTGATCCTGGTGGTGACGGTGACGCTGAAGTTCGACGAGGGCGGCTGGGTGACGGTGGTGATGACGGGGGGCATGGTGGCCGCGTGCATGATCGTGCAAGCGCATTATCAGAGCGTACGCAAGGCGATCGAACAGCTCGAAGCGGATGTGCTGCCGGAGATCTTTGCGGCGGTGGAAAAAGCGCCGGCCGAGCGTGATCCGGAAGCCCCGACGGCGGCGCTGCTAGTCAACGGCTTCAACGGGCTGGGGCTCGCGACGCTGACGACGGTGCAACGACTGTTCGGCGGGCAGTTCCGCAACGTCGTGTTCGTCGGCGTCGGCGAAGTGGATTCGGCACTGTTGAAGGGGCCGGAGGAGGTCAGGCACCTCGAACAGCAAATCGCCGACGACATGATCGAATACTGTCACTTCGCGGCGGACCTGGGATTTCATCCGGAATTGCGCACGGCTATCGGGCCCGATGTCGTGTTCGAGTTGCATCGGCTGTGCCTCGAGGTCGCGAACGAATTTCCCCACACGGTGTTCTTCGCCGGCAAGCTCGTTTTCACCGACGAACTCGACGGTTTCGTCAGCCGCTTCCTGCACAATCATACGGCGCTTGAAGTTCAGAATTGGCTGCAGGTGCACGGGCTAAGCCTCGTGATATTGCCGGTGCGGGTTGGCAGGGCGCAGGCCCGCGCGGCGAGTATCAAGGCCGCGGCCGCGTCGGCGCCAAAGTTGGTGCTGCAAAAATAGATTGAGCGCGCAGGCGCGATTGACAGCATCCGCCTCACAAGATCAACTAGGGTCGTGGGAATTGCGGCGGCGAACGGGCGGGTGGCAGGAACGGAGGAGGAGGCGGAGGCGCTTCGTCCACCGCTCAAGTGGGCCGGCGGCAAGCGCTGGCTGGTGCCACGACTGCGCGAGCTGTACGAGCCGTATCGCGATCGGCGACTGGTCGAACCGCTATGCGGCGGCCTCGCGATCGCGCTCGGATTGCGACCGCATAGCGCCTTGCTAAACGACATCAGCCCGCACGCGAGCAATTTCTATCGCCGGCTCAAGCGCGGGTTTCGCACGACGCTCGCGATGCGCAACGATGAGCGGCTGTACTACCGCTATCGCGAACGCTTCAACCGGCTGATTGCCGACGGCAAAGCGCAGTGCGATGAGGCCGCCGCGCTCTTCTACTTTCTCAATCGCACGGGCTACAACGGCCTTTGCCGCTTCAACAGCCGCGGCGAATTCAACGTCCCGTTCGGGCGCTATACGAACATCAATTACGTCCACGATTTCGCCGAGTATCGCGCAACCTTCGCGCGATGGACTTTCGCCAATACGGACTTCGCCAGGTTGCTGCTACATGCGAATGACTTCGTGTACGCGGACCCGCCTTATGACGTCGTGTTCACGCGCTATACGAAGGAGGATTTCGGCTGGGCGGACCAGGTGCGGCTAGCGGAATTTCTCGCGCGCCATCGAGGACCGGCCGCGCTCTCGAACCAGGCGACCGAGCGCATCGTCGAGCTTTACGACCGCCTCGGGTTCACGTTGAGCTTTCTGCAAGGGCCGCGGCGAATCAGTTGCAAGGAGCGCAAGCCTGCGCTCGAAGTGCTCGCCACGCGCAACCTGTGACGCGTGGCGAGCATCGTTCGGAGTTAGAGCTTCGCGCGCAATTAGATGACGTCGGTGTTCGCGGGCTCGTCGATCACTCGATTCTCGATCGCGCCGACGCGTTCGATTTCGATGCGGACGATGTCCCCCGCCTTGAGGAATCGGGGCGGCTTCATCGCAAACGCGACACCGGCCGGCGTGCCGGTCGAGACGATCGTCCCCGGCATCAGCGTGCAGACGGTCGAAAGCGTCTCGACCTGCGCATAACAATCGAACACCAGGTGTTTGGTGTTCGAATGCTGACGCACTTCGCCGTTGACGAAGGTCTTGAGATCGAGCGTATGCGGATCGCCGACCTCGTCGGGCGTCACGATCCACGGACCGATCGGGCCGTGCGTATCGAACGACTTGCCGAGCGTCATGGTCTGCGCCTTGAATTGCCAGTCGCGCACGCTAACGTCGTTGACGACGAGGTAGCCGGCGATGACCTCATGCGCGCGCTCGCGCGGTACGTGCCGGCATCGGCGACCGATCACAAAACCGAGTTCGCCTTCATAGTCGAGCGCCGAAGAAACGCGCGGCAGATGAATCGGATCGTGCGGGCCGGTGACGCAACTCGATTGCTTGTTGAAGAAGAGCGGAAATTCCGGCCGCTTCATCTTCGACTCTTCGATATGGTCGGCGTAGTTGAGGCCGACGGCGAGAAATTCCGGCGGATGCAGCACGGGCGCCTCGATTTTGATCTTCGCCAAGTCGATGCGATGCGCGGTATCTTGCGCGACCTTGCGAGCACGATCGAGCGCCGACCGGCCGGCCGTCAGGAACGCAACCATTTCGCGCGGCAGCCCCGGAGCCGCGGCCGCGAGATCGATCATCGAGTCACCGGCGACGACGCCAATCCGGGTCGCACCGCCATGCGTGAACGTCGCGAGTTTCATCGCAATTCCTCCGTCTCAAAGAGAGCTTACGTGACCAATTAGATCTCTCGCGCAGAGGTATCTAGTGCGCGAGGTCATTCGCCGAGGCGCGCGAGGCTCGCGCGATTAAAGCCCTTCTCCGCGTCGTACTTGATCAATTCGGCCTGCGGTTTTCCCGCATGATAGCCGCGCGCCAATTCGTCGGGATCGAAGTCCACGCCGATCGGATTCTTCTCGAACTGCGCGGTGCGCATAAAATCCTTCATCGCCTGCGCGTCGTCGTAGTTGTCGATCTGCAATTCGACCTTGTTGCCGTCCGGATCGCGATAGTACATCGACGTCGTGATGCCGTGATTGATGGTTACGACCGGCGTGATCGCGGCCGCCTTGAGCCGCTCGTAGGTCGCGACCAGATCGCCGAGACTCGCGTAGGTGTAAGCGAGATGGTCGAGACCGGCCGAATGCGGCGCGCGTTCGACGATGCCGGGGAAGGCCGCAATCGCAATCCGATGATGCTCGTCGTCGTAGGTCATGAACGCGAGGAACTGATTTTCGTACAAAATCTTCGCGTTGAGCACCGTGCGATACCATTCGGTCATTTCCTTGAAGCGGGTGGTGCGCAAGACCGCATGCGCGAATTTCGCCGGTGCGATTTTTTTCGCCTCACCGCTAACACTCTTCGGCTGTGCCGCCATCGACGTTCCTCCTGTGCGAGGTCGCAGGCCGTGCGCGGGCCCGCTCGCCTCGCCCGACGATAGCAAAGTTCGGCTCGCCGCCGCGACCATCGCGCAGTGGTCGATTTCACTTTCGCGCGGCGGTCGGTGAACTTCGCTGGCGACCCGATTCGCGGATTCGCCTTGCGATGCGAGTGGCGCAATTGCTACAGCACGAAGTGGATCGGCCGCGCGTCGTTGAGAGGTAGTGGCGACGCCCGCGACTGCATCCGCGCGCGATAGATTGGCAGGAGGATTTCCGATGGCGGCTGCTCCACGGCACGTACTCGATGGCATCAAGGCGCTCGACTTCACGCAATTCGTCGCAGGTCCGACGGTGACCAAGCTGATGGCGGAGATGGGCGCGGAGATAATTAAGGTGGAGGTCGCGCCGGACGGCGACCGTTGCCGCACGGTCTCGTACATGAAAAACAATCGCAGCGGCTACTTCGTGCAGCAGAATCGCGGCAAGCTGAGCCTGTGCCTTGACGTGCGCAGGCCGGAGGCGAAGGAAATCCTGCGCGGCCTGATACCGAAGGTTGACGTCATCGTCGAAAACTTCGCACCGGGCGTGATCAAGCGGATGGGCTTCGATTACGACACGGTAAAAACGTTCAACCCGAAAATTATCATGTGCTCGGTTTCGACGTTCGGGCAGACCGGACCGCTCTCAAACGATCCTGGCTACGATTTTGTCGGACAGGCGTATGCGGGAGTGACTTCGTTGAGCGGCGAGGCCGACGGACCGCCCTATCCGCCGATGCTGGCGCTGGGCGACGTCTCGACCGGAGTACATGCGCTCGCCGCGATTGCGTGCGCGCTCTTCTATCGCGATCGCACCGGCGAGGGGCAGTACATCGATATTTCGTTGCTGGACGCTTACTTCCATTACCACGACTGGGGCGTGCAGACGATCAGCGCGAGCGGTGGCGCGAAGAAGGCGTTGCGCACCGGACAGCATTATTCGTCGCTGTGTCCGGCCGGGATGTTCAAAGGCAAGGGCACCTACATTTTTATTTTCGCGTGGCTCGATCATCATTGGGTCAAGCTTTGCGAGATCATGGGACGGCCGGAACTCGGTCACGATCAGCGCTTCGTCAGTAACGACGCGCGACTCGCGCATCTCAAGGACATTATCAAGGTGATCGAGGAATGGCTGGCGCGAATGCCGAGTGACGAGACCTCGGTGGAGGCGCTGCGCGCCGCGCGCATCCCGTCGGCGCCGGTGCTGTCACTCGAACAGGCGATGGCGCATCCGCATCTGCGCGAGCGACGGACGGTGCGCAAGGTCCACGACCGGTTGCTCGGCGATTTCGAGGTGCCGGGATTTCCGCTGCGTTTTTCGGCCTTTCCGGAGCTGCTCGATCTGGAAGCGCCACTGCTCGGCGAGCACAACGGGCGCATCCTCTCCGGTTACCTCGGTTATGCGCCGGGCGATATCGACCAGCTCGAACGTGATGGCGTGTTGATCAACCAGCCGCGCTGATCCGCGCGCCGGCGTGGCGGAATCTCACGTACAGTTGGCGAGGGTCGCGCACAGCTCGCGCGCGTCACGGACAGCCGGCGAGGCGCATCAATTCGCGCACGCCGTCGGGCGTCGCGACCTCGGGCTCCCAGTTCAGCGCCGCGCGCGTTGCGCTTAGATCTGCAAGCGTATCGCGAGCGTCGCCGGGACGGCGTGCGACGTGCACGACCGGACCGCCGACGATCGCGGCAATCTCGTTGACGCTGAGACTTTCGCCGCGCCCGACGTTGAGCGCGCGGCCGTCGGCGACGGCCGCCTCCATCGCGGCGATATTCGCCCGCACTGCATCGCGCACATGTGTGAAGTCGCGCGTCTGCGTGCCGTCGCCGTGAATCGTCAGTGGGCGGCCTGCTATCTTTTCGCGAATGAAGACGCCGATCACAGTTACGTAAGCCCCGTCGGTCGCCATCCGCGGGCCGTACACGTTGAAGTAGCGCAGCGTCAGCGTTTCGATCCCGAACAGGCGATGAAACATCCGCGCGTATTGTTCGCCGGCGAGCTTTTGCAGCGCGTATGGATTCAGCGGATTCGGCGTCATCGATTCGCGCAGCGGCAGCGTTGACTGATCGCCGTACACCGATGACGACCCCGAATAGATGAAGCGGCGCACACCGGCGTCGCGCGCCGCGATCAACGCGTCGAGCGTACCAACGACGTTGGTGAGATGGGTTTCGACCGGCTTTTCGATCGAGAGCATCACGCGCGGCAACGCGGCCATGTGAAAGACGCAATCGACGCCGTCGAAGGCGGGCCGGATCGAATCGATCACGCGGACGTCGCCGACGATTACTTCAGCCGCCGGGTTCACGTTCTCGCGTGGCCCGGCGATAAAATTGTCGAGCACGCGAACGCGCAGGCCCTCGCCGATCAGCGCATCAGCGAGATGCGATCCGATAAAGCCGGCGCCGCCGGTGACCAGCACCAGGCGCGGCTTGGAACCCGTGACCAAAGACGACATCGAGCGAAAGGTTACAGGGCGCGAGTCGAAAGCGCGAGATTGCCTCAGGAAATCCGCGTATAGAGCCGCCGCGCGTTATCCCAGAGAATCATTTTCTGGACCTCGAGCGGAAATACCTCCGGGCGCGCCGTGAGCTTTACGGTGTCGGGAAAGCGACCGTCGAAATGCGGGTAATCGGACGCATAGATGATATGTTCGGGGCCGACGAAATTGGCGACGAACGGCAGCGTTTCCTCATCCGGGTCGCATGAAATGAAAAAGTTCGGCGACCGGATCACCTCCGACGGCTTGCGCCGCAGAAACGGAACGTACTCGGGCATCAATTCGTAATGCTCGTCGAGACGCTCCATCCAGTACGGCAGCCAGCCCACGCCGGCCTCGAGGATGGCGGCGCGCAGGCGCGGAAAAAGATCGAGCACGCCACCGCCAATTAACGATGCGAGCGCGCGCATGCACTCGAAGGGATTGGTCGCCGAATGCTGCAGGAACAGATTATTGGTCATGTCGAAGGTGCCCAGCCCATAGGGCGGACGCGCCGTCCCGCCGTGGAAGCACGCGGGCAAATCGGTGTCCTGGCAGGCCTGCCAAATCGGATGAAGCCCCGGATGATCGAGTAAGCGATCTTCGATATGCCCCGACAGATAGACGCCGACTGCCCACGGCTCGCGCGCCACCTGTCGGATCATCTCCGCGGCACGCTCCGGATCGCGCATCGGGACGACGGCGACGCCCTTGAGCCGGTCGGGATAAGCCGAGCAGTAGTCGGCCAGCCATCGATAGTACGCGCGGATCATCGCGATTTCGAAATCGACGGTCTTGAGCGAGCAGAAGCTCGACACCACTGTCGCGAACAGTACCGCGACGTCGATGCCCTCGCGATCCATGTCCTTGATGCGAATGTGCGGGTCCCAGCCGCCGCGCATGTCGGGCTTATCGCCGCGTGGATTGCGCCCGGTGCGCACCAGCGGCTTATCGGGATGAGGCACGCCTAACGGGCGCCCCGTGTTGAGCTGATGGAAAATGCCAAAGAAAAATTTCGACGCGCGGCCCTCGGCCTCTTTCTTCAAGTCTTCGAGGTCAGGCTTGAACCTCGTTTCGAGATAACGGTCATAGAAGTCGTTCGGCTCCATCACGTGGCCGTCGGTATCGATTACCTTGTTGCCGTTGAACATGAACGTCCTCCTCGCTCGCTCGCGCCGCAAACCTGTCGCCGCTATCCGATCGCCTCGGCGCGATACACATGCATTTTCCTTATCTCTCCGCGCCGCCTCAAGCTCAAGCAATTCGACGATTGATCGCACGACGATGCGCACGGTTCCACCGCACCGGCGCATCGACTATTACATTGCCCGAACGAGTACGTTGCAAAAGATGGCCGCCGAAATCGTATCCTCCACCGCACCCGACGCGCGCGAACTCTCGACCGCCGAGGCGTTTCACACGTTGCTTGCTAGCTTTCTCGGCTGGACGCTCGACGCTTTCGACTTCTTCATCTTGATCTTCGTCCTGCCGACTGTCGCGAAGGACTTCCATCGATCGGTCCCCGACATCGCGTTTACGATTACCGCGACGCTCGCGATGCGCCCGGTCGGCGCGCTTATCTTCGGTTGGTTCGCCGACCGTTACGGCCGCCGCTTGCCGCTGATGGCCGATGTCATCTTCTATTCGATCGTCGAAGTACTGAGCGGCCTCGCGCCCACCTACGGCTGGTTCCTCTTTTTCCGCGCGCTCTACGGCATCGGGATGGGCGGGGAGTGGGGCGTCGGCGCTTCGATCGCGATGGAGGCGGTCCCGGCACGTTGGCGTGGATTGCTCTCGGGCGTGCTGCAAGAAGGCTATGCGGTCGGCTATCTACTCGCGGCGGCCGGGTACTTTCTGATCTATCCGCATTTCGGATGGCGCCCGCTGTTCTTTCTCGGCGGCATCCCGGCCCTGCTGACGCTCTATATCCGCGCGAAAGTGCCCGAGTCGAAATCGTGGTCGTTGAACCGTCCGCCGGCCGGAGCGATCTTGCGCGCGCTGCGGCGCAATTTTCGCCGCTTCCTCTATCTTGTCGTGCTGATGACGATGATGAATCTGGTCTCGCACGGCACCCAGGACATGTATCCGACCTTTCTCAAAATCGAGCGCGGGCTCGATCCGCGCACCGTCGCGACCATCGCGATCATCTACAACATCGGCGCGCTGCTCGGCGGCCTGGTCTTCGGCTACTTCTCCGATCGTTTCGGCCGACGCCGCTCGATGGTCGCGCCGGTGCTATGCGGCGTGCTCATCGTGCCGTTCTGGATCTATCCGCATTCGCTGGTCTGGCTGACCGTCGGCGCCTTCCTGATGCAGTTCATGGTGCAAGGCGCATGGGGTGCGATTCCGGCGCATCTGGTCGAGCTTTCGCCGCCGGAAGTTCGCGGTCTCTTCTCGGGCCTCGCGTACCAACTCGGTGTACTGCTGGCGGCCAACGCCGCCTTCGTCGAGGCGCTTATCGCGCAACGTCTCGGCTATGCGGCCGCATTGGCGCTCGTCGCGTCAATCGTTTTATGCGGCGACGCGGTCGTGATCGCGCTCGGCAGCGAGCGCAAAGGCTCCGACCTGCACGCCACCTGACACTGGCCGGATGGTTCTCGCGCCCCATCGATTTCCTTGCGAAAATTCTCAGTCCGGAGCAAAACAGAATAAAGGCGCAAACGGAACCGCGCGATACTGGGAGGTAATGGAATGAAATTCGGAATCTTCTACGAAATTTCGGTGCCGCGGCCGTGGGACCGCGAGGCCGAAAAGCGCGTCTTCGATAATTGCCTCGAACAGGTCGCGCTTGCCGATGAACTCGGTTTCGACACGGTGTGGGCGGTCGAGCATCACTTCCTCGAAGAATATTCGCATTGCTCGGCGCCGGAGATTTTCCTCACCGCCTGCGCGATGCGCACGAAAAAAATGCGCGTCGGCCACGGCATCGTCGTATGCGTGCCGGAATTCAATCATCCGATCAAAATCGCGGAACGCACCGCCACGCTCGACATCATCTCGGGCGGGCGGCTGGAAGTTGGCACCGGCCGCTCTGCGACCTGGAACGAACTCGGCGGCTTTCGCGCCAATCCCGACGAAACCAAAAAGACCTGGGACGAGTTCGTTCGCTGCCTGCCGAAAATGTGGACGCAGGAACGCTTCAGTTATCAGGGCCGTTCATGGTCGATGCCCGAGCGCGCGATTATCCCGAAGCCCTACCAGAAACCGCATCCACCGATGTGGGTCGCAGTCACCAGTCCGGGCACCGAGATCGACGCGGCCGAGCGCGGCCTGGGATCGCTCGGACTCACTTTTGGATCCGTCAAGGAGCAGGAAGAGAAGATCAAAAATTACCGGCGCATCATTTCCACTTGCGAACCGGTCGGCGAGTTCGTCAACGACAAGGTCAGCACGGTCAACTTCCTCTACTGTCATGAGGATACCGAACGCGGTAACAAGATTGGCCGGCGGATGCTCGGCACGTTCAATTTCCTCGCGGCCCAATTGCTGGCCGCGCGTGAGGCCTATCCGACCAAGTCCTATCCGTCGCTCGGATTGCTGCCGACGCTGCGCCGCGAAGCCTCCGGTCCCGGCGATGAGGCCGGCGTGCCCGAGGGAATCGCGATCGGCGATCCGGAACGCGTGCTGCGCGCATGCAAACGCTGGGAGGCGGTCGGCGTCGATCGCATCAACTTCCTGCTCAACGCGCTCGAGACCGTGCCGCAGGAGGACGTCCTCAACAGCCTGCGCACTTTCGCCAAACATGTGATGCCGCATTTTCAGGACAGCTCGGCGCAGGTCGCGGCGGCGGGAGGTGGTCGCTGATGGCTTCCTCGGGAACCATGGACGTGCAGGCGTTCGCGCCCAACGTTTGCGAAATTAATGGCTACAAGACTGAGGCATGGACGCTGAAAGGCGCGCAGATTTTGAACGTTCTTTTCGAGGTCAAAAACGAAACGTTCCCGAGCCTGATGCCTGTGACTTTTCATCCCGTCATACCGGCGTATGCGATCATTAACGTCACGCATTATCCCGAAAGCCGGGTCGGCCCGTTCTCGATCGCCGATGTGCGCGTCGGCTGTCGCGCCGGCGTGCGGCCGCGCGGCTTCACGCTCAAGAGCTACGTCAGCACGGCGGCGGCGGCGCGCGAACTGGCTAGTCGATGGGGTTATCCGGCGAGCGTCGCGGACGTGACGATGCGCACGTTCCACGATCGCGTTGTCGGTCGCGTTAAGGCGGACGGCCGCACCATCCTCGAAGTCGAGATGCTCGATCGCGATTTCATCGGCGGTAACGACATCCAGTACGTTTCGAGCATGCACCTGTGCCGCAACAAGGAAGACGGCAAGCTCGTCGTGGTGCAGCTCGATCCTGAATGGACTTTCCTGAAGGCGGAGCGCGGCCGCCCGAACATCGTGGCGTTCGACGGGAAGGCATGGAACGGAGGCGACAAGCTGGTGCCGACGTGGCCGATTTCGGCCTGCTACACAGTGGCTGACACGACGCTGTCGCAGATTCGCTATGTCAGCGATCCCGACAAGGACGCCTTCAAAGGCACTACTCAGATCGCCGCCTGACGATTAGTCAGTCGCGCCTTCCGAGTGAGTGACTATTGAGTGAGGTTTGTAATTAGTAATGTAACGGCCGGCGGATTCTCCCGCCGGCCGCTGACTTTTCCTAGTGAGCTTTTTCGCACAGCGACCAGGCGACGTCGGCCATCTGAGGGATCCGCAAGTCATAAGTCGCGAATACCGGATCGTCCGCTTGGCCGTCCAGGTAGCGCGCGTAACTCCCTTCACCGATAATCGCCAGCTTGAACAGCGAGAAGATCTCATAGAACGCGAAGTCGCGCATCACGCGTCCCGACTTGCGTTCGTATAACTCGATCATCTCCTGACGAGTGTAGTAGCCACCGCCCGCATCCATGCTGGAGACCACCGTGCGGCGCTTTTCGTCGTCGGCCGGATCGCTCCAGTAGGTGACCATCCAGCCAAGGTCCGCCAATGGATCCCCTAAGGTGGACATCTCCCAGTCGAACAATGCGATCTGATGCGGCTCTTTGCCGCTCGGGTCCCACATCACGTTGTCGAGCTTATAGTCGCCGTGTACGATCGTCGCCGTTTGCGTTTGTGGCATGTGCGTTGAAAGCCACTGCTGAATTTTAGCCATCACCGGCAATGGCCGAGTCTTCGGAATAGTCCGTTCGAGTTGATCGCTCCAGCGACGAACCTGCCGCTCGATATAGCCGTCAGGACGGCCGAACCCTTCGAGGCCGACCGCTCGCCAGTCAACGGCCTGCAGAGTGATCAGCAAATCGACGATGCGCTCGCTTATCGCTCGTCGTTGGGTCGGTGTCACCGCGAAGCTTGGCTCGGAGGCCGGCACCAGCCCCGATCGGATCACTTTTCCGCGCAGGTACTCCATCAGAAAAAAAGACGCGCCGATGTAACTCGGATCGTCGCAGCCCGCGTACACTCGGGGGACTGGTACGGGAGTATTTTGCAGCGCGCTGATCACGCGGAACTCGCGCATCACGTCGTGCGCGGTCGGCAGCAGCGGACCGCGTGGCGGACGGCGCAAGGCCCACGAGTTGCCGTCGAAGTGGACCAGGTGGACTTCGTTGGAATGGCCGAACGAGATGTTTTCGACCCGCAGGTCATCGGCCTCCCCGAGTTTGCGATCGCGCAGAAAGCGGCGCAGGCCTTCGGCATCGATGGTCACCGATGGACCGGTTTTCTCGTTCCCTGTATCAACCATCTGCTTGCGATCCGCCTCGGATACGGCCTCACTTCACGCCGATTTCTCTGTAAGGCTATACCGCCTTGTTCAAAGAAGCTGCAAGCATTTGCCCAATCGTGATGGATAATTTAGCGGCGGCCGCGCCACGATCCGGCGGCGGCATTCGCCGAGACCGTCCACAATCGAGATTGCAGTGCGATGCGCCGAAACGTGAGCGGAGCGCGACTACTGAAGTTGCTCGGGCGCCGTCGTCGGCAGCAGGGTCGTGCGCCGCTGGAACGGATTGCGGCCGAAGGGACTCTCGCCGACCGATCCGATGCCACCGAGCGTAAGCTGGAATTGGAACGAGGTCTCGCTGGGATTGTAGGTCTTGGTAATTCCGAAATCGAACGACCAGCAATCGCAAGGCGACTTGAAGCGAACACCGTAGGCCGACGACAGTAGCTTGTGCGCAACGAAATCGTACGACGGGGCGAAGTACACGCCCATCCGATCGAACAGTTCGTAGTACGATCGCAATACCAGGAACTGGCTGTAATTCGCATTGACTCCAGGCGTGAATTCCGGTCCTGCTCCGATGTAGTTGTAGCTCATCTGCATGAACGAACCTTCCTCAGCCTTGCCGCTGTAAACCTTTGCCTGATTTCTGGTCCACCACGGCTGGAAGGTGACGTAGGCGTTCGCGTAGCGCAATTGCCGGTCACTCGGGCTGTACCCGAGCTGCGACCCGAACGACCATATGCGTGTGGGAAAAACGTTCGCATTGAAATCCACATCCGAGAAGCGCGAAGCACCGGGCGCGATCGCGTGGGTGACGTCGTAGGCCTGCAGCAGCGAGAAGCGGAAGAGCTCCTCGATCGCACCGGTGCTGTTAAGCACGCGCGCCCGCAGCGGACTGATAGCGGTGTCCTGTTCAATCTCGCCGTCGCCGCCCTCTGGGCCTTGCGACGGCCCTGGCGCCGCGATCTTCGCGAAAATCCGCGACGTGAAGCCGTACGTAAAGAGGCTGCGCGCTTCCATCCGGTCGGTTTCGTCGTACAGTGGCAGCTGACTCTGATCGACCTGTGGGACATAGGCATAAGTCGCGAACGGCTCGATGGTATTCTTGATCTTTTCGATCTCGCCCCACTTGACGTCGTAGACCTTTTCGATTTCGCTGCCGATGCCCGCCGTGCCATAGATCATTTCGCGCGTCTTCAGTCCGCCCGGCGCCAACGGTCCGAGGGTAAGACCGTTGTTGTATTGCAGTCCTTTCTGACCCACCGGCGTGACCATAATCGAATTGCCCGACGTGTCGTAAACCGTCTCCCGCAAGCCCAACTGGCCGAAGCCGTAAAGGTAATCGCCCAGCCGCCACGGCACCGTCAGCCGCGGATTAAGATCGAGCCGCAGTCCGCTCTGCCCGCGGTAGCGCCAGAAGTTGGTGCCGTCGACGTCATAATCGGTGTACGCGAGTCCGCCCAGGAGTTCTTTGCGTCCGCTTACCAGCATGTCCGGCAGCGTCTGCTGTGCGAACTCCTGCGGCTGAATCAGGTCCTGGTTCCATGTACCCTGCAAGCGCGCGAAGCCGCCGTCGTAGCTGTCGATTAGCCCGAAGTGTGACTCCGCATTACGCATGTTAGCGAAGCTGTTCGGGTACATGATGCCGGTGCCAATCGTGCGCGACAGCGTCCATACGTTCATCTCGCGGAGGAACAGGCTGTCGCTCACCGTCATGCCGTCGCCATAGGCCACCAGATTGTCGGTGAGGTGCTGGCGAAACATTCCGATGACGTCGTAGCGATCGATCGGAATGTGCGGATCGGCGATTTGATTGTCGACTACATCCGTGACGCGGCTGGAGGCGCTGCGCAGATCTTCGTTGTAGAAGGCTCCGTCAACCGAAAGAAAGTCGTCGAGCCCTGACATTAGCCGATACTCACCGAGCAGCCCGACCCGCTTCGAGGTCTCGATGTCCATCGCGACGGTCGCATCCGAACTCTTATTGATTGCCCAGTAGTAGGGTTGAACGAGCTGGAAGCCGCGCAGGCCCGACTCACCAATCCGCGGCGAAAGCAGTCCTGAATGGCGATCGGCATCCGCCGGGAATACCGCGTAGGGCATCGGAATCACCGGATACCCCAGGATATTGAAATGCGCGTTGTGCGCGTGCCCGCTATCGCCGATATGGACGTCCATATCCTCGGCGGTGATCGACCAGTCAGGCGTCCCCGGCTCGCATCCGCAGGTGGTAAAAAAACCGTCGAGCACCCGGTAGTGCTGGCCCAGCAGCTTGTAAACCTTCCGCCCTTCGAGCCGATAGGTCTCGCCGCGATCGGTGATTGTTGCGTTGGTCAGATCGGAGGTTTCGTCGTTGAGATTCACCACCGCATCGGTCGCGACGATGGTGCCAACCGGATCCTTCAGATGGACGTTGCCCTCCGCGTGCATCTTGCGGTCGCGCCGCAACAGGTTGACCTTGTCCGCGGTGAGCGTGGTCTTGGCCTGCGTGATGACGGCGTCGCCAGTAACTACGAAGCTGTCGGTCTTGTAGTCGTAAACGAAGTTCTTGCCGGTCACATTGACCGGGCCGCCCGGATGTTCAGCCTTGACGAAAGTGGAAAGGGAGCTCTGCTGCGCGCGCGACGGTCCCGGCGTCAGCACGAACAGTACGCATGCGGCGATCAGGCCGCCAAGTAGTGTTTTACGCCGCCGCCTCAGGGAACAACCCTCGCCGGCCTTGTCGCGACAGAAACCACGGATATACCTCCCCCACCAGATAGACTGAACCGGTCACCAACACTACTTGATCGCGTCCGCTCGATGCCACAACTTCGGCGATCGCCTCCAGTGGATCGCGGATCACGCGCGTCGGTGCGTAGGTGGAGAATACCGACTTCGGAATTGATGGATCAAGAGGGCGCTTGGCCGCCGCCCGCGTGAGAGTCACGTCGCTGACGCGAGGCCCCAGCATCGCCGCCATGCGCTCCCATTGCTTGTCTTCGAGGCAGCCGAAGACCAGCCGCGGCTTTACTTCAGTGCCGAGTTCCACTGCGATAGTTTCCAGCAACGCCTCGATCGCCAGCTCGTTATGCGCGCAGTCCAGGATCACCAGCGGCTCGCGCATCACGATATCGAACCGTCCTGGCCACACCGTCTCGTGCAGCCCGCGCCGAATCGCGTCCTCGCTCAGCGCCCACCCTTCGGCGCGCATCGCCTCGGCGGCCGCAATCGCAATCGCCGCGTTCTCGTGCTGAAACGGTCCCGCCAGCGCCAGATCGACATTTTCAAGCTGCAGCCCGAGTCCGTGGTAGTCGAGGCGATGGGCCGGCGCCTGCGACCGATAGCTAAACTCGCGATCAATCATGAAGGCCGCCGCGTGCCGCTGGCTTGCGATCGACGTCAGCACCAGGCGTGCTTCCGGATCGCGCGCGCCAATCACCACCGGGACGCCCTCCTTGATGATGCCGCCCTTTTCGCCGGCGATCGCCGCGATTGTGTAGCCCAGGCGGTCCATGTGGTCAAAGCCGATTGGCGTGATTACGCTCAGCAGCGGACGCACCACGTTGGTCGAGTCTAGTCGCCCGCCGAGACCGGTCTCGATCACTCCCACCTCGACGCCGGCCTCCGCAAAATACAGGAACATCAACGCGACCGTGAATTCGAAAAAAGTCAGCGCGAGGTCAGCGCGCTCATAGATGTCGCGCAGACGCGTGATGTATTCGAGCATCAGCGCCGCCGGCATCTCGACCCCGTTGATCCGAGTGCGCTCCGTCAGATGAACCAGATGCGGCTTGGTGTAAAGGCCGACGCGGTAGCCGGCCGCGCGCAGCATCGCATCGAGCATCGCGGCGACGGAACCCTTGCCCTTGGTGCCTGCGATATGCACCGCACGCAGCTTCCGATGCGGGTCGCCGATCAACGCGAGCGCATTGTCCATGCGGTCGAGCTTATAGATCTCGCCGCGCGCTTCCAGCGAATACAGCCAGTCGAGCGTGTCAGTCATCCGCTCCATCGAGAGTGTAGTCCTTCTCGCGAGTACTAGTCCTGGGCTCTATCTAGAGTGCCGGCCCGCTCCATCATGAGTATCAGTCTGGCGCCGTGAGAGGCCCCGAGCCTGCGCGCTTCATCGCCAGGCGCATTTTAGTCCTCCCGCCCCGCCCACGAAAGCGCGTTGAAAATCGGCCGATCCTGATCCATACGTGAATCAGTAAGTTCGAGAAGTGACATTCAGGAGAGAGAACCCTCCTATGAGGCGAGCCATAATCGCCGTGATCGCAATCGCGACTCTTAGCCTTCCGACGCACTCACCTTCCTTCGCCGCGGCCTCGCAATCGTCGCGGGCGATTACCCAGACCGGCATCGCTGCCTGCTATAAGCGTCGACTCGTCGGACATCGCACCTTCTGCGCTAAACGCTACGATCCCAACGCACTCACCGCGTCGCATGCCACCATTCCCGTGGGCACGCGCGTAAAACTCACGAATCTCCAGAACGGTCGAACTGTTGTGGTGCTGGTCAACGATCGCATGTCGGCACATGCGGGCGGCGGTATTATCATCGACATTTCCAGGCGGGCCTGCAGGGAATTGAAGTTCGGCCGCGGCGGAGAGGCTAAGGTCAAACTCGAAGTCGTTAGCGGAAACGCCGCCGCCCACCCACAATAGCTGTCCGTTCAAGCATCGCTCTTCGACGGCTGCGCTTGGGTTATCTCGGTAAAGCTGCCCGACTCGCCCGTCGAGCGGCCAGTTGGTGCCGCTGCGCCTATGCTGGCGTTTTGAGCCATGCCCCTCTCTTGGAAGGCGGCCACGCAAGGCTGAATTATTTCACCCTCAGCGGAAAAGTGTTTTTAGAGTTTCGCTTTTTATTCGCCGCGACGTTTCGTTGACTTGGCTGCTGCTGTGCTCGGCTTGGCCGTGCCGCGCGGCTTGGCTTTGGTGCGAGGCTTGGCTGTGGCGCGGAGTTTCGGTGGCCGCAGGATGTCGATCAGTTGGCCGAGTGTGCGGCGCATCTTGTGACGCGGGACGATCGCGTCAAGCATTCCGTGCGCCATCAGGAACTCCGAGGTCTGGAAGTCGTCGGGTAGTTGCTGGTTGGTGGTTTGCTCGATCACGCGCCTGCCCGCGAAACCGATCACCGCGCCCGGTTCCGCAATATTGACGTCGCCGAGACTCGCGAACGACGCGGCGACGCCGCCGGTTGTCGGATCGCCCAGCACCGAGATATACGGGATGCGCGCGTCGCGCAGCCGCGCAATCGCACTCGACACCTTTGCCATCTGCATCAGCGAGAGCACGCCTTCCTGCATGCGCGCTCCGCCCGACGCCGCAAACACCACGACTGGCAGCCGACGCCTGAGTGCGTCGTCCATCAGCAGCGCGATCTTCTCGCCGACCACCACGCCCATACTTCCGCCCATGAAACCGAAATCCATAATCGCCAGCCCGATCTCGCGCCCTTCGATCTTCGCGGTCCCGGTAAGCACGGCGTCATTGCGGCCGGCGGCGCGGCGCGCAGCCTCCATCCGCACCGGATAGGGCCGCGAATCGACGAATTCGAGTGGGTCGCCGATCGCGAGCTCGTCGAACATCTCGCGCCACGATCGTGGATCGACTGTAATCGTCAGGCGCTGATTGGCGGTGACGCGAAAATGATGTCCGCACTTGGGGCAGACGTTGAGATTACGCTCGACCTCTTTGCGAAACGTAATCTCCTTGCATCCGGGACATTTGATCCAGATATCGTCGGTGGCATTGGGAGCCGCCGATCCGCTTTGCACGCGATCCGTCGCCATCTGGGTTGACTATACCTATAAACGACTAGGCGGTCGCGCTCGCGCCGCCGCGGCGCGCCTCGCGCATCGCGTTCTTCAACTTGGCTGCGAAATCGCCGACAATTTCGACCAGTTGATCTGAATGGGCGTGCGTTTCGATCATCAGGGAGATTGCGCTGCCGACCACCACGGCGTCGGCGAAGGTGGCGACCTCGCGCGCTTGCACGGCAGTCGAAATGCCGAAACCGACGCCGATCGGCAGTGAGGTAACGGTGCGCAGTTCGCACACATTCGCCCGTAAATCGTGAGCGAGATCCGTACGTGCGCCCGTCACGCCCGCTACCGAGACATAGTAGAGGAAGCCGCTTGCCGATCGCGCGATTATGCGGCTGCGTTCGAGCGGCGTCGTGGGCGCGAGCAGGTAGATGATATCGAGACCGGCGGCGCGCGCCGGGCGTGCGAGCTCCGGGGCTTCCTCGGGCGGCAGATCGACAACGAGCAATCCGTCGATTCCGGCGCGGGCGGCGTCGGCGCACAGCCGATCACATCCGTAGCGGAAGATCGGGTTGTAATAGCCGAACAGGATCATCGGGATCTGCGTGCGACGGCGCAGTTCCGTAACCATCGACAGGATCGCCGGCAGCGTCGCACCCGCGGCGAGACCGCGCGCGGCGGCGCGTTGATTCGCGGGTCCATCGGCCATCGGATCGGAAAACGGCACGCCCAGTTCGATCAGATCGGCACCGCGGGCCTCCAGTTCCAACACCAGTTCCGCGGTGCGATCGAGATTGGGATCGCCGGCCACGATAAACGGAATGAGAGCCGCTTCGTCGCGCGCGCGCAGCTCGGCAAATTTAGCGGCGATACGTCCGTGAGCCATCTTGATTCGATTAGTCATTGGATTAGTCAATCGTCACGCCGAACGCCTTGGCGACGGTTCCCATATCCTTGTCGCCGCGGCCCGACAGGTTCACCACGATTACCTGTTCGCGCGGCAGCGTCGATGCGAGCTTGACCGCATACGCGACCGCGTGCGAGCTCTCAAGCGCCGGGATGATGCCCTCGGTTTCCGACAACATCTTTAACGCCTCGAGCGCTTCGTTATCGGTGACGGTGACGTAGTCGGCGCGGCCGGTGTCCTTCAGCCATGCATGCTCCGGCCCGACGCCCGGATAGTCAAGACCCGCTGCGATCGAGTGAGTTTCGCGAATCTGCCCCATTTCGTCCTGCAGCAGGTAGGTGCGATTACCGTGCAGCACGCCGACGCTGCCGGCCGTGATCGTCGCCGCATGCATCGGGCCGCTGATTCCCAACCCCGCCGCCTCGACGCCGATCATGCGCACCGCCGCGTCCTTGAGAAACGGATAGAAGAGGCCGATCGCATTGGAGCCGCCGTTGACGCAAGCGATTAGTACATCGGGCAGGCGGCCCTCGTGAGTGAGTATCTGCCGGCGCGCCTCGCGGCCGATTACCGACTGGAAATCTCGCACGATCATCGGATACGGATGTGGTCCTGCCGCAGTGCCAATCAAATAGTAAGTATCGCGCACGGTTGCGATCCAGTCGCGCAGCGCCTCGTTGAGTGCATCCTTGAGGCTCTTGCTGCCCGCATCGACGCTCGTGACCTTTGCGCCGAGCAGTTTCATGCGGAAGACGTTGAGCGATTGGCGTTCGACGTCGACGCTACCCATGAAGACTTCGCATTCGCGTTTGAACAACGCCGCCATCGTCGCGGTCGCCACGCCATGCTGACCGGCGCCGGTCTCCGCGGTTATGCGCGACTTGCCCATGCGCTCGGCCAGCAGCGCCTGGCCCAGCGTATTGTTCACTTTGTGCGCGCCGGTATGACAGAGGTCTTCGCGTTTAAGGTAGATCTTCGCGCCGCCCATTTTCGCGGTGAGATTGTTGCAGAGAAACAGCGGCGTCGGCCGTCCAACGTATTCGCGCGAGTAACGCGCCAGGTTCTCGCGGAACTTCGGATCGCGTCGCGCGAGCTTGTAGGCTTTTTCCAATTCGAACAGCGCCGGCATCAGGGTTTCGGCGACGAAGCGGCCGCCGAATTGCCCGAAATGTCCGTGGCTATCGGGAAGATTTTGCATTCGCGATAAAGCTCCTTAGCTTGTCGGGGTCCTTGATTCCCGGCGCGGATTCCACGCCGCTCGCGACGTCCACCGCGTACGGACGAAGCGCGGCGGCGGCGCCGACATTCGCTGGCGTGAGGCCGCCCGAGATGAAGACGCGGGTGAGGTCGAGCCGTTCGAGTCCGATGAGCGGACGCGCCCGGCCGCTGCCGCCATACAATTCCGGATGAAACGTATCCAAGAGTATATAGTCCGCACGCGTTACCGGCAGCGCGGCGTAGGGCGCGTCCGCGCGCAGTCGGAACGCACGAATCACCTTGACCGGCCATCCGCTCAGCGCACTCTCGTCTTCGTCGCCGTGAAACTGGATCATGTCGAGATCTAGTTCACGCCGTCGTTCCTCTACATAATCGCGGCTGGCGTTAACGAAGACGCCGACGACAATCGCGCGCGCGCCGATCGCGCGGCGGATCTCTCGCGCCTGATCGATCGAAAGGCAGCGCGGGCTCGGCGGATAGAAGTTGAGGCCGATCATTTCAGCGCCAAGCGCGATAGCGGACTCGGCATCCTCAACCCGCGTCACCCCGCAAATTTTCACCAAGACATTCACTATAAATCACTTCGAGATATGCACCGAGGGTCCGGTGAGCGCCGCGAGTGTCTCCCGCGGGGCGCCGCCGCGTAGCAGGCTCTCGCCGATCAGAAAGCCGCGGGCACCGGCGGCGTGAAGCCGGCGGATGTCGGTGGCGGTTTCGATACCACTTTCCGAGAGGATAAGCGCGTCGCCGTCGTAACCGGCGAGCAGAGTTTCGGTGGTCGCGATATCGGTCTTGAAGGTGTGCAGGTCGCGGTTGTTGATTCCGATCAACTCGGCATCGACCTTTCGCGCGAGCGTGAACTCGGCGGCGTTGTGAACCTCGATCAGCGCGGCCATCCGCAACTCGCGCGCGAGCGAGGCCAGGGAACGCAGTTCGCCTTCCTGGAGCATTGCGGCGATCAGCAGGACGCAATCGGCACCGGCCGCGCGCGCTTCGTAAAGCTGGTACGGGTCGAAGATGAAGTCCTTGCGCAGCAGCGGGATATCGACCGCTGCGCGAATGGCGCGCAGGTCATCGAGCGAGCCTTTGAAATGGCGGTCGGTGAGGACGGAGATCGCGGCGGCGCCGGCGGCAACGTAGTCACGCGCGACGGCGGCCGGATCGAGTCCCGGGAGAATGTCGCCCTTGCTGGGCGAAGCGCGTTTGACCTCCGCGATGATCGCGGGCTGGTGCGCGCGGAGCGAATCGATGAAGCCGCGCGGCGCGGGCGCACGCGTCGCGGCGGCGGCGATTGCGGCGGGCGGCACGGCGACGCGTTGCGCGCGCACCTCGGCGCGCTTGGCAGCGAATATCTCGTCGAGGATCGAAGCCATCGGATAACTCCGGAATCAAGCCGGCGCAGTCGTTTCGCCGAGGCTGGCGCGGCGCATCCGTTCGATTGTATCGAGTGCGCGTCCGGAAGCGAGAATCCTGCGCGCGAGGGCGACGCCGTCGGCGAGCGTGTCGGCGCCGGCGCCGACGTAAATCGCGGCGCCCGCGTTGAGCGCGAGCACATCTTGCGCCGCACCCGGGTCGCCGGCCAGCGTGCGGCGGAGCATCTCGGTCGCCTCGGCCGCATCGGCGGTGAGAAAGCTAGTGGCGCTGGCGGGCGTAAGACCGAAATCGGCGGGCGCGATCTCGTAGGTGCGCAGTTCGCCGCCTTTGACTTCGACCACGCGGGTCGCGCCGGCGAGCGAGATTTCGTCGAGGCCGTCGTCACCATGCACGACCATTGCATGCACGACGCCGAGGGCGGCGAGCGCTTCGGCCATCGGACGCAGCAGGCGCGGCTCGGAGACGCCGAGCAATTGGTGTTTCGGGCGCGCGGGATTGGAGAGCGGCGCGATCAGGTTGAAGACCGTGCGCACGCCGAGCGTGCGGCGCAGAACAGCGAGCCGTGCGAGCGCCGGATGATACGCGGGAGCGAAGACGAAGCAGCATCCCGCCTGATCGAGACAGCGCCGGAGGCCGGCGGCGTCGAGTTCAATCTTGACGCCGAAGCGCTCGAGCACGTCGGCGGCGCCGACGCGCCCGCTGACGGCGCGATTGCCGTGCTTGGCGACACGGACGCCCGCCGCCGCCGCGACCATCGCCGCGGCGGTGGAGATGTTGAAGGTGCCGGCGCCATCGCCGCCGGTGCCGGCGGTATCGAGCACGTTGCCGTCGTCGAGATTGAGCCGCCGGGCGCGCTTGCGCATCGCACGCGCACCGCCGGTCAGCTCGGCGGCCGCCTCACCCTTAATCTTGAGAGCGATGAGAAACCCGGCGACAAGTGCGTCGGGCACGACATCGTCGAGCACTTCGCCGATCACGCTTTCGGCTTCGGCGGCCTCGAGAGAGCGTCCCTTAAGGACTTCGGCGAAGGCTTCGCGCAAGTTGATCACGCGGCGACTCCGGCGACAAAGTTGCGCAGCAGGTCTTTGCCCTCGCGCGTGCCGATCGATTCCGGATGGAACTGCACGCCCTCGATGCGATGCTCGCGATGGCGCAGTCCCATGATCTCGCCCTCGGCAGTATGTGCGCTGACTTCCATCGAGGGCGGAATCGAATTCGGCTCGACCAGCAGCGAATGATAGCGCATCGCTTCGAACGGATTGGTGAGGCCGGCGAAAATCGTGCGGCCATCGTGGATGATGGGCGAGGTCTTGCCGTGCATCAGACGCGACGCGCGCACGACCTTGCCGCCGAAGGCCTCGCCGATACATTGATGACCGAGGCAAACACCGAGCATCGGCAATTCGCCGGCCAGTTCGCGCAGAATGGGAACCGAGACGCCGGCCTGCGCAGGAGTGCAGGGGCCGGGCGAGATGACGATCGCCACGGGAGCGAGAGCGCGCGCGCCGGCGACGTCGATGGCGTCGTTGCGTTTAACTATAACTTCCACGCCCAGTTCGCCCAGGTACTGGACCAGGTTGTAGGTAAAGGAATCGTAGTTGTCGATCATCAGGAGTTTCATGACGGTTGACCTCCGCGCGCCGCGGCTTCGAATTCGCGCGCGGCACCGAGTGCGCGGATCATCGCGCGGGCTTTATTGACGGACTCGTCGAACTCGGCGCCGGGATCGGAATCGGCGACGACGCCGCCGCCTGCCTGGATGTAAACGCGATTGTTTTTGACCACCAGCGTCCGCAATGCGATCGCGGTATCGGTATTGCCGGTGTAGCTGAAATAGCCGACCGCACCCGCATAGACGCCGCGCCGGACCGTTTCGAGTTCATCGATAATTTCCATCGCGCGGATTTTCGGCGCGCCGGAAACGGTGCCCTGCGGGAAGGTCGCGCGGAAGGCGTCGAACGCGTCGTAGCCGGATTGGAGTTCGCCGACGACGTTCGAGACGATATGCATTACGTGCGAATAGCGCTCGACGGTCATCAGCTCGGTGACTTTTACCGAGCCGATAGTGGCGACGCGGCCGACGTCGTTGCGGCCGAGATCGACCAGCATCACGTGCTCGGCAATCTCCTTGGGATCGGCGAGCAGTTCGCGTTCGAGTGCGAGGTCCTCGGCCTCGTTGACACCGCGCGGACGCGTGCCGGCGATGGGACGCAGAGTGATTTCGCGGCCTTCGACGCGGACCATCGTTTCAGGCGAAGCGCCGACCAGCGTCATCTCGCCGAGCCGCACGTAAAACATATACGGCGACGGGTTGATGGTGCGCAGGCTGCGATAAAGGTTGAAGGGATGGACGGTGAGCGGCGCCTCGAAACGCTGCGAGGGAACGACCTGGATAATGTCGCCGGCGGCGATGTAGTCCTTGGCCGCATCGACCATTCCCATGTAACCCTCGCGGGTCTGGTTGGAGGTGATACTCAGTTCGCCTTTGCCGTCGAGCGCTGGGGATTCGAGGCACGGCGCGACGGCCGCCTGCCGCAACCGTGCAATGGTCGCGTCGATTTTGACTTGAGCGTTTTGATAGGCGGTGCGAGTGGACGGAAAATCCTCGAGCGGAACGTTGACGATGATTTTGAGCGTTTGGCGGACGTTGTCGAACACCAGCACGGTGTCGGTGAACATCATATAGAGGTCGGGGACGCCAAGGTCGTCCTGGACGGTGGCGGGTATGCGCGGTTCGAAGCAGCGTACGATATCGTAGGCGAGGAAGCCGACGGCGCCGCCGAAGAAGCGTGGTAGACCCGGAATTTCGGGGGCGCGCAAACGCTGAACCTCTTGGCGCAGCGCCTCGAACGCGTTGTCAACGTGGCGCGCTTCGATCGCGTGTCCGGGCCGAATCAGATCCATGCGATTGGCGCGCGCGCGCACCACCAGTGCCGGTTCGCTACCGAGGAAAGTGTAGCGTCCCCATTTCTCGCCGCCGCGCACGCTCTCGAGCAGGAATGAGTAATCGCCGCGCGTGACTTTGAGGAAGGCGGAGACGGGCGTTTCGAGATCGGCGGCGATTTCACGGCATACCGGCACGAGGTTGAACCCTCGGGTCGCGAGCGCGTCGAAGTCGCTGGCACTTGGCGTGAGCATCGCAATCAGCCTCCCACATTCATGAACGTTCGCCGCCGGCGATCCCGCGTGACCCAAACGAAAAGGGCCGCAGGACAAGTCGCCCGCGGCCCTTTGGAGAATCGGTTTTGTGGTGGATTACAAAACCCGAGCGCAGGCAAACGCCTCGTGGCGCCAACGCCAGTTCGCCCAACCCAGCCGGTTTACAGAATCCATCATCGCAATAGTAAATAGCCAGTCGGAGTAGGTAATGTCAATCGCTGGTGCGGGGCGGCGCGGAAGCGGCCGAGGCGGCGCCGCCATAGAGGCGATTGTATTTCGCACGCATCTCAGTTTGCGCAGCAACCGCGGCTTCCTGCGTCGGGTAGGGACCAATCACGACCTTGTACCAGGTCTGGCCGTTGAGTTGCGCGGGCACTAGGCGCGACTGATAGCCGAGGCCATGCAGCCTACGCATCATCTCGTCGGCGCCACTGCGATCCATCGCGGCCTGGATCTGGATATTGAAGGGCTTGTGATGCGGCTGCGGGTGCGCCGATGCGGTCGCTGCAGGGTGCGGAGCAGGAGCCTCGGTATCGGTTGAATCCGTGCCGTCCGCGGAGTCGGAGGCCGTTTCGTCGGAGGCGGGAGAGCCTGGAGGCGCTGTGTCCATCGCGCCGGCAGGCGGTGCAGATTCGGAGGCCGTGCGATCGGGTGGCGGCGCGAATGCCGACGGCGTCGAGCGCGCAATCGGCTTCGGATGTTTAGCGATGGCGGACTTCGCAGACGCGACCGGAGGAATCGGCGCAACTGGTGCAACTGGATTGGCCGGCGAGGGTGGCACAGTTGCCGCCGTTACCGAGTGATCCGCCGGCGCCGACGCCAGAGGCGCTGATGCGGCCGTGCCGGTTGCGGGCGGAGCCGCGACCGGATAGGCGGTCGCAACCTGCGCGGCACTCGATTGGCTTTCGCGGCCGACGTCGTAGCCGGCCAACAGCCCGAGCATGAAGACCGCGAACGAAAGCGCTGCGACACCGAACAAGATTGCAACGACGCCGCCAGATTTAATTTCGAACCGCATTCCGCCTCGTCCTCACATTCGATCTGGTGCACTGACCCCGAGTAATTCGAGACCGCCTGCGATCGTGTCGCGCAATACTTGCGCGAGGAAGAGCCGCGCTTGGCTGAGCCTTGGATCGTCCACATTGATTATATGATTGGCGGGCTTGTTGTAATAGCGATGGAAGTCGCCGGCAAGATCGAGCAGGTAAAACGGAATCCGATGCGGCTCGAGCGATTCGACCGCGCTCGCGACGACTTCCGCAATACCGATGGCGCGTTTCGCCAGTTCGATTTCCTCCGCGGAGAGCAGCGTCAGGTCCGGCGCAGCGGCAGCCAGCGCGAGGCTGGCCTTCTCCGCTTCGCGAAAAACGCTTGCGAGTCGCGCGTGCGCGTATTGCACGTAGAAGACCGGATTTTCCGGCGCCTGCCGCTTGGCCAGATCGAGATCGAAATCGAGGTGGCTGTCGTGCTTGCGAAAGAGGAAGAAGAAGCGCACGACGTCGCGGCCGACCTCCTCGACCAGTTCGTCGAGCGTGACGTAGGTCGCCTTGCGCGTGGACATCTTGACCTTCTCTCCGGCGCGCGTGAGGGTCACGAACTGATAGATGATCGCGCGGATCGGTGCGACGTCGTAGCCGAGCGCCTTGACCGCGGCGATCACCTGCTGATGCTCGCCGATGTGGTCGGCGCCGAAGACGTCGATGATGAGGTCGAAGCCGCGCTTTAGCTTGTCGATGTGGTACGCGATGTCGGGGGTGCGATAGGTCGGCTCGCGGTCGGGGCCCGATCGCACCAGGACGGCGTCCTTCGGCAATCCGAGCGGCTCGCCGCGCAGCCACGTCGCGCCATCATATTCGGCGATCAGGCCGCGCTCGCGGAGTTGCTCGAGTATCGCGTCGACACGGCTGATCGATTCGTCGCCCTGCGGCTCCATCAGGTCGCGCTCGTTGGTGAAGTTGTCGAAGCGCACGCCGAGTCCGTCGCAGGTCTTGCGAATCTCGGACATGATCGCATCAACCGCGGCGCTGCGAAAAATTTCGAGGTCGGTCGCGGCCGCGAGCCCGTCGCGATGCTGCGTAATCAGGCCGCGTGCAATCTCCCGGATATACTCGCCCTGGTAGCCGTCCTCCGGCAGAGTCGCCTCGCGCCCCAGCTCCTGCAGGTAGCGCACGCGCACTGACTCGCCGAGCAGCTTCATCTGGCGACCACCGTCGTTGAAGTAGTATTCGCGCGTGACGCGATGGCCGGTCGCTTCGAAGAGGCGCGCGAGCGTATCGCCGAGGACCGCGTTGCGACCGTGCCCGACCGTCAACGGCCCGGTTGGATTGGCGGAGAGAAATTCCACCTGCACCGTGCGTCCATTGCCGATTTGCGGACGGACCGCGGCGGTGCCGAGCGCCGCTGCGCGCCGTAGTTCGCCATGCCAATAGCTACTCGCCATGCGGAAGTTGATGAAGCCGGGACCGGCAATACTCACTTCCTGAATTTCTGGCACCGTCTCCAGGTGTTCCTTGATGATGCCGGCGATCACGCGCGGCGGCTTGCCCTCGGCCTTGGCCATAGTGAGTGCGACGTTGCACGCGGCGTCGCCATGGGCGGGATCTTTCGGCGCTTCGATCGCGACGGTGGCGGAGGCCGAGGTAAGTTTGCCGGATGCGTGTGCGCGCGCGATAGCGGCGCCGAGAATCGAGGCGATCAGTTCCTTCATTGGTGATTTATCGGTTAATGGTGCCAGATGAGGAGCGTGTGCGCTAGGCAAGCATGCCAGGCGATGATCGAATCGTGGTAGGTATTGCGCGTTGGCGCAATGGCGTTCGCATCGACAGAGCGCGAAAGGAGTAACGGATGGAACTCGGACTCGACGGCAAAGTTGCGATAGTCACCGGTGGCAGCAAGGGTATTGGGCGTGCGACGGCGATCGGATTAGTCGCGGAGGGCGCCTCCGTGCTGGTGTGCGCGCGCGGCAAGGAGGCGCTCGACGAGGTGGTCGCGGCCGTGGGAGCAGCGTCGCGCGAACGGATCGCAGCGATCGCGGCGGATCTTACCGATGGGGCATCGATCAAGCGCGTCGTCGCCCATTGCGTCGAGCAGTTCGGGCGCGTCGATATACTCATCAACAACGCCGGCAGCGCACGCCCCGGAGAATTCCTCAAGCTCGACGACCAGGCCTGGATCGACGACTGGCAGCTCAAGTTTTTCGGCTACGTGCGAATGGCGCGTGAAGTGCTGCCGCTGATGGAACGACAAAGGGGCGGCGTAATCCTGAACGTGATCGGTGCGGCTGCGATGAATCCGCGACGCAGCTATATGATCGGCGGCGCCGCCAACGCCGCGCTCAATCATTTCACGAAGGCGCTTGCCGATGAGGGCGCCAAGGCGGGCGTGCGCGTCGTCGGGATCAACCCGGGGCCCATTCTGACCGAGCGGCTACTGAAGATGCGCACCGGTCTGACCCAATCTGCGGAGGCGGCCGACGAAGCGTTTCGCAAGATGACGCCGCTGGGGCGCGTCGGTAAGGTCGAAGAGGTCGCGGACCTCGTGATGTTCATGGTGTCAGAGCGCGCCGCGTTTATTCATGGCGCCAATATCACGATTGACGGCGGCTTCACGCAGGGGCTGATGGGCTGACACCGGCGGAGCGCGGCGAAGGCGAGAACAGGCGACCGCGACGCGCGCGGAGCGAGCGCTTCGGAATAAAGCTACTGCTTGTCCTTATCCTTGAACCACTCGGCCGAGCGCGCGAGCGTAGGATAGCCGGACCCGATCTGGATGAGCACGCCGTGGCTGCTGCGCGGCGAAAGGAAGGCTTCGTAGGAATCGGGCGAAAATTCGCGCTCGTCAACCACGCGCACGCCGCGTTCCTTCAACTCGGCGAGCTTGGCTTTGGAGTTCGGCACGTCGAACGTCAGATGATGCAGACCCTCGCCGCGCTTTTCGAGAAACGATCGCAGGAACGAATCATCGCCGAGGGGTTCGAGCAATTCGAAGGCGGTGCCGTTCAAGTCGAGCTCGATCAGCTTGTAACCCGCCTCGCGATTTTCGTGCTCGTAGAGAAAGCGCGCGCCGAGCACTTCCTCGAAAAACTTGCGCGCCTCGGCGAGGCTCTTTACCGCGACGCCGATATGGTCAAGTTTGCCGATCGGTTGATTGGCCATCAAAACCCCTCGCGTCCGCGGATAAATCGGTTCGCGGCGGACGGCGAGTCGCAATCTATCGCAGCACGAAGGCGCCGGAAAGGTCCGCGCACGTGTGGCTTCGTACAACTTGCATCGGCGGAGCGAATCGGGCTTAAAGGCAATCATGCCGGGAGCGCAATGGAAGATGCCGCCGCTGGCAAAGGTCTATGAAGCGCTCGGCGCGATCGGCGACGGGCGGGTGCGAATCGAAGACGCGCGTCGCGCATCGGTAAGTTCGTCGGACGGTGCGAAGATCTACACGGTCGAGGCTTCGGAGGACGGCGCGGAGATTTCGTCGAACGACAACGCGTCGTTCTGGCAAGGCTATATCGGCTACCCGGCCATCGCGGTGATGATCGCGCGCGGACTGATCGACGCGGATCCGGGGGCGATTGGAGCGCTTGCCGGCGTGCCGTGGAAAGAGCTGAACACCCGCTATCGCAACGATTACGATCGTACGCTCGAAGAGGTCATGCGGGGGGCGGTCGAGCGCGGCTGCGACGTCCGTGCGATTCGCGCGGCGGCCGATGCGGTACTCGAAGCGGTGCGCAAGCTCGCCCCTCGGCAAGGTCCGCGACGACGTCCGCCACGTGCGCAATCGAAGTGACTATTCGCGCTCGCGAGGTACCGATTAGCTAGTCCGAGTGTACTAGCTAGTACCTACTAGTATGAGCGGCGGCCCTGCCAGGTGCCGCTCTCGATCAGTGCCCCGCCGCCATAACATGAGTATCCGCCTTTGACGTCGTTGCCCGCCGTGCGACCCGTGTAAACACACGAGGTGCCGTCCAACATCTGCACGCGCGCGGTGAATTGTGCTCCACTGAGCTTGGCGTCCACGATTTTTCCGGTCTCATTCATGTTGTAACAGTTCAAGGTCCCATAGGCGCAGCGGTAATAACCGCGCACGCCCTGATCTGTTTCGATCATCGTAAGCGTGATTTTCTGTTGCGCGTTGCAGCGGTCCGAAGGCGAAGTCGAGCAATTCGCCAATGTGAGTCCGTTCCATACGCCGACGACGCTGCCGGCTTTGCCGGGTTCCACTTGCGTCGGGGCGCCCTCGGCATGAGTGCTCTCCGGCGGCGCGACGTAACCGACCTCGCCCGCGCCGTTCCCGGCCGCGCACCCCGCCGTAAAACTCGCAAGAGCGATTAGTATTGCCACTAATAAGCGGCCACCTGAATTGGCCATGCGAGTCCGGCCCGCTGAATTGAAGTCGATCATCAAAACCCAGTTCTCCTCTGCGCTGCCATGTCAATAGTTGCGCCGCATCTGAAACACGCCCTGCTCGATGATGCCGCCGCCTTGCAGACATTCATAGCCGCCGCTGAATTCGTTATCCGCGGGGCGTCCGGTGAAAAAGCACATCGAGCCGTCCTCGTGCATCACGCGCATCATGAGGCGCGTATGGTCGAATTTGCCGTTGCGAATCAACCCCGTCTCGTTGAGGTGGCGGCAAACCTGATTGCCGTAGGCGCACTTGTAAAAGCCGGTGACCTGGTTGTCCGACTGAAACATCGTCAAGGTGATTTTCTGTTCCGCGTGGCAGCGCCCAAAATCGGAGGGGTCGCCCTCGCAATTGGAAACGCTGACTCCCTCCCACACGCCGGTTACGCCACGGTCGGCGCCGGCCGCCTGATCCGATGCGATCGCCGCTTGCGGCGCGACGTTGATCGGTGGCGGCGGATTCGGGGTTGTGGCGCATCCACCGATTGCAATCGCGAATGTAGTCACGAGCGAGCGCGTGACGCTGCTTAAGCGGCCGCGCATACCCGGCATAGCTCGATTGTCCAGCATATGAGGACCTCGGCACGGACACGGGTGTGATCGAATCTAGCAGGATCAGGTGAGCTTGATTAGCGACAATTTTCGCATCGATGTCCTTGGCGAAGCGTAAGGAATGCGCCCGAGAGTTCAGAATCGGCTCGGGTCAGCGCTCAACTCGTCTAACAGGGTACTGGCGGCTCTGGAATGGTGGCCGCAGGCAATCGGGCTAAGTGCTTAGTTCCTCGAGCAGGGCCTTGGCGTCTTTCAAATCGGCGGTATCGAAGCCCTCGGTGAACCAGCCATAGATCTCGGCGAGCATCGAGCGCGCTTCATCGCGACGACCGGTCTCTCGTAGCAAACGCGCGAGACTCATCGTCGTGCGCAATTCCCACGCTTTGGCACTCATTATCTGTGCCATCGCGATCGCCTCGCGAAAATCTGCCTCCGCTAATTCCGTCTGCCCCATCTTGAGCCGGATCTCGCCGCGAATCCGGATTGTCTCGGGACGCTCGATGGCTTCTTCGGGATTAAAGTTGAGTGCCTGCTCGACGGTTTTGAGGGCATCGCCGATTGCGTTGGCATGAAGCTGCGCCGCTGCCAAGTACGTCGTATACCTGGGTATGTAAATGCGATTCCCGACCTTGACCAACGTATCGATTCCATCACGGATCAGCCCGATGCTATCGGCTGCACGTCCGAGTTGCGCTCGCGCATGACCCAGAAGACATCGCGAAGCTGCTGCGTCATTAGGGAATCGATGTTTCTCGCAAAGATCGAGGGCGCGCGCAGCCTCGACTTCCACAGTTTCGTATTCTCGCATGAGAGTATGGAGGCGCGCTGCATGAACATCCGACCACGGGAAATCATGGGGATTGGCGGGATTCACAGCGGCCCTCATCTTGGCTAGCCGCTCGCGGGCAACATCGGATCGCCCGAATATCCAGACGTTCCAGCTCGCCCAGCCGAAGACTGAGATAACCAAGCCTCCAGGACTCTGTCTGAAAACGGGGTCATCGATAAACTTCTGTACCGCCGTGAAACTCTTCTCAGCGCCCGCGAGGTCGCCTCGGGGATAGCGCGTAATCAGTTGCATCGTGTGCATTAAGGCTATCAGCGAAGGCGAGCCTTCGCGTAATGCAAGCTCAAGCGCCTGGTCAGCCAGCGCACCGGCGGTGGAGAGGTCGCCCGCTAAGTTAGCGTGAAAACACCTCGTCCCGATCGATCTAACTAGTTGTTCCAGGTTGCCACTCCTCTCCGCCAGCGGCCCGATTCGCGCGGCCGCCTCGACCGTTTCGGACGCGGCCCAACCACGCGTCAAGCGAAGCGTTTGGACAAGGGATTGCCTGAGTTCTAGTTCGAGGGCGTCGCGGCTAGGTGATTCGGGAAGTAGGTTCAGTAGCGCCAAGGCCTGCTGAAGACCTTCCTGCGCCTCAATGAACGCGTTGCGCGACTCTGCGGCCTTGCCCGCTCTCGTCCATTCTGCGATCGCCAACTCGATCTCGCCCGCCTCCGTCCAGTGGTGCGCGAGCACTCCCGGATGCGCCTCGGCTATCTCCGCGAACTCATCGGTGATGGTCTGCGCGATCTTGCGATGCAGTTCGCGCCGCCGCGTTTTGAGCAACGCCTCAGACGCGGCATCCTGGATCAACGCATGCTTGAAGGTGTACGTCGCGTCCGGCGCAATCCCGCGAGTATAAATCAGCTCTGCTTCCGCCAGCTTCGCCAGTGCGGATTGCAAATCCACTTCTGCCGCAGGGTGTATCGCATGTAACAATTCATAGGAGAATTCGCGCCCTATAACCGCTGCGACCTGCGCGACCTCCTTGGCCGCGCCACCCAACCGATCGAGCCGCGCCATTAGCGAGTCGTGCAGCGTCGCCGGAATCTCGCGATTCGCCCCGTCGCCGCCACGTTCTAATACCGCGCGCGTCAACTCCTCGACGAACAGCGGCACGCCGCCGGTGCGCGCGACGACCGCCGCGACCGTTTCCGCCGACATCGCCGCTCGCGCCGCGACCTCTTCGATCATCTCGCGCACGTCGCGCGTGCCGAGCCGGTTCAGCGCGATCTGTGTGTGATGCGCCCGCATCGCCCACGGCGCATGGAACTCGGGACGTGCGGTGTACAGCAACAGCAACGAGGACCTCGCACCTTGCTCGACCAGCGTCTGGATCAACTCCAGCGTGGACGGGTCGGCCCAATGCAAGTCTTCGGTCACGATCACCAGCGGCTGTGCACGCGAAGCCCCCAGCACCCCCTCGACCAGCGTCGCCAGCAAGCGCCGGCGTTGCTGATCGGCCGGCAACGATGAGGACGGAAATGCTGGCGGCAGAGTGAGGTTCAAAAGCGGCGCAATCAGCGGAATAGACGCCGCGGCGTCGAGTCCCGCCAGCGCCAACGCCGACTCGAGTTGCGCGAACTGCTCGTTGGCTGCGGATGGGTCGTCGCCGCGCGCGCTCGCTCGGCCCCGCTGCTTCTCCTTGCCTTGCAGCTCATGCAGGTAATCGTCCAGGCGATCGACGCTCCGTTCCCACACTAACTGGCGCAGCATTTCGGCAACCGGATAGAAGGGCGTGTTCTGATAGAAGGGCGCCGTCGCGCATTGAATCCATGTATGCGGAGTCCCCGCGATCTGTTCGTGGAAGCGTTGCACCAGCCGCGATTTGCCGATGCCTGCCTCGCCGATGATCACCGCCACCTGGCCTTCACCATTTAGCGCGCGCTCCCAACGATTCATCAGCAGGCGCAGTTCGTCCTCGCGCCCGACAAATGGCGTCAGCCCCCGCACCGCCGCCGTGGCTTCGAGCCGGCCACGCACACCGCTCGGCTGGATTACCCGGTAAAGCTGGATCGGCAGTTCGATACCCTTGAGCGTCTGCGCACCAAGGTCTTCCACCACGAACATTCCAGACATCAGCCGATGAGTCGCCGCGGTGATCAGCACCGTGCCGGGATCGGCCGTCGTCTCCACCCGCGATGCGATATTCGGCGCATCGCCGAAGACATCCGCGTCTTCGCCCGCTCCCGTGCCGACCACCACCGCGCCCGAATCGATACCGACTCGCGCCGATAATTGCGGACGCGCCGGATTATTTTCCGGTTTTGTCCCCGCGCCGAGCTTCGCGATCGCGTCGATAATCGCCAACCCCGCCCGCGCGGCGCGCTCCGCGTCATTGTCATGCGCCTCCGGCCAGCCGAATAATGCCATCACGCCGTCGCCGAGATATTTCACGACGTGGCCGCCGAAGCGCGTGATCGCCTCGGCCGCCGTGCGATGGTACTCGCTGACGGTCTCACGCCATTCCTCGGGATCGAGCTGCGCCGCGATCGCTGTCGATCCGACCAGGTCGCAGAACAGCACCGTTAGATGACGCCGCTCACCAGCCACCTCCCGGGTCGGAACCGGCGACATCGCGGAGACCAGAGTGCTAGCCGAGGTGGGGGTGCTAACGGGCGGATTGAGCGGTTGACCGCAATCGACACAGAACTTTGCTTCCGGCGCGTTGTCCGAACTGCATTTCGCGCAGCGATTCGACAGCGGACTCCCGCATTCTGCACAGAATTTCTTGCCGGAGATTCCTTCTGTCCCGCACTTCGTGCAACGCATCGGTTCACCCTGAGAGCGAGCGGCCCGTCCCTCTATATCACTCAGCGTCGAGAGGGAGACAACACGGGTGGCAACGCGAATGCGGGCGGCCGAGCGCACTTGACAATTCGGCATCGCGAGAGACTGATAAATGCCATCGCATCCGTGAAGACGGGAGGTGCTCGCCGATGGCACGCATGATCGACGCCGATGGTCATATTGTGGAGCCGCGCGTGCTCTGGGAGGAGTACGTCGAGCCCGAATTTCGCGACCGCGTCATCCAGATTCGTCCCGACCGCGACGGGCGCGAGATTTTTTACGTCAACGGAGAGGCGCGCAATCCGCTGGGCGGATCGGTCGTCATGTCGGTGATTCCAGGGGGCTTCCTCGATCCGGAACGCGCCCGTAACGCCACCTACGACGACGTCTTGCCCGGCAGCTACGATCCGGAAGAGCGCATCAGGGTGATGGACGTGGAGGGAATCGAACTGGCCATACTCTATCCGTCGTTCTGGCTGTTGTACGGCGACATCACAGATGCGCGAGTCGCGGCGGCGGCATGCCGCGCCTACAACAACTGGATGGCGGACTTTTGCCGGCCGTATCCGGCGCGTCTCTTTGGCGTTGCGCCAATGCCATTGCAGGATGTTGGCGAAGCGGTTCGCGAGATGCGCCGCGCGGTGACCGAACTCAAGTTCAAGGCCGTGTTCATCCGGCCCAATCCCTTCAACGGACGGCGCCTGAACGATCCCGCCTACGATCCATTCTGGCACGAGGCGCAGGAACTGGGTATTCCAGTAGCTATTCATTCGAGCTTTGGCACGCGGATGCCGACGCTGGGCGGCGACCGCTATCGCGATCCGTTCTTTTCGCACATGGTGTGTCATCCATTCGAGCAGCAGGCCGCCTGCATGGATATGATCTGCGGCGGCGTGCTCGAGCGCTATCCGCGGCTTAAGGTGGCGTTTCTCGAAGCGGGCGTGGGCTGGATCGGTTACTGGCTCGACCGCATGGACGGCCATTACGACAAGATGGGCACACTGGTGCCGTGGCTGAAGAAGCTGCCGACCGAATACTTTCTCGAGCAATGCTACCTGTCGCTCGATCCCGACGAGCGCACGCTCGCCGCCATGTGCGATCTGGGATTCGACCGCAATATACTGTGGGGTTCCGACTACCCGCATTTCGATTGTACCTATCCGGGAATAGTGGTCGAAGTCGAAAAGGCGTGCGCGCCGTTATCCAGCAGCGCGCGCCACAATATAATGACCGAGAACGCATTGCGCTTTTATAATTTGAAGTGACAACTGAGTATTTTGATCTGATCGAAAGCATACTCATCGAGAGGGCGGCATGAGCGACATTTACGGCGAACAGCATCGAGCCTTGCAGCGGAAGTTCGATACCGTGCGGCTGGCCGATCGGGTGGACGAAGTCGTCGTCCGCCCCGAACTTGCCGGCGACCAAAAGGCCTTCATCGAAAGCCGCGACATGTTCTTTCTCACCTCGGTCGACCATCGCGGCTACCCGACCTGCTCTTACAAAGGTGGCGCCCCCGGTTTCGTCAAGGTACTCGATAAAACGACCATCGTGTTTCCGAATTACAACGGTAACGGGATGTTCCTTTCGATGGGCAACATCAGCGGTAACGACAAGGTCGGCCTGTTGTTTCTGGATTTCGAGACGCCGCATCGGGTCCGCGTGCACGGTATCGCGAGCATCGACCAGAACGATCCGTTGATCGCGCAGTTCCAGGGCGCCGAGCTGGTGGTGCGCGTCGCGGTCACCGAGACCTTCATCAATTGTCCGCGCTACGTCCACAAGTACCAGCGCTTGCAAACTTCCAAATATGCGCCGCAGGCAGAATGTGCAGCGCCGCCGCCCCCGCAATGGAAACGGATCGACGCGCTGCAGGACGCGTTGCCCGAGCGCGAAAAGGACCTCGCGGAAAAGCTCGGCGGCACAATCACGTTCGAGGAATACGGCGCTCGCGTGATCAAAGGCGAGGGCTGACGCCAAGACACCAGGCGAAGCTTTGCGGAGCCGAGCGAAAACTAGGTGAGCTTGCGAACCGAGCGAACGAGTCTGCGAGGCGCGTCAGAGGTAAAGATTCTGCGAGGCGCATCAGAGGTAAGACTGTGCGAGTCGCGTCAAAGGTAACGACAGTGCGAGGCGCGCAAAAGTAATACTCACTGGGCCTGAGTTTTGTGCGGTGCGACGGGAAGTGAGATTTGCAATGACGAATAGACTGCTTCGGCTGGTCTTTGTGCTGGGCATCGCGCTTTTGCCGATTAGCATCGGCACCGTCGTGGCGGAGCAGGACTACTACATCAGTGTATCCAGCGTTGATCTGGTGCACATCCTGGCGCCGCCACCAGCGCCCGATTCGGCCGCCGGCAAGGCCGACTTAAAGGCCGTGCTGGAGGCGCAGCGAAGTTGGACGCCGGCGATAGTTGCGAGCGCACAGGCCGACGAGCAACTATCGGTCTTCCGCTTTACCGAAGTGATCGGCCCCGGTTTCAAGCCGGAGAATCTGCCCTTTACAACGAAGTTCTTTGAACGGATTTCTTCGGACCAGGCGCAAGCGGTGCGCGCGGCAAAGGCCTACTTCCACCGGCCGCGGCCTTTCGTAGTGGACGCTGAAATCAAGCCTGCGGAACGCCTGTCAGCGAATGCGTCTTACCCGAGCGGTCACGCAACCTTCGCCTATGTTGGCGCGATCATATTGGCTGACATGTTGCCCGAGAAGGCGGCGGCGATCTTCGAGCGCGCCGAGGTCTATGCGCATAACCGGGTTATCGAGGGCGTTCACTATCCGAGCGACCTCGAAGCCGGGCGCATTTCCGGGTCGGTGATTGACAACGTGCTGCTGCACGATGCGCACTTCATGGCGGATTACGAAAAGGCGCGCGTCGAAGTACGCCGCGCGCTCGGTCTGCAATAGCTGGTTGATTAGCTAGGAGTCTGTCCGAGAAAGATCACCGGTTGAGTTAAACTCGGGGTTGGTGCGATTAGCGATTGGCGATTCCGG
>Ga0209415_10001725_pt1 | contig 41550 bp, 31 predicted proteins | sample PeaSoiSIISIP2007_FD_187696 | JGI IMG/M metagenome (GOLD analysis project Ga0209415, IMG submission 187696) | Peat soil microbial communities from Weissenstadt, Germany - SII-SIP-2007 (SPAdes) (version 2) | ecosystem: Environmental > Terrestrial > Soil > Wetlands > Peat | place: Germany...
TCAATGTCCTGGGCTCATCTCCGTTGGCCGGTTTTCAGGTGACCCTCATTGGCCGGTTTTGGGTGATCCCCGAGGGAGGGGGTGCATCTTGTACGCGTTCCCACGGTGATATGGTTGCAGCGATTCGATGACATCAAACGCGGCGGGGAGAATGTCTTTAATCGCGTCCCCAAAACCCTTCGGCGGGGGCGGCTTGGTGCCCCTGATAGGGAAGGACGTGTGGCTTCTCGGTCGGCGTCCCTTGGTATTCAAAAGCGCAAGCTGCCAAGCGAGTTGATCCAATCCAGACCGAAGACAGTAGGCAAACTCTCCGGCCAGCATCCCGATGAGTGGAGACATCGGCTTAACCTCAAGCCTCAAGATGTGGCTGAACTTTTTACGATTGTCCTTTTTAGAGACAGTGTACATACCATCGTCAATGAGTCTTTTGTGTTCTGTCTCGATGGCCTGGAGATGATATTCAGCTCTAGCCGTCTTCATCAAGATGACGGACAAACCAGACATAGGGACCAAGCCCATGCCCGAAGTCTAACATGACGGGTGAGCCAAGTTAATTATTACCTTGTCAGTAGACATAATATACGTTATCGGCTATCTTGTCCAGCCGCCAACAGATGCGCTCTAACCTCGTCAGCGACCCGTTCTGGCAAGGATACCCGCAGCACCTCAAACCCGGCTGCCAGGCCGCTCGCGACGCCTGAATCGGAGTCTTCGACCACCAGTGGGTTCCGTGCGCCCAGCAGCGCCGCGGCGCGCAAATATGGGTCCGGCGCAGGCTTCAAGTTCAATACCTCTTTTCCGCACACAAGTGTTTGGAAATGATGCCGTATTCCGGCGCGCTCCAGCGGCGGCTCTATCTCTGATCTTCCACTTGATGAAACAACCGCTAACACGTAGAGTTTAGACAACTGCTGGATCAATTCAATAGTCTCCGGAAGAAACGGAGGAGTGGCTTCCAGCCGCGCGCGGAAGATTTCCTTCTTCCTGCTGTAAAGCGGCCGGATCGCATCGAGCGGAATGGGGGGCGTGCGAGCGGCGGCCAACCTCTCCACCATCAGCGCGTCGGCGACCCCGATGCATTGCTTCTGGTAGTAATCCCAATCCATCTCGATCCCAAACGGTTGGAGGAGGTCCCGCCAGCATTCATAGTGGATGGGTTCGGTATCGGCGAGGACGCCATCGAAATCGAACAGGATCGCGTCCCAGGTCATCCGGCCTAGTTTCACAACGCGCACGGCCGCGTGGCGCGAAACGCAGATCCCTCTCGCGCTCTGCGGGATCGTGATGACGCGTCAGTCGGTGGACGGTTTGGAATCGGGCCTCTCCGCGATCGGCTGCACACGATATAATTCTCCCATGATCACTCCAACCGAAAAGATCTGGCACAATGGACGGCTCATCAACTGGGACGACGCAAAAATTCACGTGCTTGCGCACGTAACCAGTTATGGCAGTTCCGTGTTCGAGGGCGTTCGGTGCTACGCGACGCCTTCCGGCCCGGCGGTGTTCCGCGTCAAGGATCATGCCCGGCGGCTTCTCGATTCGGGCAAAATCTACCGGATGGAGATCCCCTACACCGTCGACCAACTGGCGTCGGCCATGGTCGAGGTGGCGCGAGCGAGCAAGCTCGCCTCATGCTACATCCGGCCGCTGGTGATCCGAGGGTACGGCGGCGTGGGCGTGCTGCCCAAAGAGAATCCCATTGAGACCTACATCGCGTGCTGGGAGTGGGGCAAGTACCTGGGGCCCGAGGCGATGGAACAGGGCGTCGATGTGTGCGTGTCCAGTTGGACGCGGTTGGCTCCGAATACCCTGCCCGCGCTCTCGAAGGCCGGCGCGAATTACATGAACTCGCAGCTCATCCGCATGGAGGCCGAGATCAACGGTTACTCCGAGGGGATCGCGCTCGATGCGGCGGGTTACGTGAGCGAGGGTTCGGGCGAGAACGTGTTCGTGGTGCGCGACGGGAAGATCCTGACGCCTCCGCTCGGGGCAAGCGTGCTGCCCGGGATCACGCGCGAAACGGTGATCGAGCTGGCTCGCTCGTTGGATATTCCGGTGGCGGAAACGCTGGTCCCGCGCGAGATGCTGTACATCGCCGATGAGGTGTTCTTCAGTGGGACCGCGGCCGAGATCACGCCGATCCGTTCGGTGGATCGGATCGTGGTGGGAAAAGGAAAGCGGGGCCCCGTGGCGGAACGGCTGCAGCGCGAGTTCTTCGGCATCGTCGAAGGCCGGACGCCGGATCGGCACGGATGGCTGACGCCAGTGGCGCAACCGGTAGGGGCCCGCTAATTCTAGACCGATGGCAGAGTTTCCGCGCGAGAACCGGTTTCGCGGCCACCTCCCCCGAGACTGACACACTCGCCGGTTCCAGCGCAGAAATCTTCATCGTTTGTACCAGGACCAGCGCGAGAACGCTATCACGATTGCATGGTTTTCAACAGTTCTTTCCCACGCGCTTGCCCCATGTTAGAGTGGCCTTGCTGTGGGTATGTTGTGCATAAATCAGGCGCTCCAAGAAATGTAATAGAAAGAAATGTAATGGAATGACCTGTAGCGGACGCGACCCCTCGAGCGGCGAACGGATCGAGATCGAATTCGATTCGGTGATCCAGCATGTCAATCCGGTCGTCGGGAGCGTAAACGCCGCGACGGCGATGCAAGGTGCGCAGGCGCAAGATCCACATAGAGACGATACTTGGATCGCCCCCGGGTTTATCGACATTCAGGTGAACGGCTTCGCGGGCGTCGATTACAACTCGCCCCGATCGACGCATGAAGAGATCGCGCGGTCGCTCGAAGCGATGGCCTCGACCGGTGTCACACGCTGTTTCCCTACTGTAATCACCGGTCCTCCGGATGAAATGCTGAGTGCGCTGCGAAACCTGGCGGCGGCTCGGGAGTCATTTTCAAACCCCGCTTCAAACCCGGCGGGCTCTTCGCTCCCAGAGGGAGCGTCAAGCATGGAAGCGTTCCATGTCGAGGGTCCGCACATCTCGGCCGAGGACGGTCCGCGCGGCGCGCATCCGAAACAATGGGTTCGTCCGCCCGATCTCGACGAATTTCATCGCATGCAGGATGCGGCGGGCGGCAACATTCGTCTCGTGACGCTCGCGCCCGAATGGCCCGGCGCGGCGCGTTATATCGAAAGGCTGGCGAGCGAGGGCGTGGTGACCAGCATTGGACACACGCGCGCGACCGAGCGGCAGATTCAGGACGCGGTCTCGGCCGGCGCCACGCTCTCCACGCATTTGGGCAATGCGGCCGATTCCACGCTTCCTCGCCGCGACAACTATATCTGGAACCAGCTCGCTGACGATCGCCTGGCGGCCAGCTTCATCGTCGACGGCTTGCATCTTTCTCCTTCCTTCCTGCGCGTCGCTTTGCGCGCGAAGGGAATCGAGCGCTGCGTGTTGATCACCGACGCCGCGATGCCCACGATGTGCCAGCCTGGGGATTATATGCTGGGAAACGTCGCGGTTGAATTGAAGGAAGACCAGCGCGTGGTGCTCCGGGGCGGCGATCGCCTGGCGGGATCGAGCTTGCGGATGGACCGGGCCATCGGCAACGTGATGCGCGGCGCGGGTTTGACTCTGACGCAGGCGATTGCGATGGCGACCATCAATCCCGCGCGGGTGGGCCGTGTTTCCGGCCGGCAGCGCGGCCTGCGTCCAGGGGAACGGGCGGATTTGGTGTTGTTCAGGTTGAACGGCGGCGAAGTGGAAGTGTTAGAAACTTACGTCGGCGGGACGCGCGTATACGGGTTCTGAAGGCACGCTCGTCGACGCAGCTCTGGCGAAAGCTGGCCGTGGGGTTACCGTGACCGGGGAGCGGAAATTCTGAAAAGACCGTGGGGTTACCGAGCCGTGACCGTAAGGGAGCGGAAATTCTGAAAAGACCCTTTCCTTAAAGAACCGCTCCCTTACGGTCACGGCTCGGTAGCTGCCATGGTCGTGGCTCCGTTAGCGCCGCGGTTCGGTCAACGTTGGGTCTCGGCGGCGCGCGTGATCGCGGAGACCAGTCCGCCGATGGTATGCGGATCGGCCTCGACATCGATCTTCAAACCGTGCTCGCGCAGCGTCGCCGAGGTAATCGGACCGATGGAAGCGATTCGCACCCCGTCGAGCAGTTCCCTGCCCGCGGCGGTTACGAAATTCGTCACGGTCGATGAACTTGTGAACGTGATCCAATCCGGCTTGCGCTTGAAAACTTCGTGGGCCCGGGCGGCCGTGTCCTCGGGCGCCACGGTTCTATAGGCCTCCACCACGTCGACCGTGGCGCCGCGCTTGGTCAATTCCGCCGGCACCAGATCCCGGGCCACCGCGGCACGCGGCAGCAGTATCCGCTGCCCATGGAGATCGTCACCGGCGAAGGCTTCGACCAGGCTCTCCGCCACATACTCCTTGGGCATGCGATCGACTTTCAAATGCAATTCCTCGAGCGCGGCTCGCGTCGCAGGGCCGATTGCGCAAAGTTTGGCCCGTAGCGACCGGAGATCGGCCGAAGAACGATCCAGCGCCTCCGCGAAATAACGGACGCCGTTCACGCTGGTGAAGATCAACCAATCGTAAGCGTCGAGCTGGGTAATCGCCTGGTCAAGCGGCGCACGGCCTAGCGGGGAGGGACCCGAGGCCGCGCGGATCTCGATCACCGGCAACAGAATCGGCTCCGCGCCCAGCGCTTTGAGGGGTTCAGCCAGTTCCATCGCCTGACTGCGATCGCGCGTCACGACGATGCGCTTACCAAATAGCGGAAGGCGTTGCGCCCCGGGCGAAGAGTAAACCCCGGCAAGGATTTCGCGCGCCCCCCGGTCGAGCAGACGCCGCGCGAGTTGTTCGCCGATTCTCCCGGCGTCGGATGCGCTTCCAACGATATCGTCCTGGACGACCCTCGCGCCGTCCGGCGAAGCGACGATCGCACGCAAGTGCACAGAGGGGCCGTCGACTCGCGCATACGCGCCGATCGGCACCTGGCATCCGCCTCCGAGAACGGCGAGGAGCGCCCGTTCCGCAGTGACGGCGATCCGGGTTTCGGCGTGTTCCAATTGGCGGGCCAGCCGGTGCGCCTGGCCGTCATCGGCCCGAGTCTCGATGGCGAGCGCGCCTTGACCAACGGCCGGGCACATGGTCTCGACCGGAATGCATTCCCGGATGCGGCCTTCCCACCCCAAGCGACGCAATCCCGCCGCTGCCAGAATGATGGCGTCGTATTTTCCTTCGTCCAGCTTCCGTAGCCGGGTGTCGAGGTTGCCGCGCAGCATCTCGGTCGCCACACCGATTCCCAGCGCGTGAATCTGCGCGACGCGCCGCAACGAACTGGTCCCCACCTTATGGCCCGGCTTCAACTCGGAAAGCGTCCGGCCAACCAGCGCATCGCGGGGATCTTCGCGTTCCGGAATCCCGGCGAGTGTTAAACCATCCGGCAGATCGGCCGGCATGTCCTTCAAGCTGTGCACGGCCAGATCAATCTTGCCTTCGAGCAGCGCCTCTTCGATTTCTTTCGTGAACAGGCCCTTGCCGCCCACCTGAGCGAGCGGCACATCGGTGATCTTATCGCCGGTGGTCTTAATGACTTCGATTCGAGTCTCGGTCCCAAGCTCAGCCAGGAGGGCGGATATATGCCTCGCTTGCCACAGCGCCAGCTGAGACCCCCGCGAGCCAATGACGATCAACCTTCCCCCAGTTTGAAGAGGCTACGAATGATGGTGATGAGACCCGCCCCTTCCGGAGCGGCCGCCTGGCGGTGCAATTCGGCGATCGGCCCGTGGGCGATCTTATTGACGATGCCGCGTGTGATCGCCACGATCGCCTCTTCCTGCTGCGGCGAAAGCGGCCCGAGTTTCGCACGCATCCTGTCCACTTCCGCGGCGCGCACGCGTTCGAATTGTTCCTGCAGGCTGATGATGGTGGGCGCGACCTCGCGGGTCTTGAGCCGGTGCATCATCCGTTCCACTTCTTCGCTGATGATCTCCTCGGCCTGCTCGGCCATCTCCCTGCGTCCCTGAAGGTTCGAGTCCACTACCTTGCCGAGATCGTCGATATCGTAAAGGAACACGTTATCGAGTTCGTTGACGTTGGGTTCGATGTTGCGCGGCACACTGATGTCGATCAGGAACATCGGCCGGTTGCGACGCAGTCCCAGCACGGTCTGCATCTGTTCGCGGGTCACCACGTAGTGAGGCGCCGCGCTCGAGACCAGCAGGATGTCCATCTCCGGCAACACCGTGGTGAAGGTGTCGTAGTCGACGGCCCGTCCTTGAAACGCCTCCGCCAGCGCCTCGGAGCGCTCCCGGGTTCGATTGGCCACCACGATCCCGGCGACTCCCGCCCGCCGCAAATGCCGCGCCGCGGACTCGGCCATTTCGCCCGCGCCGATCAGCAGGACCCGTTTTCCCTGGAGCGAACCGAAAATCTCCTTCGCCAGTTCCACGGCGGCGTAGCTGACCGAGACGGCGTTCTCCCCAATCTCCGTTTCCGAACGTACGCGCTTGGCGACGTTGAAGGCGCGCGTCAGCAACAGGTCCAGAAACCCGTTTACGGTGCCGCGATCCTTCGCCAGCGCGTAGGCCGATTTCAACTGTCCAAGAATTTGCGGCTCCCCGACCACCATCGAATCCAGGCTCGACGCCACCCGGAACAAATGCCGGATCGCGTTCGATCCGTCATGCCGGTACAGATACGGAGTGACCCAGGAGCGCTCGATACTCCTTTCCTCGGCCAGGAATTCTTCGACCGCCGCCTCGGCGTTGGTTTCCTCTTCGGCGGTCACGGCCACTTCCACGCGGTTGCAGGTGGACAAGATCATGCCTTCGATGAGCCCGGGCTGCCGCCGCAGGCGATCGAGGGCATCCGGCAGAGTGTTCTCTTCGAAGGCCAGGCGTTCCCGCACCTCGATGGGCGCGGTGTTGTGGTTCAGTCCTGTGATCAGCAGCTTCATCGGAACAGGACGGGCCTCAGCCCCGCATGCGCCACCCACGTAAGCGCGGCACAACCGACCACCGTCAACGCCATCATGGCCGCCTTTCGTCCGCGCCAGCCGGCGGAGGCGCGCAGGAAAGTCATCAGCAGAACCAGGGCCCACGTCCCCAGAGACAAATCGACGCTCGGATCGCTGATCCAGCGAGTTCCCGTCTCGATGAACGCCCAGGTGACCGCGAAGATCACACCGAGGGTGAGCAAGACGAAACCGAGACCCATGGACGAACTGATCAGATTGTCCAGGGTGGCAAGCGGCGGGAGTTTCTCGATCAAGGTCCAATTGCTTTTGGTCTTCAGCCGGCGCTCCTGGATCAGGTAAAACACCGAGGCCACGGCGGTCAACAGCAGCGCCGCGTAGCCGGCGAGAACCAGAATGATATGGACGATCAACCAGGCATCGCGCAGCCGCACATCCGGCCAAGAGGCCACCGGCCGCTCCATCGCCGCTACCAGCGTCATCACGAATACCAGCGGGAACAGCGCGACGCCCGTGCTCGAGAAGCGATACCGCCATTCGACAAACAGGAACACAAGGCCGATCAGGAAGGCGCAGAGGCACAGGGTTTCGTACACATTGTCCACCGGCAGGCGGCCGTAAGCCATGGCCAATTCGGCGATCGCAACGGCATGCAGAACCACCCCTACGCGGAAGGTGGCGAGCGCTGCCGGATACAAGATGGAGGACCGCCGGACGATGACCAGCATGGAATGGACCAGGCCGGTCGCGTACAGAAATGCTGCCACTCGCAGCCAGAAGATGCTGGTTTCTACCATGTGTTTCGGGCCCCGCTCATAAACGGATGCAAACCCGTGCGATTAGGGCCACTCTGTTTTCATTCTACGATTCCCAGCCGCCGGATGTACGTGCCCTAAGCGATTCGGGGCTGCCACCCCATTGGGCCCGTGTCCCGTATAGGGAACTCGCGCAAAACGGAGTACGGCGCGAAGAAGTTCCTTATGGTTTGGCGGTGCGCGCCGCACCCTTTGCGCTTATAGGTCATAAATATCAAGGATTCGCCTCTTGCCGGCACGGTGGGCCCGGTTACCGGCGGAACCCATGGAATCGCAAAGAGCTGTCGGCTGTAGGTTGTTAGAAGCCCGCACAGGGCCAGCGAGGCTCTCCAAACGAGCAGGAACTCTAAGCATTTCCCCCGAGCGAGGCTCCGTTGTGCGGGCGAGTTCCTCAAAAGATGGCGCGGATGTGGCAATCGGGGGACGCCAGGATTCGGTTGACCCGGCCGTGGCGTTCAATAGCGGCCCGGTAAAGTCGACGGCCAAGATGCCGATGTAAGGAATTGTGAGGAACTTAGACGGTTCTTTCGGTTGGTCGGCGAGAACTTCGGAGGGCTCGGCGTCCTGGTCAATACTGCCGATATGGGAGTGCTTCTCCCGATACGGGAGATTCCATTCGAGGACTGAAGGCTCACCACCACGACCACACGTAGGAAGCTGTTCCATCGCTCGCGTGAAGCTTTGTTCAGATTGGGAACTCGAAATGTCGGTTAAGTCGTCAATATTAGTAGCATCGCGTGGAAAAAAAGCCTGTTCTGGCGGGCTGCACACTAAGGCGCGGACGTTGATAGGGCGGGTAGAAGTGCGGCCAATACGGCCGAAGAGTAGGTGAGTGCTCTGGAATCCTAAGAGGTCAGGGAGCATCTAAAGAGTGGCACTTGAGTTGCCTGATAGATTGTGGCCGGGGAGCGCGGTGAGTCTCCCGAGGGTTTCGAGAAAGGTGGGAAACAAGATGGTACGGCTAAACATCCCATTAGACCCGGGCAAGACGGGGCGAGATGCATTCTCGCTCGAAAACAGTCTACGGCGCATGATTGTTGGTCAGGACGAGGCGATCCAGGAGATCGTCAGCATCTATCAGATGCATTTAACCGGGATGAGCGCGCCAGGCCGCCCCATCGGAAATTTCTTATTCCTAGGCCCCACTGGATCGGGCAAGACCCGCATTGTGGAAGCGACTGCCGAGACGCTGATGAAGAATCCGCGCGCGGTCATCAAGATCGATTGCGCCGAGTTCCAACACAGCCATGAAATCGCCAAACTGATCGGTTCGCCTCCCGGATACCTGGGACATCGGGAAACCCATCCATTGCTTTCCCAGGAAGTGCTGAATCAATATCACACGGACACCATCAAGCTGAGCTTTGTGCTGTTTGACGAGATCGAGAAGGCATCGGACTCTTTGTGGAATCTGCTGCTGGGTATTCTGGACAAGGCTACGCTCACGCTCGGCGATAACCGCAAAGTGGACTTTTCCCGCAGCATGATCTTCATGACCAGCAATATTGGCGCGATGGAGATGAGCTCGCTAATGAATCCTAAGGTGGGATTCAACGTGGCCGAGTCGCAGGAGAGAATGGCATCCGGGACCGTGGACGAGAAACTTACCAGCAAACTGGCGCGCAGCGGTCTGGAGGCGGCTCGCCGGAAGTTCACGCCGGAGTTCATGAATCGCCTCGACAAGATCGTGACCTTCCACCCGCTCGGAACCGAGCAACTGAAGAAGATCCTGGATATCGAACTGAACCTGGTGCAGCAGAGAATCTTCAACACGGCGGCGGACCGCGCGTTCGTCTTCACCATGTCGGATTCGAGCAAGGACTTCCTGCTTGAGGAAGGGACCGACCTCAAATACGGCGCGCGCCATTTGAAACGCGCCATCGAACGGTTGCTGGTGCATCCGATGTCCAATCTGATCGCCACCGATCAGGTGCGTGGAGGGGACTGGATCCGGGTGGATTACGACGATAGCGCGCGCAATCTTCGGTTCGCGCGAGAGGCCGAAGGGCTGCCGGTGCAGGATATGGCCCGGCTAGTGGATACTTCCATCACCATTCCCGCGATGGCCGTCGCCAGCGGCGCGTCTGTCGAACCGGCCCGAACGCAGACCGCCAAAAGCTCGAAGCGAAGTTAGACGAAGCGAGGTTTAGGAGCGCACAGCGCGGGACGCGCTCGCTGGTGAGTGAAAACAATCGCGGCCCGCTGCGTTGTGCGCGATTTTACTGAGAGAAGAGAGACGCGAAGTTAACTCTGCCATAGACAAAACGCACGAAGCGTTTCGCACACTTTGCCCCGGGGGCTTCCTGACCTCCGGGGCTTTTTTGTGCCCAAGAGGCGTTTTCGCCGACACTCCGCAGGGACGCTTGATTGCCTTGTCCTAGCCCGCAAAGGGTGTGGCGGCACCCTCATTACAAGTCAAGCAACGCTGCCGCCGCACTCCGTTTTGCGGGCTGTTACTCAGGAGTGGTGGTGGCTGCGGCTGAAAACCACCAAATCCACTGTCGTGAAATTTTCTTGCAGTCGGTATTTATTGCTGGACAGTTATTGCTGAACGTTTATTAGTTCACATTTATTGATCAACGACAACAAGCTGGGAATCGCGAACCGTGACTCGGGGCCGGGCTTCCGTGGCCGTCCCACTGCAGGGCGGCAACGCGTGTCCCGCGTAATACGCCAGCCCGTATTCCCAGGAGCGTGGGACACGCTCCAAGCAGGAGCTCGAAACCTCGGCTGTGTGCGCTGTGACAAAAGCACGGACGGAGACGCGCTGGTCCAGGACGGGGAAGATGGCGATCTTGAGATACGCGATCCCGACGGCGACCGACATGGCGACCGTCACAAGAGCGGCAGTGCGATAATTTCGCCAAGCGAGCACCCATGCGGCCGCGGCAATCACCACGAACGGCAGGGCGTGCGCGAACACCAAGTGCGCCTTCGAGAGCCCGGAAAGCAGCGCATCCGGAAGGGCCGCGGAAATGGCCGGGAAGATCATCAGCATCAGGCCGCTCGCGCCGAGCACCCATTGCACTCCAAACGGAGACTCCGGGCAGCGATCGATCGAGACCGCCAGTAGGATGGCCAAGGCGGGCATCAGCGGGAGAATGTAGCCCGGCAACTTGTTTTGGGCCGCGGAGAAAAACACCAACGCATACAGCAGCCACAGCGTGAGGAATCGAACCCGGACATCGTCGTAAGTCTTGCGGAGCAGCAATAATCCGGCGAGAGGCGTCCAGGGAAACAATCCCGCGAGAAGAACCGGGATGTAATACCAGAACGGCTGGACGTGTTGCAGCGATGAAGACAGGAATCGCTCCACGTGATGTTTCCAGAAGAAATCCATCCAGAACGCCGATCCGTTGCGGATCGAGCACAGCACGTACCAGGGCGCGGCCACCACGATGCAGCCCGCAATGCTGGTCAGGCGCTTGCCCCGGGCGACCAGGAACACGGGCGCAAACAGAACCAGCGGGACGAATCCCTTGGCGAGCATCGACGCCCCGAGCAGCGCGCCTACCACGTAGCCGGCCGGCGAACCCAGCGCGCCTCGGTATCCGGATAGTTTTCGCCGGGCGTCGAACGCCGTGTCAAATAAAGCCAGCAGCATGGCCGCCCCCAGCGTGGCCGACATGAGCAGATCGGTCAGCGCGGCGAAGCTGTAGGTGAGCCAGCCGGCCGAGGTCGCAAGAATCGTCGTGGCGGCGAGAGCGGCGCGCGCCGAAAACTCCCGCTCGATCACGCCATAAAAGAAGATCAAGAAAGCGATACTCGCGAGAGCAATGGGCAGCCTCGCCGCCCATTCATCGGGCAATCGCAGCTCATGTCCCACGGCGATCGTCCAGTAGAGGAGCGGCGGCTTTTCAAACCAGGGTTGCCCGTCGAGGCGCGGCGTTACCCAATCTCCGGAAACCGCCATGGCGCGGCCAATGGAGGCATAACGCGGTTCATCCGGTCCTATGAATCCCACTCCCCCCAAGTACGGCAGGTACAGCAGAAGGAGCGGAATCAGCAGCCAGTTGCGCGACAAGTCTTCAGTATAATGAGGCATGCGGACTTTCGTCCTGATTACCGTCCTCTTGCTTGGCTGTATGGCAATGCCTGCGCAGACCAAGACGCCTCCCAAGACAGCGTTCGACAAAGTGGCGCTCGAAGCCTATCTGCGCCATGCCGAGCTTTGGATCTCTCAGGTGCAGGTCAAGATCGACGACCCGAAGCCGTCGGCCGAGCTGGCAGGTTACTCGGACGTATGGGTTCACCTCTCCTATAACGGCGGAACCAAGGATGAGTTGTACTACATCTCGAAAGACGGCCAGAAGATCCTGAAGGGCCAGATTTACGACATCGCCAAGAACCCGTTCCAATCGAACGTCGATAAGTTGAAAACGGATCAGGCTCCCTTCTACGGAGGGCCGGCGAATGCTCCGGTGACATTGATCGTGTTCAGCGACTTCCAGTGCCCGGTCTGCCTCCAGGAAGAAACGATCTTGCGGACGAATATTCCGGCGGCGTTCGGCGACAAGGTGCGGATCTATTTCAAGGATTTCCCGCTCGATGCGATTCACCCCTGGGCGCGCACCGCGGCGATCGCGGGCCGCTGCATGGCCGCGCAGGGCCCGGAGACGTTCTGGAATTATCATGACTGGATCTATGCGAATCAGAACGCGCTGAAACCGGAGGGCGGCGACGCAAAGGAAAAGATTCTCGACTACGCCTCCAAGAAAGGCGTCGACGGGATGTTGCTCGGCCGATGCCTGGACGACAAGAATACCGCGGCGCAAGTGCAGCGATCCGTGGACGAAGGGCACGCCCTGCAGGTCTCGGCCACTCCAACGTTGTTCCTCAACGGACGCAAGCTCGAAGGCGCGGTGGATTTGGATACGCTGAAAGCCCTGATTCAGATCGAAATCGACCAGCAGGTCAAGACCGCCTCGGCTACGGCCGAAGAGTGCTGCGTCGTAAAGATTCCCCAGGTCGGTAAGTAACCACGCATGCGCCGTCCGTCTTCTTGCCGGCGGTGTGGGATGCTTCCCCGCCTTTTCCGGCCCAGCCTGTTCCAGGTGGGGCTGTTCCAACTCGGCCTGCTGGCCGCCGTGTCGCTGCCGGCTGCGGAAATCGATCCGAAGTTGTACATCGCCGATATCCGCTATCTGGCGTCACCGGAACTGAAAGGGCGCGCCACCGGAAGCCCGGAACTCGAGAAGGCCGCCGCCTACATCGCGGGGCTGTTCAAATCCTTCGGCCTGACCACCCCGGACGGAAAGAGCTACCAGCAGGCCTTTCCCGTTAAGCTCAACGCTCATCTGGGAGCTGACAACCGCCTGGACTACGCCGAAGCCGAGACGAAGGAGCAACTGGAGGAAGGCCGGGATTTTGCCCCGCTCGGTTTCTCCGCCAGCGGCAAGATCTCCGGCGCCGTCGTATTTGCGGGCTACGGGATCACTGCCCCAGAACTTCATTACGACGATTACGCCGGCCTGGATGTGCACAACAAGATCGTCCTGCTGCTGCGCCACGAGCCGCAGGAGGCCGATGCCCACAGCATTTTCGATGGAACCACCCTCACCACCCATGCGGCCTTCGCGAATAAAGCGGTGAACGCGAAAATGCATGGCGCGCGCGCGGTGATTCTGATCAACGACGTGTTTGCGCACGGTGGCGCCGACGACAAGCTCGAAGAGTTCGGCCGCGCCGCTGGTCCCAACGACATCGGCATCCCGTTTGTGCAAATGAAGGCCGCGACCGCGGAGCAGTGGCTCGCCGCGGAGGGTCGCGATCTGCGCCAGATCGAGGAAGGTATCGATCAGGATCTGCAACCGCGATCATTCGTTCTGTCGAAGCTAACCGTCGAGGTCGACGTGGACGTGCGCCGCGATACTAAGACCGTCCACAACGTCGCGGGGTATCTGCCTGGGGAGACGCCCGAGTATGTGGTCATCGGGGCGCATTACGATCACTTGGGCCTGGGGGACGAGAACTCGCTTGCACCTTCGCAGATCGGCACGATTCACCCCGGCGCGGACGACAACGCTTCCGGAACCGCGGGCGTCATCGAACTGGCGCGGTGGTTCAGCAAGCAACCGAAACATAAGCGTGGAATTCTGTTCCTTGCGTTCGCGGGCGAGGAGCTCGGGTTGCTGGGGAGCGAGTGGTACGTGAATCATCCCCTCCTACCGCTCAGCGGCGATGTGGCCATGATTAACATGGACATGATCGGCCGCATCACCGGCGGCCGAGTATTCCTGAGCGGCGCAGGCACGGGTTCGACGTTCGCCAAAATGATCGACGACGTGAAACCGCCGGGATCGATTCACCTGGATTTTTCGGACAAGACCGGATACGGTGCCAGCGACCACACTTCTTTCACGGCGAAACAGGTGCCGGTTCTGTTCTTCTTTTCCGGACTACACGCGGATTATCATAAACCCAGCGACACGGCCGATAAGATCAATGCGACGGATGCGGCGACGCTGCTCGAGTATGTGGCGGAGCTGACCGATCAGCTCGCGAGCGATCCGGACCGTCCCAAGTTCATCCACGTGGCGGAACCGTCGAATCCGGTATCCGGAAGCGGAGGAGGGTCCGGATATGGACCGAATTTCGGTAGTATTCCGGACTTCAACGAACCACCGAAAGGCGTCCGTTTCGCCGATGTTCGCGACGGCACCCCTGCCGCCAAGGCGGGATTGAAGGCGGGCGACATCTTGATCGAATTTGACGGGAAGGAAATAGGAAATCTCTACGACTTTACTTACGCCTTGCGCGCGCACAAGGCTGGAGATTCGGTACTAGTGAAGGTACTTCGGGGCTCTCAGACAATTGAAGCGAACGTACTGCTCACTGAAAGACGTTAATTTGTCATACTCAGGCAGCAAATAGCACAGTACGGAACCCACCATGACGCTTGAAACACTGCCGCCCCTGATCCTGCACCCATTCGCCGATTCCGGCGGCCCCGATAAACTGGTGGAGAGTTCCCGCGCCAGTTTGATGCTACAAGGTCTGTTGCCGTCGGGCGAACGCAGCAGCGAGGATCTGGACCGCGCGCTGATCGAGGGCCGGTTCTGCGAAATCCGGATGCTGTATTACGTCGGCAAGGACCTGCTGCGATGGATTGAGCAGTGTTTGGAGCAAGTCAGCCGTCAGCCGGACTCGGACCCTGGGATTGTTTACCAAAGCTTCGCGGCCTATCTGGTTCACAACACCCCGCCACCAGTTCAGGCCAAACTGCGCAAGTGGGGAGTCGCCGATTACAAGTCGATCTTCATGCGCGCCCTGGGGCTCGCGTCGATCCTGGCCGTGGCGCCGGAGCGGCAAACGCTCTCGGAGGAGTTCATTCGCAACTACTACCGGTATGCCGACCAGATGTTCCAATGCCGGCAGAATCAGACCTCGTTTCGGGATATTTCAGACCGGCGGTTTGAATTCGAGATCTTCGCCTCGGGCGAGTATTCCCGGATGCTCGAACGCGAGTGGGCCGAGAGCTAGTGTCCTGAGTCATTCGTTCGTCTAAGAAATCGGCAGGTGGGGCGGTCCCCCTGGACCGCGGCCGACGCCGTTGTCGGCCTCCGTTAGAGTGCGTTGGCGGGGCCGGACCAGGGGTCCGGCGCGGACGAGGGCGTCCGCCCCACCGCGATCAGTGTGACCAATGAATGACTCAGGCCACTAGATCGGATCGGATTCTCACGCCTTTTCAGGGTCAAAATGTCGAGGTGCGGAACGTGAGGCGGGCTTTCCCGCAAGCCTCGAAAAATCATTTACATGCCGTAAAAACTCGAAAAACCCGACGACGTCCCCATAGTAAAGGGTCGGAAACCGCGCAAATCGATCCTGGAGCCCGCTAGGGCCCTAGAAACGGGAATCGTCTTTTTTAGGAATTCGTGAAGTCTCTTTCATAGCCCGCAAAGAGTGCGGCGGCGCCCGCCATTACAAGCCAAGTAGCGCTGCCGCCGGGCGTAGTTTACCCGCTCCGGGTCTTGCGTGCTGTTACTTAGAACCCCTATCGCTGGTTGCTACTATGAAGGTTCCACTGTGATCACCTCATTCGGGTTTCGTACGCGCTCCCTGTCGCATCTCCGGCCACTTTTGAGCGTGCTATATCTTCCCGCTCTTTTCGCGTTCGTGGGCTGCCCCGCGGCGAAGGCCCAGAAAAGGATCTCCGGGGAAACCGAAATTCGCCTTGCGCTCGAACAATTGAACACCGTCGGGAGCGTCATGATGATCGCCGCCCATCCCGACGATGAAAACACCGCTTTGCTCGCGTATTTCACCCGTGGAAGGCACGTCCGTACCGCGTACCTCTCCCTGACTCGCGGCGAGGGCGGACAGAACCTGATCGGGAGCGAACAAGGCGACGAACTGGGAGTGATCCGGACGCAGGAACTCCTGGCGGCCCGTAGGATCGACGGAGCCGAGCAGTATTTTACGCGCGCCATCGACTTTGGTTTTTCGAAAACGGCCGAGGAGACGTTGACCAAGTGGCCGCGCGACAAAGTGCTGGGCGACATCGTGTGGAACATCCGCCGGTTCCGTCCGGACGTGATCGTACTGCGCTTTTCGGGCACGCCGCGCGATGGCCACGGACACCATCAAGCCTCCGCCATTCTGGGGAAAGAGGCGTTTGCGGCCGCCGCCGATCCGTCGAAATTCCCGGAGCAATTGCAATACGTCCAGCCCTGGCAGACCAAGCGTCTGCTGTACAACGTCGTGGCATTCACGGCGGACCAGGAGCGGCAGGCGGCGCTCGACGCGGGACGAGATCCGGACCGCCTGGAAGTGGACCTCGGCGGTTATTCGCCGGAGCTCGGCTATTCGTACGGCGAAATCGCGGGAATGAGCCGCAGCCAGCACCGCAGCCAGGGAATGGGAGCGGCGGAACGCAAAGGCTCACAGAAGAACTACCTGATCACCGTCGGGGGCGATCATGCGTCCCAGGATGTATTCGAAGGAATCGATATTTCCTGGTCGCGGCTCCCGGGCGGCGCGCCGATCGGCGCACTCATCGAGGAGGCTGCCGGCGCCCTCATCCCCTCTCACCCGGAGGTCCTGATTCCAATGCTCGAGCAGGCTCGACCCCTCATCGCAGCGATCGTCGCTTCGACCCACGATCCGCTCGCTGCGCGCAAATTGGTGGAACTAGACGAGACCCTGGCACTCTGCGCCGGCCTGTGGCTCGAAGCGAATCCCGACAAGGCCGCCGTCACGCCTGGAGGATCTTTCAAGGTTGCGATCACGGCGCTGGTTCGCAATCCAGTGCCCGTTACGCTCGCCGGGGTGAGCCTGAACGGAATGGAAGGCGCGCCTTCCCTGCCCTTGGCTCGCACGGTCCTGGTCCTGAACCAACCGAGTCAATATTCGCTGCCGGTGAAAGTTCCCGAATCGCAGCCCTATTCCGGCCCTTATTGGCTGGCGCTTCCCAAAGACGGCGGGTTGTACTCTGTGGCGAATCCCCAAGAGATCGGAAATCCAGACAATGCCGCGGTGCTCCAGGCCCATTTCCGTGTCAACGTCGCGGGCACGGACATCGAACTCACGCGGCCGGTGGAGCGCCGCTATGTCGACCGCGTCTGGGGCGAGCTGACTCGTCCGCTGGCGATCGTGCCTCCAGTGGGAGTCAACCTCGCGGAAAAAGCCCTGGTGTTCTCCGATACGAAGCCGCGCCGCATCGAGGTGCCGGTGAAAGCGAACGTGGCGCACGTGGCGGGGGACGTTCACCTGGAAGTCCCTGCAGGCTGGACCGTAGAACCACCTTCGCGGCACTTCGAGCTCGCCACCGTCGACGAACAAGCTACGGCAGTCTTCGAACTCGCCCCTCCGGCGGAGGAATCGCAGGGCGAGTTTCACGCCGTGGCCATGGTTGGAGACCGAAGGATCTCGACTGGGACTGAGGTCATTAGTTACCCGCACATTCCCACGCAAACCCTGTTGCCGCCGGCGGAGGCGAAACTGGTGCGGTCCAATATCAAAATGCTCGCGCGGAACATCGGCTACATCGTGGGAGCGGGCGACGAAGTCCCGGCGTCGCTCGGTCAAGTGGGCTGCGATGTGACCATCCTTTCGCCCGAAGATCTGGCCCGTGGCGACCTTTCCCGCTTCGATGCCGTGATTACGGGAGTTCGGGCCTGGAACATGCGCGCGGACTTGCGGGCCAACTACCAGCGCCTATTCAGCTACGCGGAGAATGGCGGAACGGTGATCGTGCAATACAATGTCCCCGAGGGTGGCCTGGGTGGCGGCGATGCGGCCCCCTTGGAACACATCGGACCGTATCCGATGCGCATCAGCCGCGATCGTGTGACGGTGGAGGATGCGCCGGTCGCATTCCCCAATCCTCAGCTCCCATTGCTGCACGCGCCAAATGAAATCACGGGCCGCGACTTCGACGGGTGGGTGCAGGAGCGCGGCCTTTACTTCGCGTCTGAGTGGGATCCGCAGTACCTGAGCGTGCTCGAATCCCACGATCCCGGCGACCAGCCGATGCCCGGCGGAATGCTGTACACGCGCTACGGGAAGGGAGTGTACATCTTCTCGGCTTACGACTGGTTCCGGGAATTGCCGGCCGGAGTACCCGGCGCTTATCGAATGTTCGCCAACATGATGAGCGCAGCGAAGACTCAATAGCGATGAGCGCAGCGAAGACCCAATAGCGATGAGCGCAGCGAAGACCCAATAGGCGCCCCTCGCGCGCGATAATCGGATCACGCCATGTCGAATCTCCCTGCCGGCGAAGGGCCGCCGAAATCAGTCGTAGATGAGCCGCCGCCGGTGCTCGGCACCTGGCCTCGCGTCTACGCCTTCGTGCTGGCCGATCTGGCGGCAATGATCCTTCTCTTCTATCTCTTCACCCGATCCTTCGCCCCATGAGGCCACTCGATTGGGTGGTGCTCTGCGCCTGGCTCATCATCCTGGTGTCCTATGGTCTTTGGCGGGGACGAGGATCGGACAGCGTCAACGAATTCCTGCTGGCAGGCAAGACCATGCCCTGGTACGCCATGGGCCTGTCGATCATGGCGACCCAGGCCGGGGCGATCACTTTCATCTCGACGCCCGGGCAAGCCTACGCCGACGGCATGCGATTCGTGGAATTTTACCTCGGCCTGCCCGTGGCGATGGTAATTCTATCGGCGACCGTGGTGCCGATCTTTCACCGCGCCAAGGTGTATACCGCCTACGAATATCTGGAAGGCCGTTTCGACGCGAAAACCCGTGGATTGGTCGCCGCGATCTTTCTGATCGAGCGCGGGTTGGGAGCGGGCGTCGCGCTAGTGGCTCCCTCGATCGTCTTGTCGGTGATGTTCGGCTGGCCGTTCAGCGTGACCACCTTGATCATGGGCGCGATCCTCATCCTGTTCACCACCCTCGGGGGAATTAAGGCGATCACCTGGGCCGACGTTCCGCAGATGCTGGTCATTCTGGGAGCGTTGGTCCTGGCCCTGTTCATCGCCGTGCATCGTCTACCTGAGGACGTGTCGTTTCTCGACGCGGTCCGGCTAGCCGGCGCCGCCGGTAAACTCAACGCGATCGATACCCATTTCAGTTGGAACGACCGGTACAACCTGTGGAGCGGTTTGATCGGCGGCGCATTTCTCGCTCTCGCCTATTTTGGGACCGATCAGAGCCAGGTCCAGCGCTATCTGACCGGCCGCTCCATCGGACAGAGCCGGCTCAGCCTGTTGTTCAACGCCCTGGCAAAGGTTCCCGTGCAGTTCTTCATCCTGTTCATCGGGGCGATTGTTTTCGTGTTCTTCGTGTTTCAGCGCCCGCCCTTGCTGTTCCAGCCGGTCGAGTTGCAGCGGATCGAAGCGGCGCCGGAGTTTCCGCCAATCGAAGCCCGCTACAATCTCGCGTTCGACCAGCGGCAGCAGGCGGCGCGGCATATCAAGGACGCAGCGAATCCGTCTTCCCGGTCCGCCGCTATCGAGGACTTTCGATCCGCCCAACATGATTTCGACGGCGCTCGTAAAGACGCGATGAACCTTGGCAAGGAGAGCGACACCAACTACATCTTTCTCACCTTCGTGACGCGTCACTTGCCCTTGGGAATCGTGGGTCTGGTGATGGCGGTGATCTTCACCGCGGCGATGTCGGCCATTTCCGGAGAGATCAACTCACTCGCCACGGTGACCGTGATGGACGTATACCGCAGGCATTTGCGGCCCGAAGGAACCGACCATCATTTCCTGGTAGCCTCTCGTGTCGCGACCGTATTCTGGGGGTGCTATGCCGTGGCGTTCGCGAATTTCGCGCATGGGCTGGGTGCGTTGATCGAGGCGGTGAACATGGTGGGATCCCTGTTCTACGGAGGAATGCTGGGCGTCTTCGTGCTGGCGTTTTTCGTCAAACGCGTCGGGGGTACGGCGGCATTTTACGGAGTTCTCGCCGGTGAAGCAGCCATCTTCTGGGCCGCTAAATTCACTTCCATCGCCTTCCTTTGGTACAACGTCATCGGATGCGCAGTGGTGATTGCAGTGGCGCTGGCGATTTCAAGCGTCACGTCGCGCAATCCGGATACTACCTAACACAGCCACGAGTTTGGCGAGCAACTCATCGACCGCAACCTTGCAGATGCCGCGGCGTTACCGAGCCGTGACCGTGAGGGAGCGGTTCTTAAGGGAAAGCATCTTTTCAGAACGTCCGCTCCCTCACGGTCACGGCTCGGTAAGGTTGGCGGCCGGCTTATGACAGCACCGCGTTCAACGACCCCTGCCGGTAGCCTTCGAGATCGAGCGTCACGTAGTGGAAGCCCAGGGGCTTGAAGATCGCGGTGAAGGCGCGAGCCATCTCCACCGTCATCGCGCGTTCCAGTTCTTCCGGCGCGATCTCGATACGGACCACGTCGCCGTGGAATCGAACCCGAAACTGGCGGAAGCCGAGCGCGCGAATCGCATCTTCGCCGCGATCCACCGTCTTCACGTTTTCAATCGTGACGGCGGTTCCGTAAGGAATGCGAGAGCTCAAACACGCCGACGCGGGCCGGTCCCATGTGGAAAGACCCGCCCGTCGCGACAATTCCCGAATCTCCGCCTTGGTGAGGCCGGCATCGGCCAAGGGCGCCTTGACTTCGTGCAGTTCGGCCGCGCGTTGGCCAGGACGAAAGTCTCCCGAGTCGTCCACGTTCACTCCATAAATTACATGCGCGATACCCCGCTCTCGAGCCAATTCGTCGAGACACGTGAACAGTTCGTGCTTGCAATGGAAGCAGCGGCCGGGATCGTTCTTGAGGTAATCCGGATTGTCGAACTCCCGCGTGGCGATGTATTCGTGACGGATGCCCCAGTCGCGAGCGAACTGTTCGGCGTCTCGCTTATGCGAATCCGGAAGCGACGCGGAGTCGGCCGTGATGGCGATGGCCCGATCGCCCAGGGTTTTTTGGGCCGCCCAAGCGAGATACGCGGAATCCGCGCCGCCGGAATAGGCCACAATGACGCTTCCAAGCTTCCGCAGCGCCGCGAACAGCCGGTCCTGCTTGGCTTCGAGCGCGACTGAATCTAGCACGGGATTCACCGGCGGCTGCATACTCCCTAGTATATCGGCAGGTTTCCGCCGTCGTGTAGAACTCCGGGTTCCCGTGGGGATGCGCAGGGCGGTCCGGTTGGTGGAAGGGGACGGACCGCTATGTCCACTCGGCCCCAGCGTGTTATTGGGCCGTCATAGTTCGGGTCGGCTTTGGGACAAAGTAGTCCGTCCCTCCGCGGGCGCTACTGCAGCAACGGAAGGTCGTCCTGGCCGTTTTCTCCGCCCGGCTCGGAGTCGGGAATCAGGCTCGCCGCCGCCACCTGGTCGCCGGCCTCGACGTTGACCAGCCGGACGCCCTGCGTCGAGCGGCCCACCTGCCGAATGGATGCCGAATCGATGCGAATGATTTGCCCCTGCTTGGTGATGATCATCAAGTCGGAGTCTTCCTTCACGGATAGAATTCCGACCACCTTGCCGACCTTCGGCGTGGTCTTCATATTGATGACGCCCTTGGGTCCGCGCGCGGTCAGGCGATAGTCCTCGAGCGGAGTGCGTTTGCCGAATCCGTTCTCGGATATCGAGAGAATGAGGCCCTCTTTCTGCACAACTACGAAGCCGACCAGGTAATCGCCCTCTTGGAGATCCATGGCGCGGACACCTCGCGCTTGACGGCCCATGGCCCGCACGTTCTTCTCCGAGAACCGGCATGCCATGCCTTCGTGCGAGGCAAGAAAGATGTAGTCCTGGCCGCCGGTGAGGCGGGCCGCGAGCAGTTCGTCGCCCTCGTCGATCGCAAGCGCGATGATGCCGCGCGAATTGGGACTATCAAACTCGGTGAGCTCGCATTTCTTGATGACGCCCTGCTTGGTCACCATCACGATGTATTTGCCCGCTACGAACTCTTTCACGGGTAAGAACGCGGTGACTGTTTCCTCCGGTTGCAGGTTGATCAGCCCGGAGGAGTGTTTGCCCTTGCCGGTGGTCGCCGCGTCGGGAATGTTGTAAATCTTCAACCAGAAGACGCGTCCCTTGTTGGTGAAGATCAGAAGGTAGGCGTGTGTGGAGGCGATGATCAGATGCTCCACTACGTCCTCGGCGCGGGTCGACATGCCGATGCGGCCCTTCCCTCCGCGGGACTGACGCCGGTAGGTGTCGACTGCCGTGCGTTTCAGATAGCCGCCGCGCGTCACGGTCAGCGCGACGTCTTCCATCTGGACCAGATCTTCGAGGCGGAACTCGCCGGTTTCATCGACGATCTGGGTCCGCCGGTCGTCGCCGAAATCCTTAAGGACTTCCTTCAGTTCCTTGACCACTACGGCGCGCAGCACCTTCTCCGAACCCAGGATCTCGAGATAGCCTGCGATCTGGATCTGGATTTCGGCCAGTTCGTCGACAATCTTCTGCTGCTCCATGCCGGTCAGGCGCTGAAGCTGCAATTCGATGATGGCCTGGGCCTGCCGTTCGGTGAACTCGAGGCGAGTGACCAGGGCTTCGCGCGCTTCCTTCGGATTCGTGGCCGCGCGAATCATTTGGATCACAGCGTCGAGATTGTCCAGCGCCTTTTTGAAGCCGAGTAAGATGTGCTCGCGATCACGGGCTTTACGCAGCAGGAAATCCGTGCGGCGCCGGACCACGTCGATCCGATGTTCATTGAACCGTTTGATCGCGTCGACCAGGCCCAGTTCGCGCGGCTGGCCGTTGACGATCGCGAGCAGAATCACGCTGAAGTTCACCTGCATCTGCGTCTGCTTGTACAGATTGTTCAGGATCACTTCGGCCTGCTCGCCGCGCTTCAATTCGAACACGATGCGCATGCCGTCCCGGTCGCTTTCATCGCGAATCTCGGAGATGCCCTCGATCTTCTTTTCGTTTACCAGCGCGGCGGCGTGCTCGATGAGCCGGGCTTTGTTCACCTGGTAGGGGATCTCGGTGACGACAATCGCCTCGCGATCCTTACCGAACTTCTCCATCGCCGCTTTCGCGCGGACCTTGACCGAGCCGCGCCCGTTCACGAAATAGTCGTCAATGCCCTGGTGGCCTAGAATGATCCCGCCGGTGGGAAAATCGGGTCCCTTTACAATCTCCGCCAGTTTCGCCAAAGGAGTCGCGGGCTGTTGAACCAGGAGAATGCAGGCTTCCACGATCTCGCGCAGGTTATGCGGCGGGATATTGGTCGCCATGCCGACGGCGATACCCGAGGAACCATTGACCAGCAGGTTTGGGACCCGCGTGGGCAGTACTTCCGGCTCCACACGCCGTTCGTCGAAGTTGGGCTTGAAATCGACCGTTTCCTTGTCGAGATCCTCGAGTAACGTCGTGTCGATGCGCGAAAGGCGCGCTTCGGTGTAGCGGTAGGCCGCGGGCGGATCGCCATCCACGGAGCCGAAGTTGCCCTGGCCGTCGACCAGCGGATACCGCAGTGAAAAGTCCTGCGCCATCCGGACCAGGGCGTCATACACAGCGGTATCGCCGTGCGGGTGGTAGTTACCCAGAACTTCGCCGACGATGCCGGCGCACTTGCGATGGGCCCGGTTGAAGTTCAGTCCCATCTCCGACATGGCGTAGAGGATGCGCCGGTGGACCGGCTTCAACCCGTCGCGCACATCCGGCAGCGCCCGGCCGATGATCACGCTCATGGCGTAATCGAGATACGACCGCCGCATCTCGTCTTCGATATTGATGGGAATTAGGTTCTTCGAACCACCATCCCCTCCCAACGGAATTTGTCCACCTGGGGGGGGCGGAGTGGTCGGGTCCTGAGGATCTGCCAAACGGATGCTCCTTAGTGAAAGTGGCCCGGGGGATGGGCCGCCTAAGTCCCTATTTTAGCATGAGCTACGTGCAATAAGCTAGCCCGCAAAGGGTGCGGTCGGCACCCTCATTACAAGTCGAATAACGCTGCCGCCGCACTCCGTTTTGCGGGCTGTCACTGCGGTTCGGTATTTTCTTCCCAAAGGCCCTCGAATCTTCTCGAAAAGCGCGCTTTTTCGATGCTTCTAGGGTTCTCGAAAGCAGACGTGGCGACGATCGGAATCCGCCTCAGACCGAATTAGGGGCAGCTCCGGCTTGCACCTATTCCCCGATAATCTTCACCAAAACTCTCTTCTTTCGCCGGCCGTCAAATTCGCCGTAAAAGATCTGCTCCCATGGACCGAAGTCCAACTTGCCGTTAGTGATGGCGACCACTACTTCCCTGCCCATCACCTGCCGCTTCAGATGGGCGTCGGCGTTATCCTCGCCGGTCCGGTTGTGCTGATATTGCGAAACCGGCTCATGCGGCGCTAGCGCTTCCAGCCACTTTTCGTAGTCCTGATGGAGGCCCCTCTCGTCATCGTTTATAAAGACCGATGCAGTAATATGCATGGCGTTCACCAGTGCCAAGCCCTCGTTGATGCCGCTCTCCTTGAGGCAAGTCTCTACCTGCCGAGTGATGTTCACCAAGCCTCGGCGGGTAGGCACTTCAAACCACAGCTCTTTTCGGTAGCTCTTCATGCTCCTCCCAGGGTAGCTCCCGGGCCAGCCGCAAAGGGCGCGGTGGCGCCCTCATTTCCGCCAAGTAACGATGCCGCCGAGCGTAGTTTACCCGCTCCGGGTTTTGCGGCTGTTACTTAGGAGATCCTCGGGTGTGGACCTGCCGGATGCCAGTTGACGTGGGCTGTTATGGTTCTGTAAACTCTAGACGTTTGACTACTAGCCTGCAAAGGGCCGGTCTCGGTCCTCAATTCTCGAATGCAACAGCCTGCTTCCTGGCCGCGACCCAGGCTCCGTTTTGCAGGCTGTTACTTAGAGGACTCGGGGGAAACCGTTGCTAAAGGCGCGTCAAGCGATTGGCGGGGCCCTAGGGCCTGCGCTCGGTGCTGTCTGCGTCCTCGCCGCTGTTTTCCTTGCGAGTTGTGCCACCACCGAACGGCCTCAACAGTTTCGTACTTTCCTGTTGCCGCCGGCACGGGTTGTGACGCCGGGCGAACTGCCATCGGACCCGCCGGATGTAGTCGCCGCGCTTTATCCGAACGAAGTTCCCTCTCTGGCGACTCCCCTCGCGGTTTTGCCCCGTCCGAGCGATGCTGACTTTCTGATCAAGCGTGCCGACGATCGATTCGCGGCAGGCAAGAAAGCCGTTGAAGAAAGCCGCTTTGACGAGGCCCGCCGTGAATTTGACCGCTCCGTGGAGGTGCTGCTGACTGCTCCCGAGAATCTGGCGGATCGGGCCCGTGTCGAACAGCACACCGAAGAGATCATCGAGGCGATCTACCGCTATGATTCCGAGCGGCTTGGCGCGGTCGATTCCGCGGACCAGCCGGTCTACGATCAGTCGCCTCTCGACAGCATTCTGGAGATGACCTTCCCGGTGGATCCGGGCCTGAGGAACCGGGTAAAGGAACAGATTCGGGCGACCGCTTCGCAGCTCCCGCTCGAAGAGAACGATGCCGTCATTGGCTTCGTCAATTTCTTCTCTTCGGACCGGGGCAAGAAGATCATTTCGGCAGGATTGCGGCGATCGGGCCGCTATAAGGCGATGATCGAAAAAGTGCTGGCGGAAGAGGGGCTCCCGCAGGAGCTGATTTTCGTGGCGCAGGCCGAATCCGGGTTCCTGCCGCGCGCGATGTCGAACAAACGGTGCGTCGGCCTGTGGCAGTTCGCACAGTTCCGAGGCAAGGAATATGGGTTGACTCAGACCCGTTCGACTGACGACCGCATGGACCCCGAGAAGGCTACCCGCGCGGCGGCACATCACCTGCACGATCTCTATACTCATTTCGGCGATTGGAATCTGGCGCTCGCGGCCTACGATTGCGGTCCCGGCTGCGTGGATCACGCGGTGATGCGAACGGGCTATGCCGATTTCTGGACATTACGCCGCCTGAATGTGCTGCCGAAGGAGACCGCCAACTACGTACCGGTCATCCTGGCGATGACGATCATGTCGAAGAACGCCAAGGACTACGGACTCGACGATCTCGAATTCGATCCGCCCGTGGTGTACGACACGGTGGAGCTTCAGACTCCGACCAGCCTGGCTTTGGTCGCGGATGCGTTGGACCGTCCTATTGGCGCGCTACGCGAACTGAACCCCGCTTTGCTTTCTTCCCTGGCCCCGGCAGGTTATGCGCTGCGACTGCCCACGGGGACCGCCGATGCTGTCGAGGAAACGTTCCAAGTGGTCCCGTCCAATCGCCGCGACGCGTGGCGTGTCCACCGGATGGAGAGCGGTGAGACGATGGCCGGCCTCGCCAAGAAGTATGGCACGCAGACGTCGGCGTTGCTCGCCGCGAACCACGACGAATCGCCGGAACCCGGCGCGTTGATCGCGATTCCAGTACCTTATCCCAGCGACCACAAGGCGCGGACCGTTTCGACGCGCGCAGCCGCATCCTCGAAGACCGCGGCGAAGAGCACGGCGAGGACTCGGGCGGCTCACCCGGCGACGCGGGCGGCCAGTACGACGGCCCGCACGACGGCACATGAAGGGACGACAAGGGGCGCCGTGAGACCCGCTACCTCGGCGCACAAGCCCGTTCCGCAGAAGACAGCCGCTCTTGCGCCGAAAAGTTCTCCGGCCAGGACGGCGCGCCGTCCACAGCCCGCTCGAGCGCCCAATAGCTGAGCAGCCCCACATTTCTTACCCGGCCGATTCCTTAACCCGCAAAGGGTGCGTCGGCACCCTCAGAGCAAACAAGTAGCAATGCCGCCGCGCTCCGTTTTGCGGGCTGTTACTGAGCCACAGGCACTTTTCGCTTGCCTTCCGGCCAAAACGCGATATTCTAATTTTTGTGACGCCTGCAAGGAGGCAGACTGAATGATAGAATATCGACTCTCGGTGGATGACGACGAACTTGACGATTACGAAGAGGGAGCTCCGATCAACGTGGACGACGACACGGGTGATTACGGGATGGACGACGACGAAGAAGACGAGTTGACTCCGGTTGTGCGTCCGGTTCCGGTGGTGACGCCGCCAGCCCCTGCTTCCGCTGCCGAAGCTCCTGCGTCCGAAGCGCCGCCCGCCAAGAAGCCGGTAATGAAGGCGTCCGCACCAGCCAAGGCAGCGCCTAAACCGGCGGCGAAGAAGGCCGCCCCCAAACCAGCCAAGAAAGTTGCTGCCAGGAAGGCCGCCCCCAAGAAAGCAGCCAAAAAGGCGGCTAAGAAAGCAGCCCCCAAGAAAGCCGCAAAGAAAGCTGCCAAGAAGTCTGCTCCCAAGAAAGCAGCCCCCAAGAAAGCCGCAAAGAAAGCTGCCAAAAAGGCCGCCAAGAAGAAGAAAAGCAAGAAGAAGTAGCCGGTCGCTTTGGGTTTCAGGAGACGAGGCAGGCCACCAGCCCGCCCGTCTCCCTCTCGGTCGCTCCTCCCCTCAAGAACCGTTGAGCCGGGTCGCCCTACCTTTCCTTCGACCCCTTGTATACTTGAAAAAAAATCAATGCGGGCGAGGCCAGCCGGAGCGAAGGTGTCGACCTAACAACGAGGCCCCTCGGATCGCTTAGGCCAGTTTCAGGGATAACGTAAGGGTCTTCGATGCATCAAGCCTTTGAGAACATCGTTACTTGCCGTGTGAAACTGGTCTATGCTAAATCAAAAAATGGTCTAGTCCCGTGCCCGCCTGAAGAAGTTCTTGGGGATGTCACCTTTGCCGCGGCCTAGCTTGGTTTGGTAGGTCTGGAAAAACATTTCATGTGGCGGTCACGGGACTAGCCCAGGGGGATGCTCCGTGATGCTTGCGTTCTTTGATTACATGGGTAGCCGGTTCAAGATAGCGCTTACGACGGTGCTTGTGCTCCTCGTTCCCGGCGTGGCGTATGGCCTGACACCCACGACGCTGAACCTTTCTCAGGACCTGGTGGCCAACGGGATCGCTGCCCAGAACATGGTTCCGAACTCGCCCACCTTGGATTCGCGGTCCCTGTTCCAGGCCGGGGTGAACTATGCCAATCAGCATCACATTCCCACGGTAACGGCCGATCGCGGAAACTACTATTTCCTCACCCAGAACAGTCCGTACCAGCACGTGTTCCTCAACGCGATCACGAACGTGACCGTCGATCTCCAATATTCAGATCTCTATTTTGCGCACGGCAACATCATGGGCCTCGATCTTGCCAACTGCGTCAATGTCACTTTGAAAAACTTCACCGCTGACTATCTGCAATTGCCGTTCACGCAGGTCATGGTAACCGGCGTGAACGCAACCACCAGGACGGTGAACTTCGCACAGTCGGGTGCCTATCCCTTGCCATCTTTCTTCAATTCGCTTACGGTGCCTTCCGGCGTTGTCAACGACGGCTATTATGCGTTCGCATTCCGAAATGGCGTGCAACTGCGCGGGACCGGGCGGATGGCGTTCACCGGGCCACTGAACGACAGCTCGGTTCAGATTACCGACACATCGCCCTGGTCTCAATCGGCTGAGATCGCCGACATCCAGCCGGGCGATACTCTAGTGATCATCTGGCGCGCGGGGGTCGGGACTATCTTCGCGAGCGGTTGCACGGGCCTCACCGTACAGAACGTATCTATTTATGCGTCGGGCTTTATCGGTATCCTTACCAGCTTCGGATCGGCCATCACGGTGGACCATGTGCAGGTGATGCCACGGCCCGGGACAAATCGCCTGATCAGCACCAACGCCGACGGAATTCACCTGGGGGATGCGGGCGCTAACAACGTCATATCGAACAATACCGTCTGGCGGGGCTGTGACGACGCCATCGCCATCGACGGCCAATGGTACGCCATTGTGAACGCACCAAACAACGGCGCAAATGTGCAGGTGGCGCGCCATAATACCGCGCCGCTGGCGATCGGCGTTTCCTTCGACTTCATCAACATTACCAATGCGACGGTGGTTGGGACGGCTAGTATTATTGCCGAGAGCCCGCCGCCCAACCAGCAGGCCGGAACCGACGGGGAACTCATCACGCTTACGCTCGATCACGCCATCAACGGATTGCAACAGAACTTCGGCGTTGCGGCGTCCGATCCCGCGCTGCGCGGATCGGGTACGGTCATCAGCGGGAATCTGGTCAAACAAGAAACCTTCGCGCGCGGAATCTATCCGGCAGGGGTATCGAACGTCACCATCACCGACAACCTGGTGGAGTCGACCAATCAGAGCAACATCCTGGTGGAACAGGACGAAGGGCTGACCTACAACTACAAAACCGGGCCGTCTTCGGGCATCACCATCAAGAACAACATCCTGGATCACGCGCTCGGTTACGGCATGCCGAGTAACGGGTTGCTGAGCGAGGGCGGGGCGATCAATGTGGAGGCATTCGATCAGAACTTCGCCTGGGTTTCCACGACTCCCTTCTCCAACATTGCCATCACCGGTAATTTTGTGAGCAACTCGGCTCGGTCGGGGATCCGAATGGAAAACGTTGCGGGTGGACAAATCACTGGGAACACACTTCTGAACAACGGTCTTCAGCCCACCGATTACTTGTGGTACCTGCCCTGTTGCGAGTCTCTAGCCCAGGTGGAGGCGGAGTTTGCGCAGCCGGTTGTGGTGTTGAGCAGCTCGGCGGTGAACAACGCGAACAACACAACGACCGGACAGTACGTGATGCATGAATCGAGCGCGGACCGCGCGGTAAACCGGCTCGCGCCGGGTTCGGTCGCGGTGGCGATCGGTCAGAATCTGGGGGCGACGACGGCTCTGGCGAGCTCGTCGAACCTGCCAACCTCGCTCGGAGGAGTCACGGTCATGGTCAAGGACAGCCTCGGCGTCTCACGGCTGGCGGGCCTGTACTACTCCAGCCCGACTCAGATCTTTTACGTGGTGCCTGCCGGTACGGCCGCGGGCGTGGCGACCGTGACCGTCGGAAATATCGCCAGCGCGACGCTGATCGCACCGGTGGCCCCGGGATTGTTTGCGGCCGACGGCAGCGGCCAAGGGGTTGCCGCCGCTCTCGCGGTGCGAACCTCCGCCAACAGCGCTCAGGTTCTCGTGCCCGTTTTTGAATGTGGGTTATCCACGGGCTGCGCCTCCATCCCGATGGATCTCGGCCTGTCCACCGATGTTCTAACGGTGCAGTTCTTCGCCACCGGGATTCGAGGGTTCAGCTCGCTCTCGAACGTAGTCGCGGAGATCGGAGGCGTGCCTGCGGCCGTCGCAAGTGCGGGACCGGTGTCTGGATTCGATGGCCTCGATCAAGTGACGCTCATCGTGCCGCCCAGCCTGGCAGGCATGGGCAACGTGGGTGTGGTTTTGACCGTGGATGGCATTACGGCCAATGTCACGAGCGTCAATATCAAGTAGACCGGCTCACGCAGAAGCCCGCACAGGGCCGGCGCGGTCCACCAAACCATGAAGGGGCTCGGTCTGATCCGCCGCGCCAGGCTCCGTTGTGCGGGCGAGTTCCGCAGAAGGGCGGCTTTCACTTTTTACTTGACGTCCGTTTTGCCGACCACGGCGCGGCAGCGCTCATACAGCTGGATCAGCGCATCCACCTGCTCTTCGACGGTCTTCGGGGCTTTCCCCGCGAAGCCCGCGCCGGAGGAAGCTCTTCCGTAGCCGGTGGTACTGGCGATGAAACGCATGAGTTCGAGCGCCGTTTCCTCCTTGCTCGAGCCGGTGCGAGGAGTGGTTTCTTTATCGTCCGTCATATAATCTCTAAGGGTACTGCATTTATCGCACGATCCGCGATCAGAAGAAGCATGACTCCCATCAAATGCCGATCGACGCACGCCGCCTGATCCGGAAGATGCGCGGCGGAGCGCAAGCCCACTTGATCGAAGCAGCCGATAGCCACTATTACGTGGTAAAGTTCCGAAACAATCCCCAGCATCGGCGGATCCTGGTGAATGAGTGGATCTCGGCGGCCTTCCTGCGTTACCTCGGTACCTCCACTCCCGACGTAGCCATGATCCGTGTTTCTCCAGAGTTTCTGAAGGCGAATCCCGAAGCCTACATTCAACTCGGATCGCGCCGCCAGGAACTCGAACCCGGATGGCATTTCGGCTCCCGTTTTCCGGGTGACCCGGCCCGCAACGTGATCTACGACTTCCTGCCCGATTCGCTGATCGAAACGGTGGAGAACCGGGCCGACTTTCTGGGAGCCTTGGCATTCGACCAATGGGTGGGCAACGCGGATTCCCGGCAGGCTGTTTTCTTTCGTGCCAAGTTGAAGGAATGGCTGCCGGCCTCGAGCGCGCACCCGTCGCGCCTGGGTTTCGTGGCTCAAATGGTGGACAATGGTTATATCTTCGAGGGTCCCCATTGGCGGCTGACGGATTCTCCCCTCCTGGGACTCTACTTTCGGCCTCTGGTGTATCGTAATGTTCGAGGCTTGGACGACTTCCAGCCTTGGCTCGACCGGATCGTTCACTTTCCAGAAGAAGTGGTCGATCAGGCGGTGAAGCAGCTCCCGCCCGCGTGGCTCGAAGGGGATGAGGCGGCGATCGAGAAGCTGCTCGACCTGCTGCTGGCGCGGCGGAAACGGGTCCCTGATTTGATCGAAGCGTGCCGCGGCAGCCGAGTGAATCCGTTTCCGAACTGGCGGTGAGGGAGAGCCGCCGGCGCCCTGGTGCGGTCTCGCCAGGCTTTCGCGATGCCGCCCGGTGATGGCCGCAGGTCGACGGGGAATGAAGGAGTAGACATATGGGAGGGGTCACGGCAACGCAAACCAAGGCCAGCGAGTTCAAGGAGGCGCTCAGACAGCGAATTCTGGTCGCCGACGGCGCCATGGGGACGTCCCTCTACGCCAGAGGCGTGTTCATCAACCGCTGCTACGACGAGCTGAACCTGTCTTCGCCCGCCATGGTGCGCGATGTGCATCAGGACTACCTGCGGGCGGGCGCTGAAATTATTGAAACCAATACTTTCGGTGCCAATCGTAAAAGACTGGGCGCATTCGGGTTCGCTGATAAGCTTCGACTGATCAATCAAGCCGGAGTCCGGATCGCGAGGGAAGCCGCGCGAGACCAGGCGTTCGTGGCCGGCGCGGTTGGACCGCTGGGGGTTCGTCTCGCGCCGCTGGGGCCCACTACGCAGGCCGAGGCGCGTGCTATCTTTCGCGAACAGATCGACGTGCTGGTCGAGTCCGGCGTCGATCTTCTGATCCTTGAGACCTTCCGGGACATGAATGAGCTCGAAGCGGCGGTGTTCGCCGCACGCGAAGCGGCAGGCGGCGACCTTGCGATCATCGCCGAGGTGAGTATCGAGGACGATGGACGCCTGCGCGACGGCACTTCCACGGAAGATTTCACCCGCAAGCTGGATGAATGGCCCGTAGACGCCGTTGGCCTGAACTGTTCCTCAGGGCCAAAAGTGATGCTCGAAACCATCGAGAAGATGGTTCGATACACGACCAAACCTCTGAGCGCGATGCCGAACGCAGGACTGCCGGCCACGGTCGAAGGGCGCAACATTTACCTGTGCTCGCCCGAGTACATGGCCCAGTATGCCCGGCGATACCTGCAAGCGGGCGTAAGAATCGTGGGCGGTTGCTGCGGCACGACGCCCGAGCACATCAAGGAAATCCGAGCCGAGGCGCGCAGCCTCCAACCCGGGCATCAGGCTCAGACTGTTACCGTCGAGGAACCTCGCACCCACGCCAAACGGATGGAAAAGGTCCCGGTGGCCGAGAAGAGCACGCTCGGCGGGAAGCTGGCGGCCGGAAGATTCGTCGCTTTCGTGGAGATCCTTCCACCGCGCGGCGTCGACGCGTCCAAGGAGATTGAAGGCGCGAAGCTCTGCAAAGCGGCTGCAATCGACTGCATCAACGTTCCCGACGGTCCGCGAGCCAGCGCCCGAATGAGCGCGCAGGTCACTTGTCAACTGATCCAGCAGCAGGCCGGGATCGAAGCGGTCCTGCACTTCTGCTGCCGCGACCGCAATATTTTGAGCATTCAGAGCGAACTCTTGGGAGCCCACACGGTGGGCGTGCGCAATCTGATCTGTATCACCGGCGATCCGCCGCGCATGGGCACCTACCCCGACGCGACGGCGGTCTTCGATGTCGACGCCGTGGGGCTCACGCGCATCGCCAACAATCTGAATCATGGTCTCGACCTGGGGGGTAATCCGATCGGCTCGCAGACCGCGCTGCTGATCGGCGTCGGCGCGAATCCCGGCGCGATCAACATGGACGAAGAGCTGCGCAGGTTCGAGTTAAAAGTGCAATCCGGCGCCGAATATGTGGTGACCCAACCCGTGTTTGACATCGCGCTGCTGGAGGCTTTTCTCAAGAACATCGAGCCATACCGGCTTCCGGTGGTCGCGGGCGTCTGGCCGCTGACCAGCTATCGCAACGCCGAGTTCATGGTGAACGAGTTGCGCGTCCCGGTTCCCGAGGGCTACATGGAACGGATGCGCCGGACGGATAACGCCGAGTCGTCGCGCGCGGAAGGCATCGCGATCGCACGCGAAATGGTGGAGCGCATCCGGCCCATCGCGGCCGGCGTTCAACTCAGCGCCCCGTTTGGGCGATACCAGATGGCGATCGACGTCGCCGAGGCGATCGGTCCGAGGGAATAGACTCGCTAGCCCGCAAAGGGTGCGGCGCGCACCACCAAAAGAGTCAGGAACTGTTTCGCGCCGCACTCCGTTTTGCGGGCTGTTACTCAGAAGGACCTTCCGGTCCTCCGCGCCTCGCATTACGCGAATCAACGTTACACTATTCACGTGGCCACCGACCTGATCGAGATCGATCCGGAGCATCCCGATGAGCACGCCATCGAGAGAGCGGCGGCGGCGGTGCGGCGAGGCGAAGTGGTGGCAATTCCCACCGACGCGCTTTACACGCTGGTGGCCGATCCGTTGAACTTGCACGCAGTGGGGCGCGTTTTCGCCGCTAAGGGGCGCGCCACACAACGGTCGCTGCCGTTGTTGGTGAGCGGCGTGGTGATGGCAAGCGAGCTCGCGCGAGAGGTTTCCGCGCGTTTTTCGCTGCTGGCGCTGCATTTCTGGCCTGGACCACTGACCATTATCGCCGCCGCGTCGTCGCGCGTTCCGTTGAAGGTCACGGGCAATACCGGGCGGCTGGCGATCCGGCACTCGCGATCGCAGGTCGCCAACGATCTGCTCGAGCGCCTGGGGCAGCCGCTCATTTCGACCAGCGCGAACCTTTCCGGTGAACCTACCTGCTCTCGCGGGATTGAGGTGTTCGGGGCCATGGACGGGCGGGTGGATCTGGTCCTCGACGGCGGGCTCGCGACCGGCCTGGGCGCGACCACAGTGGATATTACCGAACCCTACTGGCGTGTCATCAAGGAAGGCAGCGTCACCGAAAAAGAGATCGCCGACGTCCTGAAGGGGACCTGATAGTGGTATAACATCCTCATCATGCGCGGCGTAAGGATGCGTAAAGCGCTGGTCGTCGGTTTGACGATGTTTGGAATGCCGGCTGGAGTTTGGCCGCTTCCCTCCGCCGCGGCGCAGGAACCCGGGCACAGCCCGCTCGAAGCCGAGTTCCCGAAAGGGACCGGAAAACAGTTGGTGATGAACGCCTGCCAACGCTGCCACACGCTCGACCGGATCTACGAGTCCGATCTCTGGACCTACCAGTGGCGCGATACCGTTCAGGATATGGTCCGGCGGGGCGCGGCCCTCGAGGGCGACGATATTGAAACCGTGGTGCTGTACCTCGGCAAGAATTTCAGGCCGTCCGGCCCGGTGAGAGCCCGTGTGAATCTGCCGGATGGCGAGGGGAAAGCCATCGTGGCGGGCGATTGCCAGAAGTGCCATTCGCTGAGAAAAATCGTCCCCATGCGCCTGAATGCGGCGGATTGGAACACGCTGGTGCACGCGATGATCTACCAAGGAGCCAAGGTTCGCGACGAAGACGTGGACATCATCGTGCAGTACCTGGTCAAGAATTTCGGTCCAGCCACGCCGTGACGGCGTTGTGAAAATAGCGGTGATACAATCCGGGTTTGACGCCCATCCGTATGCCTAGACGGTTCGCAGTCGCGTTTTCCGTTCTTGTGATCGGTTCGCTATTCGCCGCTTTTGTGATCGCACCGGCCCTGCTAGGGCAAAAGAAGAAAAAAGGGAAAAAGGGCGACGACGATTCGGACAGCACTCAGACGTTGCCGGTCCTGCCCGATCCGCCGGGCGCGATTCCGGCGGAGACGGGGCGCCTGATGTTCCACGTCGCGCCGCTTTCGGCGAACGGACTGCTTTCCCAACAGCTCCGCGACTCGATGCGGGCGCTGATCCGCGACAACCATGGCGCACCGGTGGTCAAGATACGGGCGTTCGTGGCCGGCACCGGCGACATGCGGAGGGTGCAGAGCATCGTCAGCGAAGTATTCACCGAGCGGAAGCAGCCGCTACCGGTGGTCAGCACCATTCAGGTGGGCGCGCTCCCCATGGAAGCGGCGCAAGTCGCACTCGAGAGTATTTCCATGGATAGGAAGATCGTGAATCCGAACGGTCTCGCGTTCTTCTCCGGCCAGCAGGCCCCCAATGTCCGCAAAGCCGTCGATCAATTGCAGACGGCCGTGAGCGCCGCGGGAGTGAGATCGGCGTCGGTGTTGCGCGCCACCTGTTTCCTGAGCTCGATCGAAGATGTGCAGGCCGCCCGCGCGGCCCTGGGCGGAGCGTTTCCAGCGGCGGCGGCAAATTACGTCCAACTCCAGCGGCTGGGCCTGCAGCCCTTGGCGGAGTGCGAAGCCGTGGGTCGCCTGGATGCTGCGCCGGCCGCTCCCGTCGTATTCCTCAATCCCCCGGGTTTGCAGCCGAGTCCCAACTATACGCAAGTGGTTCTGGTGAACGCACCGAAGCTGGTGATCAGCGGCACGCAGATGTCTTTTCGCGATCAGGAGTCCGACATTCGGCTGGCGTTCGAACGCCTCCGCAAGGCGATCGAGCCTTTGGGCGTCACCTATAAGGATGTCTTTTGGGCGAGCACCTATCCGCTGACTCGATCGGTGGCGGATCGGGTGCGAGACATCCGGTTCGATTTCCTGGACCATGAGCACCCGCCAGCCAGCACCATGCTCTTGTTTGAAGGACTTCCCTCCATGGATGCAACGGTGGCTTTCGACGTCATGGCCGCATCGCGCAACTGAGATTGAAAGATGAGAACGGGCCAAGCGTAATCGTCGTTGACCGGCCCATTCGAGCCGGCTTGGGACAGAGTAGGCAGTCCCCTCTCTATCCTTCGCCGCGGATCAGGTCTTCGTAGCTCTCGCGCTCGCGCACGACACGCCAGGTGTCGCCTTGGACGAGTACCTCCGCCGCGCGAGGCCGGGCGTTGTAATTGGAAGCCTGCGTGAACCCGTAAGCGCCCGCCGTGGAGACAGCGAGCAAGTCGCCCGGTAGAACGTCAGGCATGTCCCGGTCACGCGCCAGGAAGTCGCCCGTTTCGCATACCGGACCCACAATGTCGACGCGCGCCCTACCGCCGTCGCGCTGCCGAAGCGGGAGAATTTCGTGATAGGCGTTGTAGAGCGACGGACGAATCAAATCGTTCATCGCGGCGTCCACAATTACGAATTCCTTGTCCCCGGTCTTTTTTCGATACAGCGCCTGGGTGAGCAACACGCCGGCGGCGCCCACGATGGACCGGCCCGGCTCGATGGTTACATGCAGGCCGAGTCCCGTGACACGGCTACGTAAAGCCGCGGCGAACTCCGCGATCGCCGGCGTCACTTCCTCGGGCTTGTAGGCGACGCCGAGTCCTCCTCCGAGGTCGACCTGGCGGATGTTGAATCCCGTGGCGCGCAAGCGTTCGATCAGGGCAAGCACGCGATCGACTGCCTCCATCACCGGCCGGGGGTCCAGAATCTGCGAGCCTATGTGGCAGCTCACGCCTTCGAGTACGAGATTGTGGTGCGTCCGGGCGCGATCGTAAACGCCTTCCGCCTCGCCGATGTCGATACCGAACTTGTGCGCCAGCCGTCCCGTCGAAATGTAGGAATGAGTAACGGCTTCGACGTCCGGATTCACTCGCAGCGCGACCCGCGCCGTGACTCCCCTACGGTGGGCCAGAGCATCCACCAGGGCCAGTTCCGGCTCCGATTCGCAGTTGAACGTGAGAATGCCCGCGGCGAGCGCGCCGTCGATTTCTTCCGCCGTCTTCCCTACTCCGGAGAACACGACCTTCGACGGGTCGCCGCCGGCTTTCAGCACCCGGTACAATTCGCCGCCTGAGACGATGTCGAACCCCGCGCCCGCGCCTGCCAGAAGCCGCAGCAGAGAGAGGTTGCCATTGGCCTTCACCGCGTAGCACACGGTATGCGGAACATCGCCGAGGGCGCTGTCATAGGCGCGAAACTTCTCCAGCACCATTCCGGCTGAATACACGTAGCAAGGTGTTCGGGCGCTGGCGGCAATCTCGGCCAGCGCGACGCCTTCGCAATACAGCGCGCGGTCGCGGTACACAAAAGCGTTCATCGGGCGACCTTCATGGCGACGATGGTCTGATCGTCGGTGATGACCACGCCTTCGCGGAAGTGGTCTATCTCGGAAAAAATCGCGTCCACCAGCGTTTTTGGCGTATGTGCCCCGTGTTTCTTCAGTAGACGTTGGATGCGGGAGCGCGAGAAATCTTCGCCCGCCGCATTCAGTTGATCCCCCACGCCATCGGAAAACAGGAGAATCATGTCGCCGCGCTCGCTCTGATGGACGGTTTCCTCGTACTGCCGGTCTTCGAGCAGCCCGATAGGGACGCCCTCCGCCTGAGGCTTGAGAATCTCGCCGTGACGATAAATCAGAGGCGGCTCCGCCCCGGCATTACACAGCGTGAGACGGCGGGCTCGTGGCTCCCAAAGGAGCACCAGGAGCGTGGCGTATTGCGCATCCACTTTGCGTTCGAGCAGAGTCTCATTCAAGGACTGCATCAGGAGCGCGGGACTGCGGCGGCGCGGAACCAAAATCCGCAGAAGGCCGCTCACCAAAGCTCCGTAAAGCGCCGCGGCCGCGCCCTTCCCGCTCACGTCCCCAAAAGCGGCGATCGCGTAATCGTCGCCGTGCTCGAAAAAGTCGTAGACGTCGCCCGAGATCTCCCGAGCCGCGCGCGACCGGATTGTGATTTCGAGGCCTCGTAGTTCCGCCTTTCGCGGTTGAAGGACGTGCTGCAATTTACGCGCCGCCTTCAGATCTTCTTCCATGCGCTGCTCGCGCTGTCCTAATGCCTCATACAAACGGGCGTTTTCGACGGAGCTTGCGATCTGCGGAGCGAGCAAGGCGAGTGTCCGCTGATGATCTTCCGTGAAATGGGCGACACCCGCGCTTTCCACGTTGAGCACGCCCACCACGCGGTCCTGAACAATCAGGGGCACGGCCATTTCCGACCGGATCTCGGGAGTCGACGCGATGTAGCGAGGATCCTCCGCGGTGTTTGCGACGCGAACCGTCTCGCGCGTCTCGGCGGCCGCGCCCGTGATTCCCATGCCCAGCGGAATGTTGTCCAGGTCCACATGCTGGTCATAGCGGACGCTGAACCGGTGCCGGAGCACCTTCTTCTCCGCATCTATCAGCAAGATGCTGAAGGCGTCGTAGTGTATCAGCGCTCGGATCGTGGCCGCGATCTTTCCCAGCAATTCGTCCAGATCGAGGATCGAGCTGAACTCCTGCGACAAATGCGACAGGGTCCGCAGCATGCGATTCTGCCGGTCGACGCGCCGGTACAGCCTGGCGTTATCGATCGACACGCCGATGCGGGTCGCCACCAGACGCAGCAGGGCGCACTCGTTATCCGTGAACGCCGCCAGTTGGGTGGACTGCATATCGAGCACGCCTACCAGTCTGCCGCGCGCCACCATCGGCACGGCGAGCTCACTCCGCACGGCGTCGAGCGCGTTCAGATAACGAGGATCGGAGCGCACGTCGTTCACAATGACCGGACGGCGCGTGGCTGCCGCGGTTCCAACGATCCCCTCGCCCAGCGAAATCACCAGGCTCCGTACTACTTCCTCGCGATGACCGATGGAGTAACGGATTCGCAGCCCGTGCTCCCGTTCGCTGTATAGCAGGATGGCGAACACTTCATGAGGAACGATGTCCTTGACGATCGCGGCTACGCTGCCCAGCAACTTATCGAGATCCAAGGTTTCGGCGGTGATGCGCGAAACCTCCAGCAGGAAATCGAGCAGCTCGGCGCGCTCGCGGAACGGAGCGGAAGACTTACGTGGAGCAGCCATGCGCGATCCCGTCAGACCCTCGTGGCCTCGATGATCTTGACTCCGGCGCTGGTGCCGATACGATTCGCGCCGGCAGAGACCATCTTCTTCAAGTCGTCGAGCGTGCGGATGCCGCCGGACGCCTTGACGCCCATCTCCCTTCCGACTGCCTCCCTCAGAAGAGAAACATCCTCCACCGTGGCGCCGTGGGGACCGAAACCAGTGGAGGTTTTCACAAACTCGGCTCCGGCCAGTTTCGCGAGCCGGCATGCGGCGCGCTTTTGGGATTCGTCGAGCAGAGCGGTTTCGAGAATCACCTTCACGATCGCCGGACGCGGACGGGAAGAGTGGGCGGCTTCGACCACGGCTCGAATATCCCGGGCGACGGCGTCGTGATTTCCCCCGCACAGCTCACCGATGTTTAATACCATGTCAACTTCCTGAGCGCCAGCGCGAATCGCATCGCACGTTTCGGCAACTTTGGTCGCGGTCATGTTGCTTCCTAGAGGAAATCCGATCACGGTGCATACCTTTACCGGGGACCCAGTCAATTCGGCCGCCGCCAGCGCCGTCCAGTAGGGATTGACACACACACTGGCAAACCGATACAGGCGCGCTTCGGAACAAACCTGCCGGATACCGGCGTCGGTCGTATCCGGCCGCAGGATGGTATGGTCGATCAGGGCGGCGATGGAAGCGTCCTGGCCCTTCGCCGGCGCGTCGGATGCTGTATTGTCCACTAAAGAAGCTTCATAATAGCACAGGGTTTCGACGCTCCTTTCCTTTCACCGGGCATGCACGCCTGCTTCTGTAGCAGCCCACAGGACGGAGCGCGGCGGCAGCGTGCCTTGGCTTGTAATGAGAGTACCGCCGCACCCTTTGCGGGCTATGATGAAAGAATGCAACCCGCTGCCGCGCAATCGATCATCGATTTAGAAAAGCAGTACCTGCTGCAAAACTACGCGCGCTATCCGCTGGTTCTCGAGCGTGGGAAAGGCTGCTATGTATACGACACGGCCGGCAAGCGCTACCTCGACCTGATCGCCGGAATCGGCGTGAACGGGCTAGGTTATTCGCATCCAGCCATCACCAAGGTGATTCGGGCGCAGGCGGGCCGGCTGCTCCACGTTTCGAATCTCTACTATCACCAGTACCAGGGTCCTTTGGCCGAACGCATCGCGCGGGCGAGCGGTCTCGACCGGGTCTTCTTCTGCAACTCGGGAACGGAGGCGATGGAGGGCGCGCTCAAGATGTTGCGCTCCCACGGCCGCAAGATCCGTCACGAAAAGCACCAGGTGATTGCGCTCGAAAACTCCTTCCACGGACGGACCCTGGGTGCGCTTTCGATCACCGGCCAGGAGAAGTATCGTCAGGATTTCGAGCCCTTATTGCCCGGCGCGCGATTTGTGCCTCGCAATGACATCACGGCGCTCGAACAGATGGTTTCCGAGAACACCGCCGGGATCGTGCTCGAGCTGGTGCAGGGCGAAGGCGGCATTTATCCGATGGCGGCCGAGTATGTTCGCAAAGTCCGCGAACTCGGCGATCGCTACAACGCCCTGGTCGTCTTCGATGAAACGCAGTGCGGAGTGGGCCGGCCGGGCACGTATTTTTCGTACCAGATGTTCGATCCGCCCATCATGCCCGACGTGATGGTGGCGGCCAAACCGCTCGCCTGCGGCATACCGCTGGGCTTCATCGCGGCGAATGAACGCGCGGCGGCGAGCATCGGCCCTGGAATGCACGGCTCGACGTTCGGCGGCGGACCGCTGGCGTGCCACGTCGCGCTTGAATTCTTCAATATCCTGGATACTCTGCTGCCGCAGATCGTCCATGTGGGCAGCTACTTCCGCATGCGGCTCACGGAACTCGCCAGGCGTTATTCCTTCATCAAGGAGATCCGGGGCTTTGGTCTGATGATCGGGATCGATCTCGATATGCCCGGCAAGCAAATTGTGCTGGACGCGATCGAAGAGGGACTGCTGATCAATTGCACACACGAGACGGTGTTGCGCATGCTGCCACCCTATATCCTGACCGAGCACGACGTGGATCGGGCCATCACGGTTCTGAATCGCGTGTTCAAGAAGGCCAAAACGGCCTAGCAGAATGCCGGACTGCTCGTCCCGGTTTTTTCGCCGCCCGGCTAGAGCAGTGCGCCAGAGATCCTGAGGTGGGGCGGACCCCCTGGTCCGCGGCCGACGCCCTCGTCGGCCTCCGTTTGAGTGCGTTGGCAGAGCCGGACCAGGGGGTCCGGCGCGGACGAGGG
>Ga0209415_10001726_pt1 | contig 41533 bp, 35 predicted proteins | sample PeaSoiSIISIP2007_FD_187696 | JGI IMG/M metagenome (GOLD analysis project Ga0209415, IMG submission 187696) | Peat soil microbial communities from Weissenstadt, Germany - SII-SIP-2007 (SPAdes) (version 2) | ecosystem: Environmental > Terrestrial > Soil > Wetlands > Peat | place: Germany...
ATCCGCTGCGTGTTCATTGCCATCAGCGTGAGCAGGGGGTACGGTTCCATCCACAGCACATGGGAATCGAAAATCCATCCGTATTCAAATCCCGCAGCTTCGGCCTGCCGGGTCAGGCCGACGATGCGCTCGATGGAAATGTCAGGTTTCAGCGTGATGCCAAATTTCATGGCTGGTCCCCTTCTTCATCACTCTAGCAATATGAGGAACTAAGGACGGGCAGTTTAGCATAGAATTCTTTCTTCATCTCAGCCATGAGCGGAGGGATCGATGGGCTTTGACACGATCATCAGCGGCGGATCCGTGGTGACTGCAACGGATACCTGCGTGGCGGACATCGCGATCACGGATGGCAAGATCGCGGTTGTCGGCAAGGACCTTCCTCGACAGAATGCCACGCAAGTTCTCGACGCTTCAGGAAAGTACGTTTTCCCCGGCGGCATCGACGTCCATACCCATCTCGATATGCCGTTCGGCGGCACGACCAGCGCCGACGATTTTGAAACCGGCACACGGGCCGCGGCGTTCGGCGGAACAACGACGCTCATTGACTTCGCCATTCAGTACAAAGGCCAGCCGCTGCGCCAGGCCTTCGATACCTGGATGCGCAAGGCCACCAGCAAAGCCGTCTGTGACTATGCCTTTCACTGCATCATGACCGACATTTCCAGCGGCCAGCTCGGCGAGATGAACGATCTGGTCGGCGAAGGTGTCACCAGCTTCAAGCTGTTCATGGCGTATCCCGGCGTCTTCATGCTCGATGATGCCAGCATCTTCCGCGCGCTGCAGACCACGTCGAAAAACGGCGGCCTGATCTGCATGCATGCCGAAAACGGGAGCGCCATTGATGTCATTGTGCAGCAGGCGCTGGCGGAGGGTAAGAAAGCACCGAAGTATCACGCGCTAACCCGTCCTACCACCGCCGAGGCCGAAGCGACGGCGCGCGCTATCGCGCTGGCTGAAATGGCCGGAGCGCCTATCTATATCGTCCACCTGAGCTGCAATGACGCATTAGAAAAAGTGCGGGAAGCACGCGACCGCGGCCTGCCCGTTTATGCCGAGACTTGCCCGCAGTATCTGTATCTCTCGCTCGAGAATTTTGATGCGCCCGGATTTGAGGGAGCAAAATATGTTTTCACTCCGCCGCTGCGCGAGAAGTGGCACCAGGACAAACTCTGGAACGGCCTCAAGTGTGATCACCTGCAAGTGGTTTCGACGGATCATTGCCCGTTCTGCTTCAAAGAGCAAAAAGAACTGGGCCGCGACGACTTCACCAAAATTCCCAACGGCGGACCGGGCGTGGAGCACCGCATGAGCCTGATTTATTCAGGCGGCGTGGCCAGCGGCCGCTTCAGCGCGAACCGTTTTGTGGAACTGGTTTCGACCACCCCGGCAAAATTGTTTGGCCTGTATCCGCGGAAAGGGACGATTGCCGTGGGCAGCGACGCCGATCTTGTCATTTTCGATCCAAAACGCAAACACACCATCAGCGCGGCAACGCACCATATGCGCGTGGACTATTCGATGTTCGAGGGCATCCAGGTTACGGGCATGCCGGATGTCGTGCTGTCGCGGGGAAGAGTCGTCGTCGAGGGCGACAAGTTCCTCGGCCACGCCGGGCAGGGAGAGTTCCTGCGGCGCGCAACTTATGCGCAGGTAAACGGCTAGACGCGAGAGGGATCCCAATGTTCACACCGCCGAGTCTGACGATTGCGCTGCTGATGATGATCACCAGCACGATCTGCTGGGGTTCGTGGGCCAATACCTACAAGGGCGTAAAGAACTACCGCTTCGAGCTTTTTTATTGGGACTACGCGATTGGCATCTTTCTGATTTCCCTCGTGCTCGCCTTCACGATGGGAAGTACCGGTCATGACTCATCGAGCTTCGTAAATAACGTGCGGTCGGCTGACGCTTCGAATATTGTGTCCACTCTGGTCGGTGGAGCGATCTTCAATCTCGCGAATCTTCTTCTCGTCGCTGCCATTGACATGGCCGGGCTCGCGGTTGCATTTCCGGTCTCGATTGGAATTGCACTCGTAGTCGGCGTGGTGCTGAACTTTATCCTGCAGCCCAAGGGCAGCGGCCTGCTCTTGGCCGGGGGAGTCGTTTGCGCGCTGATTGCGGTGATTCTCGATGGCAAAGCCTACGGCACCCTCGCTCGCGCGGGGCGAGGGGCTTCACGCAAGAGCATCGTTCTATGCGCGGTCTCTGGAACTCTGATGGGGCTGTGGAGTCCTTTCATGACCTATGCCATGACCCGCGGGCACTCACTCACGCCATACAGCGCCGCCACGTTTCTTACCTTTGGCGCGCTGCTTTCGTGTTTTGTGTGGAATGTGTATTTCATGAAGAAGCCCTTAGTGGGCGAGCCGGTGAGTTTCAGCGGCTTTTTCAGCGGACCGCCCTCCGGACATTTGCTCGGCCTGATCGGCGGTTTCGTGTGGGGATTGGGGACAGTGTTCAATCTCACAGCCGGCAAGCTGACAGGCCAGGCGATCTCGTACGCGATCGGTCAATCCGCGCCGATGGTCGCGGCGCTGTGGGGACTTCTCGTGTGGAAGGAATTTGCCGGATCCGATTCCCGCGGGAAGACTTACCTTGCGCTGATGTTCGTCTTCTACGGGCTGGCTATACTGCTGGTCGCGCGCGCAAATGGCTGATTGTGCAGGGGCGGACGCATTCGTTCGCCCCGCGACGAAGCCGCGCGTGCAGCCCCGGACGAATGCGTCCGGGCTACGTGGACAAGACTACTTCCCCTTGATTCGGCTGATGAACAACTTCAAGAAACGGTCAGCATCGGAGGCCAGGCAGACGCGGGCGTTTGGTTTCAGCTCGATTACGCCTTCGATTTCGTAGTGATCGCCGTGCAGCACGTTCTTCTCGTTTGAACCCATGCGGTTGGCCACCGTCTCACCGCGGGTAAACTCGCCTTTAGTTTCAACATCCACGTGCATGTCTTTGAGCGTGACCAGCGTGGGATCGATGGCCGTGGCTACCGCCAGCGGGTCGTACATCGGAGCGCCGGCATATCCGCTCTGCTCCGAACGCGGCAGGTAAAAATCAAACAGCTTGGCGACGAAGTCGCTTTCCGGTCCGTGCTGTGCCTGTAGGTCGGTGAGATATTTGCGCGTCATAATGGTGCGCTCGCCAACATCCGAGCCGACCATGGTGACCATCCAGCCGGCATTAAAGACGATGGAGGCAGCTTCCGGATCGCCATAAATATTCGCCTCGGCCGCGCCATCGACGTTGCCTCCCGAGATCGAGCCGCCCATGATCACAATATCCTTTACCAGTGGCACGATCGAAGGGTCCTTGGAAACGGCCAGCGCGATATTGGTTAGCGGGCCGATCGGAATGAGAGTGACTTCGTGCGGATACTTATGCACCAGTTCGATGATGAGGTCGGGACCGAAGCGCGAATCGGCTTTGCACTTCGAGGCAGGCAGTTCCACTCCGGCCAGGCCGTTTCTGCCATGCCAGAACTGAGCCGTGATCAGCTTCTGGTTCAGCGGATGCTGCGTTCCGCCTGCCACCGGCAGGTCGCACCGGCCGGCGAGCGAGACCAACTTCAGCGCGTTCTCCAGGCCCTGCCACGCTTCCACGTTGCCGGAGACTACCGTCAGCGCTTCTACTTTCAGTTCGGGCGAGTTCAGGGCCAGCAGGATGGCCATGGCGTCGTCCACGCCGGGGTCGGTGTCAATGATGACGCGGCGGGGCGTTTGGGCCGCAGCCGCGGTCGGCAGCGAGAGAGCCGCAAGCAGAGTCAGCGCGAAAAATCGTTTCACGGAAAAATTCCCTCCAGTTGACACTCGGCAACGCTACAGCAGCATGCCGGCGATCGAGGCCGACATCAGATTGGCCATGGTGCCGGCCAGCATGGCGCGGACGCCAAGGCGCGCGAGTTCTCCGCGCTTATTGGGCGCCAGAGCGCCAATGCCGCCGATCTGAATACCGATCGAACTCAGATTGGCGAAACCGCACAACGCAAACGTGGCGATCGTGAATGAGCGTGGATCGAGCAAGGCTCTCTGCGGGCCGAGCATGGAAAATGCGACGAGTTCGTTGAGCACCATGCGCGTGCCCAGCAGGTTGCCCACTATTTTGCAGTCCTGCGGCGCGATGCCGATGACCCAGGCGATCGGCCAGAAAATCGCGCCAAAGATCTTCTCCATGCTTTCGGGGAACCACGAGATCCAGTGGTGAATGCCGCCGAAAATCCCATTGAGCAGTGCGATCAGGGCGAGAAAAGAAATCAGCATGGCGGCGATGTTGAGCGCCAGGTGCAGCCCATCGGTAGTGCCGCGGGAAATCGCGCCGAGCAGGTTTTCTTCTTTTTCAGCGGTCTCCTCTTCGGCGCTCATGATGACTTTTCCGGCGGTTTTCGCCTGTTCCGTCTCAGGGACTAGCATCTTGGCCATCAGCAGCGTGCCCGGGGCGGTCATGATCACCGCACTCAATAGGTGTTTGGGGTCAATGCCGAACGAGATATACGCCGCCATGATGCCGCCAGAGACGTGCGCCATCCCGCTGGTCATGACGGTCATCAGTTCCGAGCGCGTGAGATCAGCGAGGAATGGACGGATAGTCAGGGGCGCTTCGGTTTGCCCCATGAAGATGCTGGCCGCTACGTTCAGAGATTCGGCACCGCTGGCGCCCATCACGCGTGTCATCACCCAGGCGAAAATCCGGATGATGATCTGCATGATCCCGAAGTGATAAAGCACCGCGAAAAAGGCCGCGATGAAAATTACGGTCGGCAGCACGCCGAAAGCAAAGTATCCCAGCTGCGATCCGGGCTTGGCCAGATCGCCGAACACGAAGTGCGAACCGTAGTATGCATAGCTGAGCAGTCTGGTGACACCATCGCCGGCCTTCTGGAATACGTTGCGGCCGAAATCGATCTTGAGCACGAATACGGCAAACACAAATTGCAGGCCAAGGCCCCATGCGACCGTCTTGATGCGAATGGCGCGGCGGTTCGTGGAGAAACCGTAAGCGAACCCGAGCATGGTCAGGAGGCCGAGAATGCCGGTGAATCGTCCCATTCATTGTTCTCCTCAGTCTTTATGATTTGCCGATCACCTGATGAACCAGCGGCCTCCGCTCTGCTGGAGGCGCGTCGGCAATCCGGCAGCTCTCCTCAATCAATTGCCGTGCACGCGCCGCTCGCGCCTCGGCATTGTAGTGGATCGTCGCCAGCGGCTCGCCAGCGGCAACGCGATCGCCTACCTTCTTATGCAGCACGATGCCGACCGACGGATCCACTGAATCCTCTTTGCGCTCGCGGCCGCCGCCTAGAATGACGCAGGCTACACCGACCTGTTCACACTGCACCGACGCCAGGTATCCCGATTTCGCGCTTACGATTGAGGCCGTGTGTTGTGCTTGAGGAAGACGTTTCATATCGTCAATCACGCGCGGATCGCCGCCCTGCAATTCGATCATCTGCCGGAACTTTTCGAGAGCCGCGCCGGATGAGATCAATTGTGCGCTTCGCTGCTTCCCTTCGGATACAGTCTCTGCGGCGCCGCCGAGTTTAAGCATCCATCCGGCAAGCTCGAGGCAGAGATCGCGAAGGTCTCCCGCCCCTCCCCCGCGCAGGACCTCGATGCACTCCACCACTTCAAGTGCGTTGCCGATCATGTCGCCTAGTGGCTGATCCATGTCAGTGATCAGCGCAACCACCCGCTTGCCCATGCGCTCGCCGGTTTCCACCATAAGTTCAGCAAGAAACGCGGCGTCTTTCTGGCTCTTCATGAAAGCGCCGGAGCCGGTCTTCACGTCGAGCACCAGCGCGTCAACGCCTTCGGCCAGCTTCTTGCTCATGATCGAGGCGCAGATGAGATATGGGCTTTCGACGGTGCCGGTGACGTCGCGTAGGGCGTAGAGCTTGCGATCGGCAGGAGCGATCTCGGCAGTCTGGCCGATCATGCAGCAGCCGCAGGTTTCGAGGATGCGGCGAAAATCGGTGACGGGAAGATTGACGTTGAAACCGGGGATGGCTTCGAGCTTGTCGAGCGTGCCGCCAGTGTGGCCCAGGCCGCGCCCGCTGATCATGGGAACGGCCACGCCGGCCGCGGCCACCAAGGGAGCCAGAACCAGAGAAGTCTTGTCGCCCACGCCACCCGTTGAGTGCTTGTCCACTTTTCTTGCCGGGAGCGACGAAAGATCGAGCACTTCTCCCGATCGCAGCATGGCGTCAGTCAGGGCGGCGGTTTCGGCGCGAGTCATCCCTCGCAGAACCACCGCCATGAGCCAGGCGGAAACCTGGTAATCCGGAATCTCGCCCTTGGTGTAGGCGTTGACCAGGCCCTCAATTTCGGCTCGCGACAACTCCGCCGCGTCGCGCTTCTTTCGGATCACGTCAATCGCACGGAACGTTGGCGGAGCAGGATTGGACGGGCTCACTTGAGGCGGAATCCTTCCGGAAGAAGTTCGGTAATGTGCGCCTGTTTCGGACCTGTCTCACTATGAAAATAGATCGTCGCATCGGGGCCGAATTCATAGATCACCTGGCGGCAAGCGCCGCAGGGCGAGCACGCAACGCCGTGATCGTTAGCCACGGCAACGGCGCGAATCTCGATCTTCGGGCCCAGTTGGGCAACCGCAGAAAAAATTGCAGTGCGCTCGGCACAGTTGGTCATTCCGTAGGAAGCGTTCTCGACATTGCAGCCGGAAAATATCTTTCCGTTCGTGAGGAGAATCGCCGCGCCCACCCGGAAGTTCGAGTAGGGGGCGTGGGCGTTCTTCATGACCCTCACTGCGGATCGCTCGAGCTTTCTTCTCAATCCGGGAGTGATAGCTTTTTTCATAGATGGAAATTGTGCGCCATTGTAACCCAGGCAATGGTCGGTGGAGGCGGGGACGCCTCGTCGCTCCCGACAGAAGTGGGGCTACGCGGAGCTATGGGTCTGGAGAAATCTGGGTGGAAAGCGTTGCCGCAGACGGGCTTGAGCATCGCGCTGCGCGACCCCGGACAAGGGGCGTCCAACGCCCCAACGCGTTCGAGAACCCGATTTTCCAGTATAATTTTCCAGTACAATGGCACCGCGGTAACCAGAGTTTCTTGCAGCGGACGCTGGCCTTGCGACGTCCAATGAGTTATGTCCTCGCACGACAATCGCAACTTGACGCATGAGTCACGGCTGACTGCCCCCTCAGAGCACACGATAGCCACCCTTGCCGGGCGCCCCTTGCTGCCCAATGTCGGCATGCCCCTCGATCTGAACTGGGTGCACGGAGTGCGGGTGAACACCAGCGCAGTGGAGCGGCGCACACAGACCCAAGTGGCACGCCGCACAGTAAAGAAAGACTGGCAGGCGGCATGGCTGCTGAGAGCGATCACTTGCATGGATTTGACCACGCTCTCCGGCGACGACACCGATGAACGCGTGCGCCGCTTGTGCGCCAAGGCAAGGCAACCCATTCAGCAGGATATCGTCCAAAAACTTGGGATTGAAGATCTCGACATCACGGTGGCGGCGGTCTGCGTCTATCACACGTTTATCGAGACAGCGTTGCATGCTCTCGACGGTAGCGGCGTGCACGTGGCCGCAGTTTCCACCGGATTTCCGGCCGGGCTTTCTCCCTTGGCTGAACGTGTTGCGGAGATTCGACGGTCGGTGGAAGCTGGCGCCCACGAGATTGATGTGGTCATTACTCGCTCACACGTATTCGGCGCGCGCTGGCAGGCGCTCTACGATGAGATCGCCGCGTTCAAGCAGGCCTGTGGCGGAGCGCATATGAAAGTGATTCTCGGATCCGGCGATCTGCTCACCCTGCGGAATGTGGCACGGGCCAGCGTCGTCGCCATGATGGCCGGGGCGGACTTCATCAAGACTTCTACCGGCAAAGAACCGACCAATGCAACGCTGCCGGTCAGCCTGGTGATGGTGCGCGCGATCCGCGAGTACGCGCAGCAGACCAGCATGGCGGTAGGCTTCAAGCCTGCCGGGGGAATTCGCACGGCGAAGCAGTCACTCGACTGGCTGGCGATGATGAAAGAGGAACTCGGAGACTCGTGGCTGCGGGCGGAGATGTTCCGCTTCGGCGTCAGCGGCCTGCTGGGTGACATCGAACGGCAATTGGATCATTATGCAACTGGGCGGTACTCTGCAGAGTATCGGCATCCAATAGCCTAGAGCAGCGACAACTCAAATGAGCATCGCTGAAAAATTCGTCAGCATGGAGTACGGGCCGGTGCCCGAGGACCCGAAAGAGTCCTTGGCATGGCTGGACCGCCATGGGCGGCGCTTTGGCCTCTTTATTGGCGGGGACTGGATTGCTCCGGCGGCGGGTGAGTATTTCGACACGCTCGACCCTTCGACCGGCGAAACCCTGGCAGCAATTGCGCAGGGCGGTGCGGCAGACGTAGACGCGGCGGTAACCGCCGCGCGGGCAGCCGCGCAGAAATGGCGGGCGCTCGCGCCCCATGCTCGAGCTCGGTATCTCTATGCTCTTGCGCGGCTGGTGCAGAAACATTCGCGGTTGCTCGCGGTGCTCGAGACCATGGACAATGGCAAGCCCATCCGCGAGAGCCGCGACATAGATATTCCGCTGGTGGCGCGGCATTTGTATTACCACGCCGGCTGGGCGCAGTTGTTCGACCGGGAATTCTCCGGATACGAACCTTGCGGAGTTGTCGGCCAGATTATTCCGTGGAATTTTCCGCTACTCATGCTGGCCTGGAAAATTGCTCCGGCGCTGGCGGCGGGCAATACGGTCGTGCTGAAGCCTGCCGAATTCACTCCGCTCACGGCGCTCGCCTTCGCCGAACTGTGTCAGGAAGCCGGCCTGCCTGCCGGCGTCGTCAACATCGTGACCGGCGACGGATCCACCGGCGAAACACTGGTAAAGCATCCCGACGTGGACAAGATCGCGTTCACGGGCTCAACCGAAGTGGGACGCGCGATCCGCGGCGCGACGGCGGCGAGCCACAAGCGCTTGTCGCTCGAACTCGGCGGAAAATCTCCCTTCATCATTTTTGAAGACGCCGACCTCGACAGCGCGGTCGAAGGTTTGGTGGACGGGATCTGGTTCAACCAGGGCCAGGTGTGCTGCGCAGGCTCGCGATTGCTGATGCAGGAGAGCATCGCCGAAACTCTGATTGGCAAGATTCGCGACCGCATGAGCACACTGCGCGTCGGGCCCCCGCTCGATAAGGCGATCGACATTGGTGCGATCGTCGCGCGCGTGCAACTCGACCGCATTCAGCGCATGGTGGCGCAGGGCGTGGCGGATGGCGCGACCTGCTGGCAGCCGCAGATGACTTTGCCATCCCGGGGTTTCTATTATCCGCCTACGCTGTTGAGCAATGTACATCCCACGTCTATCGTCGCGCAGCAGGAAATTTTCGGACCCGTCCTCGCGGCGATGACGTTCCGCACGCCCCGCGAGGCGGTGGAACTGGCCAACAACACGGTGTATGGCCTGGCCTCATGTGTGTGGAGCGAGAGCATCAATGTAGCGCTGCAGGTAGCGGCTCAACTGAAAGCCGGGGTGGTATGGGTCAATTGCGCGAATCTGTTTGATGCGGCTTGCGGTTTTGGCGGATACCGTGAAAGCGGATACGGCCGCGAGGGCGGACGCGAAGGAATGCTCGAATACATGGAGCTGTCGTTGTTCAAGCATGCGCCGAAGCTCGCGGCGAGTGCAATCGCGACCCCGCCACCCATGGAAGAATCTGTCGAAACCAGCACGCCCGCCATTGATCGCACGGTCAAACTTTATATCGGCGGCAAGCAGGCGCGGCCGGACTCGGGCTACAGCATGCCCGTGCAGGCCGCCGATGGCAAACTGTTGGGCGAGGCTCCGCTGGGCAATCGGAAAGACGTCCGCAACGCCGTAGAAGCTGCGCGCAAAGCCGATGGCTGGGGCAAGGCCACAGCCCACAATCGGGCACAGGTGCTTTATTACTGCGCGGAGAATCTGGCTCAGCGGCGTAGTGAACTCGTCCAGCGTTTGAGCGAAGTAGTCGGCGAAAAGCAGGCGGCAGCGGAAGTCGAGCTGGGCATCGAACGCATTTTCTCGTACGCGGCCTGGGCCGACAAGTTTGATGGAGCGGTGCACAATCCGCCATTTCGCAATATCGCAATCGCCATGAACGAAGCGATTGGCACCGTGGGTGTTATTTGTCCTGCGGAGGTACCGCTGCTCGGATTCCTGTCGCTGGTCATGCCGTTGCTCGCAGTGGGAAACACCGTAATCGCGGTACCGTCGGAAAGGTATCCGCTGATTACGGGTGACCTTTACCAATTGTTCGACACGATTGATCTGCCTGGCGGCGCGGTAAACATTGTCACTGGATATGCGTCGCAGTTGCTGAAGACGATCGCCGAGCACGATGACGTGGATGCGATCTGGTGCTGCGGCGATGACGCTCTCGTGGCCTCCGCAAAGGCAATGTCCACAGGAAATCTGAAGCAAGTTTGGACGAATGAAGGTCGAGCCATCGACTGGTTCGACCCCAAACAGGGTGAGGGGCGCTGGTTCCTGGAGAACGCCACACAGGTTAAGAACATCTGGGTTCCGTACGGGGAGTAAGGCCACCCGGGCCCGCCGTTTGCATTTCTCCCCCGTCAGGTCTAGCATTTTGCAGGGTTTTATCCGTCCCGGCGTCATCTCTCTCAGGTAAGAACGCGTCTCACCAGTTCGTCGCATCTTGTCGCATCAAGGAGGACCTATGGGCATCGCAATCTCCCCGCAAATACATCCGCAAGTCGCGGAGTTCATTGACAAACCACGCAAAATGCTGATCAACGGCAAGTGGATCAACGCCGCCTCGGGCAAGACCTTCCCTACCTACAATCCTGCAACCGGCGAAGTGCTGGCGCAGGTGGCCGAGGGTGATCGCGAAGATATTGAGCAGGCTGTCCGGGCCGCACGCAAGGCGTTTGACGATGGCCCATGGCGCCGTATGACCGCGGCAGAACGGAGCCGCCTGATCTGGAAACTCTCTGACCTGATCGAGAAGCACACCGAAGAGTTGGGCTATCTCGAGAGTCTGGACAACGGTAAACCGCTGACTATCGCCAAGGCCGCCGACGTCCCGCTCGCAGTGGACCTGTTCCGCTACATGGCAGGATGGGCGACGAAGCTCGAAGGCAACACCATTCCTCTTTCCGTGCCTTACACGCCTGGTGCCAAATATCTGGCCTACACCCTCCGCGAACCGGTGGGAGTCGTCGGGCAGATAATCCCATGGAACTTCCCGCTGCTGATGGCAGCGTGGAAGCTGGGCCCGGCCCTGGCCACGGGCTGCACCGTCGTGCTGAAACCGGCTGAGCAAACGCCGCTTTCGGCGCTCCGCTTAGGAGAACTCATCATGGAGGCCGGCTTTCCCGAGGGCGTGGTGAACGTTGTCCCGGGATACGGCGAAACGGCCGGCGCTGCGCTCGCCGCGCATCCGGAGGTAGACAAGATCGCTTTCACCGGCTCCACCGAAGTAGGCAAGCTGATCGTGCATGCGGCCGCCGGCAACTTGAAGAAAGTCTCTTTGGAACTGGGCGGAAAATCACCCAACGTTGTCTTCAAGGACGCAGACCTCGACGCGGCGATTCCCGGCTCGGCCAGCGCGATCTTCTTTAACCACGGGCAGTGCTGCTGTGCCGGCTCGCGCCTGTATGTGGAGAAAGCGGTCTACGATCAGGTTGTCGAAGGAGTCGCCAACTACGCCAAGAAGATCAAAGTTGGCTCTGGTCTGGAGCCCGATACGCAGATGGGACCGCTGGTCTCGCAAGAGCAGCTGAACCGCGTTTGCGGATACTTGGAGGCCGGATTCTCCGAAGGGGCGAAAGCCGTCGCTGGCGGACACAAAGCCGGCGATCGCGGATACTTCGTCGAGCCCACGGTGCTGGTCGAAACCAAAGAAAACATGAAGGTCGTGCAGGAAGAAATCTTCGGGCCCGTGGTGGCGGCGATGCCGTTCACCGATCCCGAGGAGATCGTTTCCCGCGCCAACGACAGCGCCTACGGGCTGGCTGCGGCGGTGTGGACCAGTGACGTCGGCAAGGCTCATCGCATGGCCGAGCAGATGCGCGCTGGCACGGTCTGGATCAACTGTTACAACATCTTCGACGCCGCGCTGCCCTTCGGCGGTTACAAGCAATCGGGATGGGGCCGTGAGATGGGGCACGACGTGCTCAATCTCTACACCCAGACCAAGGCGGTGTGCACCAGGATCGGCTAGCAGATCTGCCTAACAAACAAAGGACGGTGGCGTAAGCCACCGTCCTCGTCTTTTCGCAATAATTTCGCTCTACTTTTCCATCAGCAGGACTTTTTCCGCGTCGTCAATCTCGGTCAGCTTGACCTCAATGACTTCATCCATGGTGGTTTGGACATTGCGGCCGACGTATGTCGCTTCGACCGGGATTTCCCGGTGTCCCCGGTCAATCAGCACACAGAGTTGCACGCGGCGTGGCCGGCCGTGCGAGAAAAGGGCGTCGAGTGCAGCCCGCGTGGTGCGGCCGGTGAAGAGGACGTCATCCACCAGCACGATGTTCTTGTCTTCAATCTCGAAGCCGATCTCTCTCTCCTGCACGACCGGCTTGGGGCCAAGGGTCGAGAGATCATCCCGGTAGAACGTAATATCCAGCGTTCCCACCGGCACTTTGGCCGTCTCGATGCGGGTGATGATTTTGCCCAGGCGCTCGGCGATGGGTACGCCGCGCCGGCGAATGCCGACCAGTCCCAGGCCGTCCACTCCGCCGTTCTTCTCCACGATTTCGTAAGCCAGGCGCACCAGGGTGCGCTCAATTTCCGAAGCGGACATAAGTTGTGCCTTCTGACGAAGGCCGGTTTTGCGAGAGAGATTTTTGGCATTCATTAGAGTTTTGCCTCGCGGGTATAAGCCGGCTTCTCAATGTAGTCAACTGAATCGCTGCGGTCAAGCCGCAAGGTGAGAGCCAAAGGGGGCGATTTGGCGCTAGGCTAGGCCTACGAATCGGGCGTGCTGGAGGGCCGTTCGGCCGATTGCTCGACTGCATCGGCGGCGTCGGACTCCATCGGCGGTAGCGTGCCCGGAGCCGGGCATTCCGTGCGGATCATGCGTGCCACTGCGCAATTTGGCTGCTGTAATTCGGACAGGACGATCGCGTCCGGATTCCTCAGAGCAGTATCAGTTGCGACAATTCCTACGCCCAGGTTGCGGCCCAGGGCCTTGGCCCGATACAAGGCGGAATCGGCCAACTCAATGGACTCCTCCGCGCAAAGAGCTTCAAATGCCCCGCGACACCAGGGGTACGCCGCCCAGCCAACCGAGCAGGTCTTGCGAACGCTAACGCCGTGGCCCAGTTCGAAGGCTTCAGCGGACATTACTTCGAGAATGCGGCTGCAGAAGGCCGGGGTACCGCCGGGATCGGTGGAGCGGCTCATGATCAGAAATTCTTCGCCGCCCCAGCGCACGAGTACGTCAGACTTGCGCACGACAGTGGTCAGCCGCTGCGCCACCAGTTGCAGCAGACGGTCTCCGGCGGGATGGCCGTGTTCATCGTTGACTTCCTTGAAGAAGTCCATGTCCACCATGATGAAGACCAGGTCGCGGTGATCCAGTTTCCGGATCTCGCTGCCGCGGGCTCGCTGGTAATTACGCAAGACCTGACCGGCTTCAGCCGTAATGATCTCTTCCAGGTAACGCCGGTTCCAAATGCCGGTGAGGGAATCGGTGAACGAGATTTCCTGCAATTCCAGGTTCTTGCGCTGCAGTTCCAGACTGTGCCAGCGCAGCGACTGCTCTTTACTCTCGAGTTCATCCTTCAGGTGGCACATTTCATCCAGGTTGTGACGGGTCAGGCGCAGCAGGCTGAGCAGTTCCTGATCAAGCAGGTGCTGCTTCAGAATGACCAGCGCCCCCATCACGATCATGACCGCGATGGTCAGGAAAAGGCGGAACGAGCGGACTCGCGGATGGGCGCCACCGCCGTACTGCGCCCAGATCACCATGAGCGGAGTAAGAAACACTACGGTCATGGCCAGGCGGGCTTTCCAAATTCCGTGACCGCGGGGTGAGGTCTCTTCCGGATTTCCGGTCGCGGCTCCACTGGCCACGAATCCGATGCGGACGAACCACGCCATGGCCGCCACCAGAGGTACGTCAAACAGGCTCCCGGTGTAATAGATGTGCAGGTCAATGGCCTCATTTGCCATCAGCGACCCGATGCAGGCTAGTGCGGTCGCGCCGAAGAACTCGCGGTAGATGGCGCGCCAGGCGCCGCTTGACCTTCGCCAGACCAGCGTCAGTCCCAAACCCAGCACGAGCTGCTCGAACAGATACAGGACATCGAAGCTGGTGCCGTAAGTTGACTCAATTGGCTGCACATACTGCCACGGAATAACAATGAACAAGTACAGGAACAGCCACCAGGTAAACAGGAGCAGGAAATCCAGAGTGCCGACGCGGAGAGTGCGATCGTCCTGTCGCACGTGAGGTTGTACGGCAACGGCCGCCATCATGGGAACGATGTGCAGAAACAGGATGACGTCGCCGACAAACGGGTTGGGCGCCTCCTGCCGCAGGAAGACCTCAAAATAAGTCCATAAGAGCTGCGCGCCAAGCCACATCGAAACACCAAGGCCCATGAGAGCCCAGTAGAGGCGGGCCTTGCTGGAGGCCCGTCTTACGTTGGACAGAAGGGACGCGGCCCCGCAGAAAAGAAGAATGCATTGCAGCAGATCTCCAAAAGCCCTGAGGGCAAAACCCCGCGGAGCGAGCAGGGATAACAACACATGGACACACACCACCGCGCAGACGATGGCGGTCCATCTCCTCGCGAGATGGATTGAGACCTTTGCCACAGTAGCATTCTAGGGGGAGCGCAGCGACCCACCGTGTTACCGAGGTAACCCGAAAAACCGCTTTCAAGAAGAGCCGGTACGCCAGAAATTGCCGTTTAGGCGGCGCGTTCCAGAAGATAGCGGCCAAGAGCGTCCTGCCAGGCGGGCAGCGCGATCTCATATTGATGGAGGCTCGCAGGGGACAAAACGGAGTAGGCCGGCCGTGGCGCCGGACGGGCCATCTGTACGCTACTGACCGGCTGCACCTGCGTTTCCTGCCCGGCGCGCGCCAAAATCTCGTGCGCGAACTCAAACCATGAGCAATCCCCGGCATTGGTGACGTGCACAATTCCGCTCGCATCTTGGCGGCACAGTTGATTGATAGCCCGCGCCAGATCAACCGAGTAGGTCGGGCATCCGCGCTGGTCGTTCACCACATCAAGAGCTGTGCGGGTTGCGGCCAGCTTCAAAATGGTGTCGGGAAAGCACTTGCCACCCACGCCGAACAGCCAGGACGTCCGCGCGATGCAACACCCGGGCAGCATCTCTAACAGGCGCGCCTCCGCCTCAGCCTTGGAGCGTCCGTAAATGCTCTGTGGATTTCGGCGGTCGTCGGTTTCATAGGGCGAAGTTTTCGTGCCGTCGAAAACGTAATCTGTGCTGAGGAACAGCAGCTTAGCGTCTGCACGTTTGGCGGCCTCGGCCACGTGCACGGCACCGTCCCGATTCACGGCGAACGCCCGCTGCGGATTCGTCTCGCAACCATCCACATAGGTATAGGCGGCGGCCAGAACGATCCAGTCGGGCCGGGTGCGCTCAACCGCGGCTCGCACCTGAGCCGAGTCGCAAAGGTCCGCGTCGCGCGAGCACACGCCGACGATCTCGTCGCCATGCCATTCGCGCAGAAGCGCCTTGCCCAGAAGGCCTGAGGCGCCAAAAATGGTCACTCGCATGAATAGGTTTCCGGTCGGTTACTCGAAGGTTTCGGCATTGCGAAAAGAGACGCCGCGTTGATCCTTGGCAGAGATGATGGGCTTGCCTTCCAGTTCCCAGTCAATTTTCAGATCCGGGTCGTCCCAAGCCAGAGTCCGCTCGTAGGCTGGAGCATAGTAGTCGGTGGCTTTGTACAGCACGTGGGCTTTCTCTGACGTCACGCGGAAGCCGTGAGCGAAACCGGCGGGGATCCACATCATCCGCAGGTTCTCGCCGGAAAGACGCGCCGCCTGCCAGCCGCCGAAGGTCGGCGAACCGCGGCGCAGGTCTAACGCGACGTCAAGGATTTCCCCCTCTGCCACGCGAACCAGCTTTCCCTGCGTGTGCTGAACCTGATAGTGGAGGCCGCGCAACACGTTGTGCGGTGAGCAAGAGTGGTTGTCTTGCACGAACCGGCCCGCTATCCCTAATTCGGCCAGGACTCGCTCGTTGTAGCTCTCGAGAAAGAATCCCCTCTCGTCGGCAAATATACGAGGCTCAAGAATCAGCAAGCCAGGCAGAGAAGTCGTTATTTTTCGGAACGGATCCATTTCAGGTCGTACCACCGGAACCGCACTCATGTCAGAATACCTTCTCCTTCAACAACTGCAGCAAATATGCGCCGTAGCTGTTGTTTTTCATCGAACGGCCGGTCCGCTCCAGGTCAGCCGCCGTAATATAACCTGAGCGGTAGGCAATTTCCTCGGGGCACGCCACCATCAGTCCTTGCCGTTTTTCGATTGCTTGAATGTAGAGCGAGGCTTCCATCAGCGACTCGTGCGTGCCGGTGTCGAGCCACGCCATGCCGCGCCCCATCACCACAACTTCCAGTTCCCCGCGCTTCAAATAGGCTTGATTGACCTCAGTGATTTCGAGTTCGCCACGCGCGCTGGGCTTCAGGCCCCTGGCGATCCCAACCACTTGACCGTCGTAGAAGTACAACCCCGTGACCGCATATCGAGATTTTGGCTGTTTCGGTTTTTCCTCAATGCTGAGGGCCCTGCCATGGGCGTCGAACTCCACCACGCCATAACGTTCCGGATCGTTCACCGGGTACGCGAAAACCCTTGCTCCGCTGGCTTTTTGAGTGGCCTGGCGCAGATCCCGGACGAGATCATGGCCGTAGAAAATATTGTCGCCGAGAACGAGGGCGCAGGGGCGGCCGGCCAGGAAATCTTCCGCCAGCAGAAACGCCTGCGCGATTCCCTCGGGCTGGGGCTGCACACAGTAGTGCAGCTGAACTCCGAACTGCGAGCCGTCACGCAGCAAGGCCTGAAACTTCGGCGTGTCTTCCGGCGTGGAAATCACCAGGATGTCACGAATCCCCGCCAGCATCAACGTGCACAGCGGATAGTAAATCATGGGCTTGTTGTAGATGGGGAGCAGACTCTTGCCCATGGCCTGGGTTGCCGGGTACAAGCGCGTACCCGAACCGCCGGCGAGGAGGATGCCTTTGTATTGCGTGCTTTCCGTCATGAAGCGGCCTGTTTTCCGGTCACCCTAGCTTGAATAGTGGGTTGCGATCCACTGCCGGTAACTTCCGGTCGTCACTTCCCTCACCCACTCGTTATTCTCAAGATACCAGCGAACTGTTTTGCGAAGTCCGCTTTCCAGTGTTTCTTTCGGTTTCCAGCCGAGTTCGCGCTCGATCTTGCGCGCGTCCATGGCATAACGGCGGTCGTGCCCGGGACGGTCCTTGACGAAGGTGATCAGTTCACGCCTGCACCCACCGCTGCCGGGCTGCATCTCGTCCACCAGGTCGCAGATGGCCTCGACGATCTCGAGATTCGGTTTTTCGTTCCAACCGCCGACATTGTAGGTCTCGCCTGGCCGGCCACGACCGAGGACGCTCGCGATCGCCTCGCAATGGTCTTCTACGTAGAGCCAGTCGCGGACGTTTTTCCCGTCTCCATAGACCGGAAGCGGCTTACCGTCTCGCGCGTTAAGGATCATGAGCGGAATCAGCTTTTCGGGAAACTGAAACCGTCCATAATTGTTCGAGCAGTTCGTAGTCACGGTCGGCAAGCCATAGGTATGGTGATACGCGCGCACCAGATGATCCGAAGCGGCCTTCGACGCCGCATACGGACTGTTGGGAGCATACGGAGTCGTCTCGCAAAACGGGGGATCGTCGGGGCCGAGCGAACCGAAGACTTCGTCGGTGGAGACGTGCAGGAAGCGGAACTGCTTTTGAGGCTCAGGTGAAAGAGCCGTCCAGTAAGCACGGGTTTCTTCCAGCAGAGCGAAAGTTCCGTCCACGTTGGTGCGAATGAAATCGTCCGGGCCGCGAATGGAGCGGTCCACATGACTCTCGGCGGCGAAGTGCACGACTGCGCCCGGCTGATGCTTCTCCAGCAGACGACGGACCAGATCGCGATCGCCGATGTCTCCCTGCACGAACTCATAACCCGGATTGCCCGCAATCGTTTCCAGGTTGCGCAGGTTCCCGGCATAGGTGAGCTTGTCGAGGTTTATGACCGGCACTTGGTCCGCCTTCATCCGCTGCAGAATGAAGTTCGAGCCGATGAAACCCGCACCACCTGTAACCAGGATCGTGTTTCCCATGGAAAAGCCGCTCTCTCAGGCACCCTCAATCGGCCCTGAAAGATGAGCATTTGATTGTAATAAAAAAGGCGGGCCTGGACCCGCCTTGAATTCCACATAGTTTCTCGGGGGGCACCAGGGCCTTTACCCCGCCCGGCGTTTTGCGGTTCCACCGTCAATCGCGTCCCGTGCGGCCGGCTTCTTCCCTTTGGCCTCAGCCACCGGCCAGCCCATGATATCGAAACAGGCTGTTTCGATCTCGGCGGCAATGTCCGTCCATTGGTATTGCTCTCGAATGCGCCGCTTGGCGGCGCGCCCGGCGGCTTCGCGCACCGCCGGGTTGGCGATCAGAAAACGGAGTCGTTGCGCCAGATCGGAAGCACTGCCCCGCTCGAAAGTGCATCCGGCTCCGTCCACAACCTCGCGGTTTTCGGGGACGTTGCTGGTGAGCACGCAGACTCCGGCGCCCATCGCATCCAGCAGCGCCAAGGACAGCCCTTCCAGGTCGGAAGGCAGCACGAAGATCATGGCATTGGTCAGCAATTCATCGAGCGTCTCGCCGGAGACCCAGTCGAGCATGAGAATGCGGTCGCTGGCGTGGGTCCTTAATTCACGGCTGTAGGCATCACAATAGCTGGACGCACCGGCCATCACCAGCTTTGTATCGGTCTGCAACTGTTCAAATGCCTCCACCAGCAAGTGGCATCCTTTCTCGGGAGAAAACCTTCCCAGAAACAGAACGTAATTCTCCGGTTCCAGACCCCACTCGAGAATCTTTTTCGGTTCACGCCAGTCCCTCATTACGCCGCCATTGGGCACGTAGAAGGCTTCAATGCCGTGGGACTCGCGGTATCGTCGCTGCAGCACCTGGGAAACGACCATCGTGGCATTCGGAAACTTCACCGAAGCCCGCTCGCCCAGGCGCAGCACGGAGGAGGCCACTCGGCCCCATTTTTTCCTTTGCCAGTCGAGTCCCTGCACGGTGACAGCAGTTTTCTGCCCGACGAACCGAGGGAGGAAAGAGAACAAGGCCGAACCCAGGGCGTGATAGTGCACGACGTCGAACCCCTGGGTCAGCGCGTGGGCAGTGCTCAACAGTGTGTGTACGACAGTCTCGAGATGCTTGGAGCGGATGGTGGGCAGCCGCACCAGCCGCATGCCGTTATGCTCGGCCAGCGGAGGCGTGAAGTAGTTGCGGCAGTATACCGTGACGTCGTGCCCCATTTCGGCCAGGCGCTTCCCGACTTCCTCGTAATAGGCCTCGATGCCGCTATATTTCGAAATCACCCCGCGCCCCCCGATAAAGGCCAGCCGCAGCTTGCGCGTCGGAACAAAGACCGGAGTAGTTGTCGGGCGGAGTACGCGCCTCGCCGAGTGCACCCAGGGGGCCGGCGCGGTGGTTTCAATCAGCTTGCCCTTTTCCCGCATTTTGATCCGGACGAGTTCTTCATAGAGGCTTATAAGCTTCTGGTAGTGCTCCTCGGGCTTGTGGCGCTGGCGTACGAACTCAAGGCCAGCACGTCCCATTTGCTCCGCCAGTTCTGCATTAGAAGCAAGAGTCGTGATGGCACTTGCCAGCGCATCGGAGTTCCCGGTGGGATACAGCAGGCCGGTCTCGCCCGGGCGAACCAGTTCCCGACGCGATCCCAGATCGGACGCAATGACGGCGCGCCCCACCGCGTAGGACTCCAGGATGGTCTTCCCCAGAGTCTCGTAGGCGTGCGAAGGCAGCACCGTGAAGCGCGAGCGGGCAATCATCCGGTCCCGTTGCTCCGGACCCACGTGCCCGGCAAACACCACATTGGTCAAGCCCAATCCAGCCGCCAGATTCTCCAGTTCGCAGCGCTGTGGCCCATCTCCGGCGATGATCAGACGCACCTGCGGCACCTGCGGCATCGCACGAATCAAGTCATCCACGCCTTTTTCCGCCGACAGCCGGCCGAAGTACAGTATCGGTGCATCCACGCTTACGCCCCCGGCGGACAGCCGAATCAATTCCTGAAAATGCGGCAGCACTTCGAATCTCGATCCGCCCCAGCCGTGCTCTACAAACTTGTCCCGCACAAACTGGCTCGGCGCAAGGAACAGGTCAACGCACTTGCGATACGTTCCCAGCCAGCGGTGAACGTAAGCCTCCGCCATCAAGGTCAGGCGCGCGCCTAAGCCCGGATAGCACTTACGTTTCAAGGTCTGCCAGAACGCCCCGCCTTTGCATGCTTCGCAGGAATCCCCATGCGCCACCAGGTTGTAGCTCGGACACAGCAGTTTGAAATCGTTGAGGTGGTAGACCACAGGAACATCCTGGGCCCTTAGTTCCCAGAGAATCGAAGGCGACAGATGGTGGTAAATGTTACGAACGTGCGCCACGTCAGGGTGAAACTCCCGGATCATCGCGCGAATGCGGCGTCGGGCCTCGCGAGAATAAATTGCATGCGCGGCCTTCCGCGTCTTCTGCCACGGCCCGGACGCGTCCTTGAAATCCACGTGCGGCACGAAGTGCTGGTCGTAGGGCGTCGCCTCGCCCCGTGGATCAGCCATGGAGAACAGCGCGACTTCGTGTCCCTGCGACCGCATCAGGTCCATCAGTTCGAACAGGTATACCTCGGTACCGCTGAAGCGGTAGTTGTATTTGTTGCAGTACAGAATCCTCATGGGGGAGGCTCTCCTTGCGCAGAATGACCCGCCGCAGGAAATCATCGGAAAACGACTTCAGAGACTTGCGCCGGTTGAAGTTGTGGACGACCTGCACCCGCGCCGCAAACCGCACCCAATCCAACTCCCGGCCGGGAGGTAAGGCGCCCATACACCGCTCGGCAGAATCGGGCGAACGAAGCAGTGAGTGAATCGAGAGCAGCCGCGCAACAAAGTCGCCCAGCGACCCGGCCTCATAGAGAAAGCCAGTCTTGCCGGGAATCACCAGTTCCGGAATTCCGGTAATGGCGGGTGCCAGCACGATCTTGCCGCGCGCCATGGCTTCCATCAGCACCAGCGGGATGCCCTCGCTGCGACTGGTGAGTACGACCAGGTCCGCGCGATCGTAGAGCGAGTCCATTTGCTCCCTGGGCACGTGCCCAAGCAGGGTTACGTGATCCTGCAGGGCATACTTCCGGATCAGCAATTCCAGGTGCCGCCGCTCGGGACCATCCTCGGCGATGCAGCATTCAAACCCCACACCGTGCGCCCGAAGCTGAGCGCACGCCCGCACCAGGAACGCATGATCTTTGACCGCGTGGAGCCGCCCGACCGCGACGAGAGCTAGCCGCGCCCCGAGCTTTCGAGCCGGAGACCATGGCTCGCGCTCGCTCAACGCAACGCCCAGCCGTGACACACGAACTCTCCCCGGAGTAACCCCCGGGTAGCGCTGGAGCAGGTAGCGGCGATTGAACTCCGATACGGTCAGGCAGAAATCGCAGTGCTTCAGTTTCGTATCGAGAAAGGCGCCGTGCAGCAGCAGGTCCGAACCGTGCAGGGTCAAGCTGAAGCCGACGTTCAGCAATCGGGCGGCCGTCATGGCGATCCAGGACCCAAAATATCCATGGTGTGCGTGGATATGCTTGACTCCCCGCTTGCGCAATTGAACGGCATAGCAAGCTCCGAGACCGGTGTGGAGCACCGCCTTCAAACGTTGCGCCGGCCCTTCGCTCCCGCAAAAAATGATTCGTACGAGAAGCGGGGAGAGCCGCTTCCATCGCCCTGCACACAGCAACAGAGCGCGCAGCAATACTGTGATCCGCAAGGGCTGCAGCACAACCTCGGGAGTGCGCTGGCCGGCAGTAGTAGCTGGCCGGCGTACGCTGCCCGCGATGACGCGGACCCCGCGCCGCCGCAACTCCGCGATTTCCTCGCCGACATACGGCTCGACTGGACAAGGAAACTGGTTGGCCAGATAGGCGACCGTCAACATGCGAGCCCGGCCTCCGCCCGGCGGCGCTGCGCCGCCAGCATTCCCGCCATGGTGAACAGCAATCCGTTGACGAACTGGTAGCTCATCACTACGACCGCCGCATTCACCCAGTACACAGCCAGCAGAAGCGGCCATAACCGGTGGAACTGCGCGTCGAGAAAAGTTCCGCTTTCGCGGAAAGGGATCGCCCCTCGCCCGAGCCGCAACAGTTCCCACATCAGCCACAGGTACAGGCCCAATCCAGGCACACCGAGCTCGACCAGAAACTCGAGATAAGTGTTGTGGGGAAAGAGTTCTTTCTCGCTGTAACCGCTGACATAGCGGGGCAGTTCGCGCGGCATCTGGTGGAATCCCCATCCGGTCAGCGGGCGCTGCAGAAACATGTCCCAGCCTCCGGCATAGACTGCCTGGCGATAGTCCACCGGTCCGCGTTCCTGCAGGCGATCGGCGAGAGAGCAACCTAGCTCTGGGGAGCTCAGAACCACCACCAGCCCGAGGCCCGCCATCAGAACCAACCCTAAGCAGGCACGCCGCAGTGATCGGCTCCCGGAGAAAAACACCAGGACCAGCACGCTTCCTGCGAAGGAAAGCCACACCGCGCGCGTCATGGTAGCGAGGATCGCGATAGGTACCGAGGCGAGCAGCACCACCACTCTTGCCCCGCGCACGCTGCCTCTCCGGTACGCATGCAGCGCCAGCAGTCCCAGCAGGTTCAGCGACATTCCATTGGCCACAGCTTGCAGGAAAGGCCCGCGCGCACGATCCAGATGAATGCCCAGGCTCTCGTCGAGAATGAACCGGGGAAAAATGAGCGAGTGCGCTCCGGTCAGAAACGCGATGGCCGTGAAACTCAGGTACGCCAGCACCATCAGCGAAAACACCTCGAACTTCCGAAACTCGCTTTCTTCGGCGAACACCAGTCCCGCCAGGTGAAACATGGTGAAGAGCACGACGAACTTGGCCGCCAGCACGCTCCAGGTCGTGTGGTCGTAAGGCTGGCCCAGAACGCTGACTAGCGCCAGCACCAGAAGTCCGAGCATGGGCCAGGAAGCCCGCTCCATCGCACCACTGCCCGTCCGGCCACGCCGATGATCAGCAGAACGAAAGCCACCCGGTCAATCTCGAAAAACTGAACATCAGGATGGCGCATCAGCATGGCGGTGAGCGCAGCTAGAAATAAGAAGGTCGGAGCCGCCATCAGCGCCTGCAACGGCCGCAGCGCCAATGCCGCTCCGTCCACAGCGAGACTCGTTGCTAAGCCGTCTCGTCTCACTGCGCGCAGGGAGGTCGCTGGCATCAGTCTCCGCTCCCGTGGGCCAGCGCCCATACGGTTTTCACGAGAATCCGCAGATCCGACCGCAAACTCCACGTTTGGATGTATTCCCGATCCAGTTCCATGCTTCGAGCAAAGGACGGGTCTCGTCGCGCCGTCACTTGCCACAAGCCGGTGATTCCGGGAGTCACATCCAGCCGCGCCAGGTGCTCGACTTCATACTCTGCGAAGTCATCCAGCGGATGCGGTCTCGGGCCCACCAGGCTCATCTCCCCCTTCAGCACATTCCAGAGTTGAGGAAGCTCATCCAGGCTGTAGCGACGCAACAGGCGTCCGAAACGGGTGATCCGCGGATCCTCTGCGATTTTGAAGAAGGGGCCTGATCGCTGGTTGCTCTGCCGTAGCTGGTCTTTGAATGCGTCGGCGTCCTGCCCCATGGTGCGGAATTTGTAGCAACGGAACGGCCGCGCCTTCCGCCCCGCCCGCAACGCACCGTAGAGAACAGCGCCGGGCGAGTCCAACTGATGAGCAGGCCGATCGCGGCGAAAAGAGGAGACAAAACCAGCAAAGCAGTGCCGGAGCCGATCACATCCACCAGTCGCTTGGTCACCAGCGCCGCTGCCGGCAAACGTTCGGCATGCAGGCAGATCACGGGCAAATTCCCGACCTGCTCCACTTCCGGTGCGGCAGGAGTACAGCCAAACAACTCGGGGACAATCTCGAGGTCCAGGCGCAGCCGCTGCGCCTCGCGGAGTACTTGCAGGGTCAGGGCGCGGTCCTGCGGCGCGGCCAGGATCACTTCGTCCACGAAACCCGTTCGCGCCAGGCGCGCGAGATCGCTCACCCTGCCAATGACCTGGTTGCCCAGCGGTCTCTCATTGTCGAGAAAGCCGCACACCGTCCGGCCCGCCTCTGGGTGAGCCTCGACGAAAGCAGCAATGCGGCGTCCCACGTTGCCCGCTCCCACGATCAGCACGTTGCAGGTATCGGCGCTCGCGGCCGACCATCTTCGCCACCCTTGACTCTGCCATCGCCATCCCCATAACGCGGCAAAGTGCAACAGGCCTAGCGCCAAGAACAGCAGGCAGGTCGCCGGCGAAGCGCCTTGCAGGAAGTACGCAAGACAGAGCAACCCCGTTACCCAGAACACTGATTTGCCCAGAATTCTCGCCTGATCCCGAAGATTTGTAACCCCGGCATACAGCCCTTCCGTGTAAATCATCAGGGTGATCAAAGCTGCCTGCAGGAGCGCGATGCCCAACAGGGAAACCGGCGAGCCCCAGGCAAAGCCCGCGGCCTGCCAACGTGGAAAAAGCGTGCGCAACGGCGAACGGAGGGCGGCCAGCAAAAGCCAATTCAGCCCGACCAGGGCAAAGTCGGCGGCCGTGGAACGCAGCCAGCGCTGGGCGCTCCGGCTCTGCAGCGGACTCGGCAGCAGCATCGCCAGCGACGCTTCTGTTGCCGGTTCTTCAGGCAAGATCTCCACGACTTGGTCCGCCACGAACGCGACGCTCTTCACCGCCTGCGGCGGTTTCTTCTTGTCCGGCAGGGGAGGATTCTCCCCTGGAATCAGCCGCCCCAGGTCGGCCGGCTGTGATCCTCGGCTTCCAAAGGGCGCAGGTCCGCTCATCCCGATCCGCCTTCCTATAACCGCTTGTAAATGGACTCAGGCATGGGAAATTGCCGGTCGGTCAGCACCGTGCCGAGGATGCGCGCCTGCGCTGCGACCAGGCGCTCCTTGATGGCTCGTGCCGCCGCGCGCCGGGTATGGCGCGCAGATAGCACAAGGATGATCCCGTCAGCCAGTTGCGCCATCGCTATGGCTTCGTTCGACTCGCCGGCGGGCGGCCCCTCTATGATCGAATACTCAAATTCGCGACGCACCTCACACAAATGCGTATGCCACTTGGCGTCAGGAACGAATTCGGCCTCTTCCGCCAGGGCGGGCACCAGCCAGAGATTGTTTCGAACCGGGATCGCCGCCGCCCGCAGCGGCATGCTGGCATCGCACTCCTGCACGCTGTCCCGCGTACCAGCCAACTCTGAATCACCCTGCGGGCCCAGATCCTTGAGTTTCATTGGAAATTGTCCGACCACGGCAACGCTGGCCGTGCTCTCCGCGGCCAACGCACGCCCAACCAATTGGCACAGATTTCCTACGTCCGTTTGCGACTCTGCTGGGCTGAATATGACTTGCCGGATGGGTCTTACGGCATTCGAAAAGAAAACCTGGCGAACCAGCCCGCGAATTTGCTGTCGCGCAAAATTTTCAGGAGTCCAGGCTCTGGATGGTGGCAGGATTTGAATCTCCGGGCGCAGGTCCGCGGACAGCGATGCATCCGTCTCCGAGAACCCTCCCGCAATGCTGTTTCGCTCACTCATGCCAGGAGCCTTCCATCCAACCCGCCCGGCAGCGAGGCGAGGACAGGTGAGTGCAGATACAGCAGCACGTCATCTGGTGTGCGGAAGGCCCCGTCCAGGTAATCTGCCGCAAACGAGGCTCCTGTGCCTGCAGTCCCCGCCGCCAGCAATCCCCCTGCGAGGACTGCCAAGGTGGACCATAACGGTAACGCGGGAGCTACCGGCGCCTCGGCCACCGCCACGTTGACGATGCCGCGCTGATCGAGCGCTTCGGCGACGCGCGCCTCCTCCTGCTTCTTGACGTAGAGCAGATAGTTCTCTTCTGCGGCTCTTTCGCTGCTCAGCAGGTCGTCCTGGATAATGGCAGCCTCGCCCATCTGCCGCGCCAGGGTCCGGTAAGTGGCGAGCTGTGCGCTGGTTTCCGTGGCCCGCGCCTGCAGGGCCCGATAGTGCACTTGTGCCTTCTCCAATTCAGACTTGGCCCACTCATAATGCGTGTTTTTGTCGGTCGTTTCGTCGCGCAGCGGGACCGCATTTTCGGTCGCGATCGCTGTCTGGGCCTGCGCGATCTGCTGGTCCACCTCCTGCACCAGGCGATGAGTAGGCTCGAATTTGGTCACCAACTCAATGCGCTTCTCCTGCAAAGCCAACAATGTGGCTTTCAGTGAGGCGAGAATTTCAGCGTTGTCAACCGAGCGGACCTGGGTGGTGGTTCGCTCGGGCTGAGCTGCCAGTTGGATTCGCAGCTCGACGATCCGCTGCTGCGTCTCGGCCAGTTCGGCGCGCGTTTCTTTGTAGCTGGCGTCGGCCAGGCTGAATCTCTGCAGCGCCAGATCGCGCTCCTGCCCCGCCGCTACAATTCCATGCCCGCTCATGTACTCGAGCACATCGTGTTCGGCTCGGTCCAGTTCACGCCGTGACTCGCCGGTCTGCTGCGTGAAGAACGGAACTTGCCCGGTCGGCCGGTGAACGATAGCGTGCTTCTCCAGATATGCGTTCGCCACCGATTGCAAAACTCTCGCGGCCAACGCCGGGTCCTGGGCGGCGTAGGTGACGGTGATCAGGTTCGTCTTCTTGACCGGCTCAACCTGCAGCTTTTTGGCCAGCCGCCGGGCGGCGCGCTCCACACGTTCGGCCGGTCCTTCGTTCAACCGGATGAGGTGGAGCCAGTCGCGGCCCCCCAGGCCGGTCTCCTCTACGACTTTGCGCAGGACCTCTTCGTCCTGCAACAACTCGACTTCCGAGTTCAGTTCCTCTTCCGTGATGGCCAGCCGGGTCAGATCAATTGGCGCGTTGGTCTGCGCGCTGACCGGAGCATCTGCGCGCCCCGGCCTCACCAGCAGCTTCAGCTGCGCTCGGTATCTCGATCCGGTGAGCACATAAATCAGAGCGGCGGCCATCACCAATCCCGCGACCCAGACGAAGACCCGCCGCTGGCGGAACAGAATCATAGCCAGTTCGCGCAAGGTTGGCGCCTGCGTTTGGAACCAGCCGCGGATTAGGTCTTCGTCTGGCATGCGAGGGGGGACAGTCATCGTCTAAAACTGAGTAGGGTTCACGTACATGCTCATAGCTGGCCGGGTCAGGAAAGGGGCAATTTTCGAGATCACATTTTGCGGCACGAAAACGAGGTCTCCGGGCTGCAGGTGTGCATCTTCACCAAGGCGGTTCCGCTTCAGCATCTTCTTCAGGTCGAGCAGATGCGTTTCCACCAGATCGTCGTTGACCCGGCGGAACAACACCACTTGCGAGCTCTTGGCTCGCGTCGAGAACCCGCCCGCCAGCTCGACCGCCTCGGTCACCGTCGTATCCGAGCGCAGATCGTACTTGCCGGGCCGTTCCACTTGCCCTCCCACAATGAAATAAGGGCGTGCAAAATCCTTCAGCGCAACCGCTACTTGCGGATCGTGCAGATATCCCCGATAGGCGCCCTGAACTGCATGGCTGAACTCCTCCAGATTCAGTCCTTGCACCTCCACCATCCCGGCATCTTTCAATATCACGTAGCCGTCGGGCTGAACGGTGAGGCTTTGATTGAATTCGGGAGCCACCGTGAAGCTGATCTCGACCACATCGCTGGGACGTAACCGGTAAAGCGGATGGCGATGCCCTCCGAGTAAAGGGTTTCCCATGCCATCCGCTTGCCCGGGTTTTGCGGCCGTCAAACTGCTGCCGCCCGTTCCGGTCCCGGTTGAGCCGGATTGGGCAGGCACCTTGCTGTCGCCAGGATCCAGCCTTGATCCATCCTGGGCGAACGCGGCCGAACAACATCGCAGAATGAAAAGTGCAACTGCGGCAAATCTGACGAATCTCTGAAGTCGGTTCACTACGAGCGCCGTCCCAAGCGCGTTCGAGGGTCGCTTGAATCTTTTTGCAACTCTCTACCGCGCAAGGTAAGGCCGCGAGCAAAAGTCAGCAAGACATGCGATGGGCCGTACACAAAGGTGGAGTGGGTCTGGGGCCGGCCGAGAATCGCGTGAGGGAATAGATTCAATGGCTTGGCCAGTCTTCTGCCGGGCCCACCGTGAGCCGAAGACTGTTTCAGCGGCCCAACATGACTACCCCACAAAAGTAGGCTTGCATGTTCGCTGCATCACAGCTAGGACCTCGTGCGGCCTGAACCGCAAAACTGGGCAGCGGCGCATCAATCTGTGCCTGTCACACTCGAAAAACGCGTCCCGCCCGCGTTCCGGTATTCGCCAATCGGTTCATCGGTCCGCCCCGGAACGGAAGGGGCAGGACCGGTATTCTCACAGTGCGCAGATCAATCGTGATCCTTCAAAGTGCCGCGAAATGGCCATTCCCATTTTGAACGTGACCACTGCATTTTGTGATCTCTTTCCTTGTCGTCCACAGGTTCTCTCCCTACAATCGCCTTGCTTTCGGGAGATCGCATGAATTCGCAGCCCGCCGCCACTCCGGGCGCCATCACCGTCCTCGTCGCGGATTCCAACCGCATGCAGGCCGAGCTGCTGACCAGCGCCTTGCGCCGCCGGCCGGAGTTTCACGTCGCCACCTGCCGCATGGATACCGGATCGATCCTCCAGGCGGTCACGGCCAACCAGCCGGCAATCGCGCTGCTCTCCTTAATCGCGCCCGCCGGCGTGGGCGAGACCATCATGACCCTTCGCCGCTTTCATCTTTCTTATCCGGCACTGCCCAAGGTTCTGCTTGCCGACTCCTGCGACCGCGGCCTTGCGGTGAGCGCCTTTCGTTCGGGTGCGCGCGGCATCTTCACCATTACTGATGCGAGCCTGCGCCTGCTCTGCAAATGCCTGCTGCGCGTGGCCGCCGGACAGATATGGGCAAACACTGAGCAACTCGGCTTTCTCCTCGAACTTGTCTCGGAAGTTCCGTCGCTGCGCGTGATCAACTCGCGCGGCGATCCCATCCTCACTCCGCGCGAGGAGCAGGTGGTGGCTCTGGTGGCCGAGGGACTGGGTAATCGCCAGATCGCTCGCGAGTTAAACCTCAGCGAGCACACGATCAAGAAATATCTTTTCCGGATTTTTGAGAAGCTCGGCATCTCCAGCCGTGTCGAGCTCGTTCTGTATGCCGTGAACAACGGCGATGCCCGCCCGGCCGAATGGTTAGCGGGTGCCGCGCGGACTGGTACAAACGCGTGAGAACTCCGACCCCCTGGGGAGCCAGGGGCAGCAACTCCTCATTGAAGCTCCGCGTCCCGCCCTGTATATACTTGAAACGAAAATCTCATGCCCGATGCCGCTTCCAACCAGGCCCCAACGCCCGAACCCCGCCGCTGGACGATCCTTGCAGCTGGTTTCCTGCTGCTCGCGCTAGCCTTGGTTGTGATCTATACCAGCGGCTCGGCGTTTTTCAGCCCCCTCGCCCTGGTCGTAGTGGCAGCCATCGGGCTGGCTGCTCTACTCCTGCAACTGCGCCTTCGCCACGACATTGGAACTCCGGTTCGGGCGCCACTGTGGCTGAATGTGTTGGGCCTGGGTTTTGCTGTCGTGGCCTTGTTCGCTGATTTCCTTCGCCTCAGCCCGACTCGCATGCAGGATGCAGCCCTCGGGGCCGTACTTTGTTTTGGAGGCAGCGGCATCGTGGTATTGCATGCCCTGCGAAAGCAGAAGAAATGAGTCGCTTAGCCCGGAATCAAGCCTGAAGCGCTTCTTGGTTAGCGCCTGAATTCAACCGCCACGGTCGTCTCGGCCACCGCCGCTTCTCCGTTCACGCGGAAAGGTTCAAACTTCCACCAGCGCAGGGCATCCATGGCGGCCCGGGCCAGCACCTCGGGACCATTGAGCGCCTTCATGCTCACCACCGACCCATCTCTTCCAACGACGATATCAACGGCGATGATGCCCTGCAGGTTTTCGCTGCGCGCCTCCGGTGGATAAGTGGGCTCGACCCGGTGGAGCAGTAATTTTTCCATTACTTCGGCGGGAACCTGGACCTGCGGTTTTTCGCTCAGCGCCGATGGATTTTTCGACGCCGCCTCCAATTCTTCCCAAGCCCGGTTCCACCGCCACCAGAACAAAAACGCTGCAATCGCTAACAGGGCCAGTACGACGATCCACGTGATCCGGCGGCGCCGGCCGTTCTGCGGCGGGAGTTCAGAGAAGATCGTGGCTTTGCCCACGGCTGATTTTCGCCCGGCTTTCTTTTGGCCTTGATCTTTCTGTGACTCCGTTTTCGGAGTCAAATCGCTCTCCAAATTGTTCTCCTTCACCCAGTCTCGAAGCGCCGTGCGTTGTTCAGCGGTTAACCCGACGAATTCCAGCCCACAGCGCAGTTTATCCTGATAGCGCACGACCGCCCACAGGCGCAAGGCGTTAGGCGGCGCTTGCAGTTCGATCGCTACCGTCTCATTCAGTGCTAATTCACCCGCCAGGATGGCCGCAAGTCCAGTCTCGCCCGCGTTCAGGGCGCGGCCCGGCAGTTTGTCCGGCACGCCGGACCGCACGACCGTCACGTCCAGCGGGCTCTGTATCTGGAATCGAGGAGAACGCCTTCGTGTCCGGCCTTTCTCCGACTGCGCTTGCGTGCCCGCTGCCATTCCATCCCTCATGAACGCCGCAACTCGATGATCTCGCTCCCTCTTGCCAACAGCGCCACGCTCGCCATCCCGATGAAGAGACCGTGTTCCACCACGCCCGGCATGTCGCTCAATTTCCGAGCCAGGCCCTCGGCGTCTGGAATCTGGCCGAAGAAGCAATCCAGGATGTGATTATTTTCATCGGTCAGGTAGGGCTTACCGTCGGCCTGTGTTCGCAGCTTGACGTCGGCTCCAAGCCCCGCGATGCGCTTCGCGACCAGGGTTTCGGCGAACTTGATCACTTCCACCGGCAAAGGAAATTTCCCCAGCCTCGACACTTGTTTTGTGGCATCGGCCACGATGACCAGCTGCTTGGTTGCCGAGGCCACAATCTTCTCTCGCAGCAACGCGCCGCCCCCGCCCTTGATCAACCGCAACTGCGCATCCACCTCATCGGCGCCATCCACGGTGACGGTGATCTCCTGGCATTCGTCGAGCGTGGTGAGGGGGATGCCGAGGCTCTGAGCCAATTCTCGCGAGCGCACGGATGTTGGAATGCCGCGAATCTGCAGCCCATCCTTCACCTTTTCGCCCAACAGTTTGATGAAGTACGCCGCGGTCGAGCCTGTACCCAACCCCACCACCTGCCCGTCTTTTACAAACTGCAGGCTGGCTCGCGCCGCCACTTCTTTTTCCTGGTCATTCGCCATGATTTCTATAGTCTTGTCATTCCGGTTCTTCAGTCTTGTCATTCCGAGCGAAGCGAGGAATCCGCTTTCCTGGCCTTATAGGTTGCTCGCCCCTCACCCCACACTCTTCTCGATGTAAATCAAGTAAGCTGCCAACACCAGCCCGAACAACACGGTCAAAATCGTGACCAAATCCAGCACAAATCCCGCCGGCTCAAACGTACCTGCTTCCAGCCTCGCCCGAGTCTTGCGATACCGCACCAGCCCTGCCACCACCAGCACCACACCCAGCACAATGGATGTGGCGCCCATCCACACGGACAGCCCACTCCGGTGTATGGGATGACCCTGCAGTGCGGTCAATTGCCGCAGTGCAATCGAGAACCTGCCGATGGCAAATCCAAACACCACAATCGCGGCCCCGGTCCGCACCCAGGCCAGAAAAGTGCGCTCGTTGGCCAGATGATCGCGCGCCCGATTGCCATTGCCGTCGGCGGCAGCCATACCCCTCCCTCACCGGACAGCATTATTCCACAGCCTTGGCAATCACGACTCCCGCTCCCGCCAGATTCTTGACCAGGTCTTCCGGCACGCCATGCCGCTCCCTCAGATATGCCGGGCTGTTGTAGGTGACCGAAACCTCGCCCTCGCCGTCCTCAGCCACCAGCGCTTTGAGCGGCAGATCAATGGCCAGGCTCGGAGCCGCCACCATCAACGGCGTCCCCGCCTTCGGACTGCCGAAAATCACCACCTTGGTCGGCCTCATCTTGAGCCCGGCTTTTTCGGCCTCGCCGCTGTGATCCACGACGGCAAAAACCTTCAGTCCCTTCCCCGCAAAATTCTCCTGCAGACGGCGCACGGTTTCATCCACCGAATAGTGGCTGGCAACCCGAATCAATCCCTTCTCTCCCGCCATGTCATCCTCCACGTAGCACCTTCCTGATCCGGGTTAGACTACGCGTGAGGAACGTAGGATGCCAAACTCGCAACCCTCCACGATCGCGCGGAACGTCCTCGTGATCGCCCTGGCAGCAGCCGCGGTTCTAGCTTCCCACTCGGTCTGGGCCCAGGCCGCCTACCAGCCCTCGCCCGAGAACCTTCAGGCCCGCCGCGAATTTCAGGACATGAAATTCGGCATGTTCATCCACTGGGGAGTGTATAGCGTTCTCGGCGACGGAGAATGGGTGTTCCACAACCGCAAGCTGACACTCGACCAGTACAACCGCCTGCCAGCCTTTTTCAACCCCGAACAATTCGATGCCAAAGCCTGGGTCGCTCTGGCCAAAGCCGCCGGCATGAAGTACATCACGATCACCTCTCGTCACCACGACGGCTTTGCCATGTTCGATTCGAAGGTCTCCGACTGGAGCATCGTTCAGCGGACGCCCTACAGGAAAGATCCGCTGAAGGCGCTCGCCGACGAATGCCGCCGCCAGGGCATCAAGCTCTTCTTCTATTACTCGCAGCTGGACTGGCACCATCCTGACTACTATCCGCGTGGAGCCACCGACTGGAACAACGGCCGGCCGAACCACGGTGACTTCAACTCCTATCTCGATGACTACATGGACGGCCAGTTGCGCGAGTTGCTCACCAATTACGGCGCCATCGGCGGCATCTGGTTCGACGGGATGTGGGACAAACCGGACGCTGACTGGCACCTGGCCAAGACCTACACCCTGATCCATCAGTTGCAACCCGCGGCGCTCATCATTCCCAACCACCACCAGACGCCGCGGCCCGGCGAGGACATTCAGACCTTCGAGCGCGATCTCCCCGGACAGAACACCGCCGGATTCAACACCAGCTACGTCAGCGCCCAACTGCCGCTCGAAAGCTCCGACACGCTCAACGAATCCTGGGGATTCAACATCGGCGACAGCAATTACAAGAGTCCGGCAGAGCTGGAGCGAAGGCTGGTGCGGGCCGCCGGGAACAACTCGAATCTGCTGCTCAACATTGGCCCCATGCCGAACGGCGAAATCCAGGAAGAATTCGCCACCCGCCTGCACTCCGTCGGAGAATGGCTCTCACAGTACGGGGACTCCATCTACGGCACCCGCGGAGGGCCTACTCCGCCCGCGGACTGGGGCGTGACCACGCAAAAGGGCGACAGAATCTATGTGCACGTCCTGAACTGGGCCTCGCCGCTGCTGACGCTCTCTCCCATCGGGCGGAAGATATCGTCCGCGCAGGCATTCGGCACCAGCGCTGCGGTGGATTTCACACAAAATGCGGACGGCGTGATTCTGAAGCTGCTGCCGGCCCAGGGCGAGCAGGTTGACCGCATTGTCGTGCTCACGCTCATCCCGACAAACTGAGCGCCCTCCTGGGTTAGGGCCCGACCGTCACCTGCAACGGTTCGGGCGTCTTCATGCGTTCGCGATAGATGAGCTTGCGGGCTTCGACTTCGCCAATAGCGTCAACATGTACCACATACGCGCCGTGCGGCAGGGTCTCCCCAAAAGGCAGTTCCTTTCCCACCGTCCCTTGCTGCAACACGAAGTGCTGGTACCCGATGGCGGTGGCGCGCCCGTTCTCGGCCACCGCCAGCACGATGAAGGTCAGATCCATATCGTCGTGGGTGGTATTGGTAACTTCCGCGCTGCCTTCAATTCTGTTTCCGTTCACATGCGCCAGGGACTTCCATGTCAGGGTCAGGGCCGAACGCACTCGAACCACGAACGCCTTCTGTACCGCCCGCGCCGGCTTGTCGTTATCCGTCACGGATAGAGTGAACTGGAATTCGCCTGTCCGCTCCGGTTGACCGTGTAGCACTCCACTTTCTTCCAGCGTGGTTCCCGGGGGCAGCATGCCCTTTTCCAGCCGCCAGCGAAACATGGGCACTCCGCCCCGGGCATGGAAGACAACCATGTACCGCGCACCGGGATAGGTATCGGGCAAATCCGAATCGTTTTCGATGACGATGCCCTGACTATCCTGGACCGCGCCCTGACCAGCCGCGGGCGGTGGAACCTGCCCGAGTGTCCCACACCCGCTCAACAGCGCGGTCGCCAAACTGCCCGCGCAGCAAACCCATTGAACTCGATTCATGCGCTCCTCAGGACTTCCCCCACCCGATCGTGAGTTTTGATCTACTCTCCCACAAACTCGCCGCCGGTTCCATTGATAAAAACGCGGGTTCGCACGAAACTTGCCTCGGTCTTAACACACGGAAGTCACATTGACTTCCGCTCGCGCTTTCTGGAAAACTAGCCTGCGAGTGGGTGTTTGCCAGATTGTCGTTCTCCTCAATGGAATTGCTGCTGAATCTCGCGTGGCTGCTGCTGGCTTTGCCTGCCTGCTGGCTTTGGCGCAGGTCAAGAAGCGAGGGTACGGACCACCCGTTCGGCTCTTTGCAGTGTGTACTGGCTCTCGGATGTCTGCTGGTCATGTTGTTTCCGGTGATTTCGGCCAGCGATGATCTGCTCGCCATGCGGACCGAGACGGAAGAGTCTCCGGCCAACAAGCGGAGCATCCGGCACGCCAGCACCGACAAGTCATCCCTTGCGAAAACTCGGCTGCAGGCAGCGCCGGCACTGCCCGCAACGTTGCGTTGGCTCGGAGCTGACATCCAGTGCACCTTGCTCCGGCTGAGCCCGACGACCGCTCTTCGGTCCTCGCCCTGGATTCCTCGCACCGGTCGCGCGCCTCCCGTTTTCCACCGCGCCTAGCGGTCCGGCTCTCGCATCGCCGCTCGCAATCGGCTGGAAATCACTTCAATCCAGCGATCCTCCGTAAGTCCGAGGGACGGTGTGTCCCGTTCGCTTTTACGCAATTTTCACACGCGAAGCTGCATACTCATTGGCGGTTGAGCTGCAAGAACCCGGCTTTGGCAGGTATTCGGGAGCTTATCAGGAGAGTCCTGATGCGGAAGACATTTCGGTGGGGTTTGATCTGGCTGGCGGCCCTCGTAAGTGCGCTGGCCCTGGCACAGCGACCGGCAGCGCCTGCCCCACAGCTTTGGACCTGGGAAACCGTGAAAAGCAACTTCCAGATCCAAAATACCGCCCTTCTGGCCGGACGGTTGAACATTGACGAATTGAAAGCAGAAGAAATCACGGCGCACCTCCGCCCCAATCCGGACTTCACCCTCTCCGCCGACGGGACCCAGATCACGCCAAGTCGCGGCGTGTGGCAGCCGTTTGCCGGGACTTTTGTTTCTCCCGGTGTCAGTTACCTGTTCGAGCGGCACAACCAGCGCAACCTGCGTTATGAGAGCGCGAAACAGGGCACCGGCATCGGCGCGGCCCAGCAGGCCGATCTGGAGCGCAATCTGCTGTTCAACCTGCGCGGCGCCTTCGTCGGCATCCTTCAGGCCAAAGCCGTGCTGCGCCTGGCCCAGGACAATCTGGATTACTACGACAAAATCCTGAAAATCAGCCGCGACCGTTTTCAGGCCGGCGACATCGCCCAGATTGATCTCGACCGCCTCGAACTGCAGCGCTTGCAGTACGAATCCGATCTGCAAACCGCCCTGGTCAATCTGCGCACGACCAAGATCAACCTGCTGGCGCTGCTCGACGACCGCCGCCCGGTGGACACCTTCGACGTGGATGGATCGTATGATTTCGTCGAAGGCCTTCTTGCGCTCGACGATTACCGCAAAGACGCCCTCGATGCCCGTCCTGACCTGCGCGCCGCCGCGCTTTCAGTCAAACAAGCCGAAACGAATTACCAGCTCGCCGAGGCGAACGGTTCTACCGATCCCACGGTCAGCGCCTGGTACACCCACAATGGATCTTTCAACAATCCTGACGCGCTGAATACCTTGGGCGTCAGTGTCAGCATCCCCTTGCGCATCTTCGATCGCAATCAGGGCGAGAAATTGCGCACGAAAATTGACATCCAGCGCAATGAAAAGCTGCGCCAGGGGGTGGAAACTCAGGTCTACAGCGATGTCGATTCCGCCTACGCCGTTCTCAACAGCAATATTGAATTACTAAAGCCCTACAAACGCCAATACCTGGACCAGGCGGTGCGTGTTCGCGACACGGTTTTGTTCTCTTATCAGCACGGTGGCGCTTCCCTGCTCGACTTCCTGAACGCAGAAAGTGAGTACCGGACGGTACAATTGAACTACGTGAGTCTGGTGGGCGCCTATCTGACGGCCGCTGCCCAAATGAACCTGGCGGTTGGGCGTGAGGTTATCCAATGAGCAGACATTTCAACACGTCTTGCGTAGGGGCGGACGCATTCGTCCGTCCCGTCGAGCACAGCTCGACGTTTCGCGAGGTCCCCCGCATAAGCGATCTTTGCCGCGAACGGGAAGGGCACGAGTTCACTCGTGCCGCTGTAGCGCCGAAAACGCGCTGCGCTTCAGCGCCTGAGGTTTGCTTCCGCCTGCTTCTCGCACTCGCGCTCGTTTCTCTCACGCTCGGCGTAGCCTGCTCCAAAGAGACTCCCGCTGCCGTCAGCAAGCCCCCTGTCACGCTTGACCCTGACGTCTTCGATACCGAACATCCGGAAGTGTTCAGGACGGCGAAGGCCGAGACCCGCGCCTTACCTTCGCTGGTCACGGCCAACGGAACCATCTCTCCCGATGTGAACCGCACGATCCACGTGACCTCGCTCGGCGGCGGCCGCGTCATTGACCTCAAAGTGAAGCTTGGCGACTACGTCGGCAAAGGCCAGACGCTCCTGGTGATCTCCAGCCCGGATCTTGCCACCGCCATGTCTGACCTGCAGAAGGCCAAAGCTGACGAGGTTTTGTCGCACAAGGCCCTCGATCGCGCCCAGATGTTGTTCGACCGGGGGGCAATCGCCGCCAAGGATCTTGAAGTCGCCCAGGACGCCGAGGACAAAGCCAAAGTGGACGTGGAAACGGCCGATCATCAGGTGCGCGTGCTTGGCGGCGACCCCGCCCACCTGACGCCGTTGATCGAACTCAAAGCGCCGGTGGCTGGGACAATCGTCGAACAAAATGTTGCTGGAGCCGAAGGCATTAAGAGCCTCGACAACTCCCCCAACCTTTTCACCGTCGCCGATCTTAGTGAAGTCTGGACCGTCTGCGACGTATTCGAAAACGATTTAGGCGAAGTGCATTTGGGCGACGCGGCCGAGATTCGCCTGAGCGCGTTCCCTGACCGGATGCTCCACGGCAGGGTCGCGGACATTTCGCGCGTGCTGGATCCAAACACGCGCTCCGCGAAAGTTCGTATCGTGCTGGGCAACAGCGACGGCGCCCTCCGACCGGGTATGTTCGCCGTGGCGACCTTCCGCTCGCGCAAGCTGACTGAGCGCGTGGTCGTGCCCGCCACCGCCATCATGCGCCTGCATGACAAGGACTGGGTCTTCCGCAAGGAGGGGGCTAAGCGCTTCCGCAAGATCGTGGTGCAGGCCGATGGCCTCGCCCCCGACGGCATGCAGGAGATTCGCGACGGCGTGAAACCGGGCGACGAACTGGTCACCAACGCCCTCGAGTTCTCGAGCGAAGTGGCGGAAAAGAAAGCAGAGTAAACAGACCGATGATTCGCAAGGTCATTGATTTTGCCCTGGCCAACCCGCTGCTCGTGCTCGGCGGTGCGCTGGTTCTGTTCGTCTGGGGCATCATCTCGTTTCATGCCCTGCCCATTGAAGCCTACCCCGACGTCGCCGATACCTATGCCCAGATCATCACGCAGTGGCCGGGACATGCGGCCGAGGAGGTCGAGCGGCAGATCACGGTTCCCCTCGAAGTCGAGCTCAACGGCGTCGCCCATCTTACGCATTTGCGCTCGGTCTCGCTGATGGGCCTGTCCGTCATCACCATCATCTATGACGACAACATCACCACCTTCAACGCCCGCCAGGAAGTGCTCGACCGGTTGCAGATGGTCACCCTCCCTGTTGGCGTGAACCCTGGCATCGGGCCCGACTACAGCCCGACCGGCCAGATCATGTTCTACACCCTGACCAGCACCAATCCGAAGTTCGACGTGATGGAGTTGAAGTCGCTCAACGACTGGTTCGTCCTGAATCAGTTGAAATCCGTACCCAACATCGTGGACGTGAATCCGTTCGGGGGCCCCACCCGCGAATATCAGGTGCAGCTTGATCCGGGCAAACTGGTGTCTTACGGGCTTTCCTTGCCGCAAGTGGAACAAGCGCTCATCGCCAACAACATCAATGCCGGCGGAGGCTTTGTCGAACGTGGCGAACAGGCCTTGAACGTGCGCGCCGTCGGCCTGATGCAGACCACCGATGACATCGCCGCCACGGTGGTGAAGGTTCAGAACGGAACTCCTGTCCGCGTCCGCGATCTGGGTGGCGTTGTGCAAGCTCCCAAGGTACGTCTGGGCCAGCTTGGCAAAACCATCCGCAAGCAGGACGGAACCATCCTCAACGAAGATGACGTGGTGGAAGGCATTGTCCTTCTGCGCAAGGGCGCGGTTGCCGAGACTACGCTCGACGCGTTGCACGCCAAGATTGATGCGCTCAATGGAGCCAAAGGCAAAGATGGGGCCAAAGGCAAAGCCGGACTACTGCCCCAGGGCGTCACCTTCGTCCCGCACTTGGACCGCAGCGAACTGATGCACCACACCACCCACACCGTGCTGCGCAACCTCATCGATGGCGTGCTGCTGGTTACGCTGGTTCTGTTCCTGTTCCTCGGCAACGTGCGCAGCGCTCTGATCGTCGCCGTCACCATTCCCTTCTCTCTCCTGTTTGCCGCCATTCTCCTCGACCTGCGCCAGATTCCCGCCAACCTGCTATCGCTGGGCGCGCTCGACTTCGGCATGGTAGTGGACGGCTCCGTCGTCATGGTGGAAAACATCCTCCGCCATACGTCATTTGGCAATCAGAAGAAGTCTTTCTCTGAGGTCGTGGCCATTGCCGCTCACGAGGTGCAACGGCCCGTCTTCTTCGCCCGGATCATCATCATCGTTTCCTACCTGCCCATCTTCACCCTGCAGCGCGTCGAGGGACGCCTGTTCAGCCCCATGGCCTGGACGGTTGCCTTCGCCCTGCTGGGCGCTCTGGTTTTTGCCCTGCTCATCGCCCCCGTTCTCTGCAGCATGCTGTTCAGTTCCGGGATCAAAGAGTGGCGCAATCCGGTCCTGGAATGGCTGAACCGCTCCTACGCCCGTTCGCTCGACTGGTGCTTCGACCACATGCGGGTGACGCTGGGTCTGGGCCTGCTCAGCCTCGGCTTGATGCTATTCCTAGCGCTCAGCGGAATTATCGGCTCCGAGTTTCTGCCCCACCTCGATGAAGGCGCCATCTGGGTGCGCGGAACCCTCGCTCCCAGCACAGGTCCTTCCGCCAGCATTGGGATGGCCCGGCAGGCGCGTCTCGCGCTGGCTGGATTTCCCGAGGTCAAGCAAGTCGTCAGCCAGGTCGGACGCCCCGACGACGGCAGCGATGCCAGCGGTTTCTACAACACCGAGTTCTTCGTGGACCTTCTGCCCCGCGAAGAATGGCGCCCTGAATTTCACGGCAAAAAAGATGACCTGATCGCCGCCATGGATCAAGACCTGCAGCAGTTCCCTGGCGTGGACTGGAACTTCTCGCAGCCGATTTCCGACAACGTCGAGGAGGCCGTCAGTGGCGTAAAGGGCGAACTGGCGGTGAAACTGTTCGGTCGCGATCTCAAAGTTCTGGAGCAAAAAGCCGACGAGATGCAGGCGGTCATGGGCCAGATTCCCGGCGTCGCCGATCTGGGAACCTTCCAGGTGCGCGGTCAGCCCAACGTAAATCTGAACGTGGATCGCGCTGCCGCCGACCGCTTCGGCATTAATGTCGCCGACATTCAGGACGCCGTCGAGACCGCCGTCGGCGGCAAGGCAGTCAGCCAGATTCTGATTGGCGAGCAGCGCTACGATCTGACCGTGCGCTTTCAGCCTCAGTTCCGCCGGTCGGTCGAGGACATCTCCGACATTCGCATTCTTGCTCCCTCGGGCGAGCGAGTGTCGCTGGCTCAATTATGCAATATCACTTTGGATGACGGTGCCTCCACCATTTACCGCGAGGGGAACTCGCGTTACATCGCCATCAAGTACAGTGTGCGCGGGCGCGATCTCGGCAGCACTGTGCGGCAAGCCATCGAAGAGGTCGGAAAAAAAGTGCAGTTTCCGGAGGGCTACCACCTCGATTGGACTGGAGAATACGAGAGCCAGCAGCGCGCCAACCGGCGTCTGGCCATCATCGTGCCCGTGACCCTGCTGCTGATGGCTTTCATTCTCTACTCCGCTTTCGGCTCCTGGAAGTGGGTGGGGTTGATTCTGGCAGTAGTAGCGCTCTCGCCCTTGGGCGGGTTCCTCAGCCTGCTCCTGACTGGAACCCATTTCAGCGTTTCCTCAGGGCTCGGATTCCTGGCCCTGATCGGCGTCTCGGTGGAAATCGGCGTGATCATGGTCGAGTACATCAACCAGCTTCGCACCCGCGGCATGCCGGTGCGCGATGCGGCCAAGGAAGGTGCTGCCCTGCGCCTCCGCCCCATCATGATGACGATGCTCGTCGCGACTCTCGGCCTGCTCCCCGCCGCCATGTCGCACGATATTGGCTCAGATTCGCAGCGCCCCTTCGCCATCGTGATCGTGGGCGGACTGATCGTTGAGTTGCTGGTCAGCGTCATCCTGTGGCCAACCCTCTATGTGTTCTGGGCGCGCCCGGGCGATCGGCTGCCTCCTGCCGAGCAAAGCTTCATGGTCGAGGGAGAGCACGTGGACTAGTTTCAGGGCCAGTGGTGTAAGAAACACGGCGGCGGAGATCTCGGTCTACGTTCGCAGATGCAAGTTCGAGTCTTGCCTGGTCCACCAGGGACTTCCTTGCACCCGGATTCACGCGGATTTTCACGGATTGCTTAAGGCCGGGAACTCGAGGGGAATGGAGGAAAGCCCCGAGAACGCAGAACTGAGAGCTGAGAGCTGAGAGCTGAGAGCTGAGAGCTGAGAGCTTGTCTGGGGAGCCGATCCCGACTGCCAAAAATAAGAGAGTTCCGAGGTGGTGTAAGGTCCATTCGTCTCGGCCAGTAGCTCGCGTTTGACCCTCGCTCGACCTGCTCTCACAGCCTCCCTTGCGGGGCGCTG
>Ga0209415_10001727_pt1 | contig 41530 bp, 38 predicted proteins | sample PeaSoiSIISIP2007_FD_187696 | JGI IMG/M metagenome (GOLD analysis project Ga0209415, IMG submission 187696) | Peat soil microbial communities from Weissenstadt, Germany - SII-SIP-2007 (SPAdes) (version 2) | ecosystem: Environmental > Terrestrial > Soil > Wetlands > Peat | place: Germany...
AAATTGAGCGACAAAAGCAAGAATCTCTCGCATCGCGGAAGACAAAGATCGGTCCGGCATCAAAGCATGAACAACATCACGAAAATTTCCGCTAAATCAGAGTTGCCCTAGGCGTTGAATCGCCTTTTGCATCAACTTGATTTTATTTTTCGGGCTAGCAATATCGAATGCAGTTGGATCCGTCATTTCGATTTCTCCCTGCGAGCCGATGCATTTGCTATTACGAAAAGCGACCTTCCTCGGAATCACGCTCCAATCGATTTTGATGTTACCAACGATTCAGCGTGTACTTGTAGTTTCAGAACGCCTTTAGAACGCGTCCTGGTGCATCTGGTACACATGCGAAAGGGATTCACGCATCCGCACCATCACGTTCCAACACGATTGCATCGTTTTTGTCGAACCGCAGTTTGACCGATAAGACTTCCTTGGACACCTGCGAATCTTTCACGTTGTCGTAGTGCTTTTGTATTTGATTCAGGCTTGTTCCAGCGTAACGGGCAATTTTGTACACATCTACTAGCCCTGCAAGCAAGTGGAGCGTGATCCAAAAATGGCGCAAACGTTTCGGCTCGAATAGGGACAGTTGCGGTATCGTTGTCGTGGATTTCTACGTCAGAAAATTTCAGCAGAAGTAGTTCGCTTGTTCTGAAGCCAAAATTTCCCATCAGCACAACAAAATCCTGAATCAGCCTCCGATAGTAGATTTCCTCGTCTCGGTTCGGATGATCCTTCGGCACTTTTAGATACCATTTGCCACCAACCGTAGTCAGGCGCGTGTAGTCCTCTATGGAGAAACTCTCACGCCTTACTTCGTTTTTTCGAACATTGATGCGACCAAAATTCGGGATGTAAGTTGCAGAAATCAAGCCCTCCTCGGCAGCCCATCGGTACATTTGCTTGATGCTGATTGTTTCATTCACCACCGCGGTCATGGTGATGTCCTGCTTCATTGATTGGCGAAACTGTCGGTAGCCTTGAAAGAATTTTTTGTCAATGTTTTGAATCTTTGCCGCTTTGCCGACAAATTCAACGTAGTGCTTGATATGGGTCTTGATGTTTCATTCTCTGCCAACGCTGATTTGATTTCCCGAAACGAGTTCGGCAACAGATTTTAGGTATCGGGTTCGAAGTTCTTCGGCTGTGATGGAAAATAGTTTTTCACCTATAATCACTCCCACTCGATCGTCGCCGGCGGCTTGCCCGAGATATCGTAAACGACGCGGTTGATGCCGCGCACCTCGTTGGTGATGCGATTGGATACGCGCCCGAGCAGTTCGTGCGGCAGCGGTGCCCAGTGCGCAGTCATGAAATCCTGCGTCTGCACGGCACGCAGTGCCACGACCCATTCGTAGCTGCGCCCATCACCCATCACGCCAACGCTGCGCACCGGCAGAAAAACCACGAAGGCCTGGCTGGTGCGCTCATACCAGCCGCTGACATGCAGTTCCTCGATGAAGATAGCGTCGGCCCGGCGCAGCAGATCGGCATATTCACGCTTGATTTCACCCAGGATGCGCACGCCCAGTCCCGGGCCCGGGAAGGGATGGCGGTGCACCAATTCGGCCGGCAACCCGAGCGCGATGCCCAGCGCGCGCACCTCGTCCTTGAAGAGCTCCCGCAGGGGTTCGAGCAGCTTGAGGTGCAGGGATTCGGGCAAGCCGCCGACGTTGTGATGCGATTTGATCGTCACAGCCTTCTTCGACGTCGCCCCGGCCGACTCGATCACGTCCGGATAGATGGTTCCCTGGGCGAGCCACTTGGCCTTGCTGCGCTTGGCCGCCTGTTCCTGGAACACCTCGACGAATTCGCGCCCGATGATCTTTCGCTTGGCCTCCGGATCGCTGACCCCCGCCAGTTTGCCCAAGAAGCGTTCCGAGGCATCGACGTGGATAAGATGCAGCCCCAGATGACGATCGAATGTTTCCGTCACCTGCTGGGCCTCATCGAGCCGCAGCAGGCCGTTGTCGACGAATACGCAGGTGAGTTGGCCGCCGATCGCGCGGTGAATCAGGACCGCGGCCACCGAGGAATCCACCCCACCGGACAGGCCCAATATGACCTCGTCGCCGCCGACCTGCTCGCGGATGCCCGCCACCGCCTCGCCTAGGTAGTCGGGCATGTTCCAGTCGCCGCGGCAGCCACAGATATCGCGCACAAAACGCGTCAGGATCGCCTGGCCTTGACGGGTTTGGGTCACTTCGGGGTGGAACTGCAGTGCGTAGAAGCCGCGCGATTCGTCCGCCATACCCGCGATCGGGCAACTGTCGGTCGACGCCATGAGCGTGAATCCCGGCGGCATTTGCTCCACCTTGTCGCCATGGCTCATCCAGACGTCGAGCAAGCCTTCGCCGCGCGGTCCGGTCGCATCCTGCAGCCCCTCGAGCAGGCGCGTATGGCCTCGTGCGCGCACCTGGGCAAAGCCGAACTCGCGCTTGGCGCCCATTTGCACCCGGCCACCCAATTGCTGGGCCATGGTCTGCATGCCGTAGCAGATCCCCAGGACCGGCACGCCTAGATCGAACACGACCGGCGGCGCCTTGTCGGTGCTCTGCTCGTAGGCGGACTGGTGGCTGCCCGACAGGATCACGCCGCGTGGCGCGCACGCGCGGATGGACTCCGCGCTCATGTCACAGGGATGGATTTCGCAATACACGGCCGCCTCGCGAACGCGGCGCGCGATCAGCTGGGTTACCTGCGAGCCAAAATCCAGAATCAGGATGCAATCGTGCTGCATGGAGCCGCGCTATCTCGCTTCGAGGCGACGAGGGCCAGGTGGGATTCCAAAGCTACTCGACCCGGTAGTTGGGCGCCTCCTTGGTGATGCGCACGTCGTGCACGTGAGATTCGCGCATACCCGCGCTGGTGATCTCGACGAATTCAGCGCGATTGCGCATCTCATCGATGGTCCGGCAGCCGCAGTAGCCCATGCTCGAACGCACCCCGCCGGCAAGCTGGAAAATGATCGCGACCACGCTGCCCTTGAACGGCACCATGCCCTCGATTCCTTCGGGCACGAGCTTGTCGACATTGGCTTCATTGTCCTGAAAGTAGCGCTCGGCCGCACCGCGCTTCATCGCGCCCAGGCTGCCCATGCCACGATAGGTCTTGTAGGAACGCCCCTCGTACAGGACTAGTTCGCCCGGCGCCTCCTCGGTCCCCGCAAATATGCCGCCCATCATGACGGTGGAGGCCCCGGCCGCCAGGGCCTTGGCGATATCGCCGGAATAGCGTATGCCGCCATCGGCGACGACCGGCACTCCCGTGCCTTCGAGTGCGCGCGCGACGCTGTCGATCGCGCTGATCTGTGGTACGCCCACGCCGGACACGATGCGGGTGGTACAGATGGATCCCGGGCCGATACCGACTTTGACCGCATCGGCGCCGTGTTCAACCAGCGCCAACGCGGCCGCACCGGTAGCGATGTTGCCGCCGATCACGTCAACGCCGGGAAACGTGCGCTTGATCCAGCGCACCCGGTCGAGCACGCCCTTGGTATGCCCGTGGGCGGTGTCGACTATGACCACGTCGACGCCGGCCTGAACGAGGGCCGCAACCCGCCCTTCATCGTCCTCGCCGGTGCCGACCGCGGCCCCGACCCGCAGCTTGCCGAGTTCGTCCTTGGCTGCCAACGGATGTTCGGTGGTCCGCGTGATGTCCTTGACCGTCACCAAGCCGCGCAAGACGAAATCGTCGTTGACCACCACCACCCGTTCGAGGCGATGGCGATGCATCAAGGCCTTGGCTTCCTCGAGCGTCGCCCCTTCGGATACGGTGACGAGGCGCTCGCGCGGTGTCATGATTTCCTTGACGGGAATGTCCAGGCGGGTCTCAAACCGCAGGTCGCGGTTGGTAACGATGCCCACGACGTGGCCGGTCGCATCGATCACCGGCAGGCCGGAGAACTTGTGCGCGCGAGTGAGCTCGATCACCTCGCCTACGCGCATGTCCGGCGGTATCGTGATCGGGTCGCGCAGCACGCCGGCCTCATGCCGCTTGACTTTGAGCACCTCGGCCGCTTGCTGGCTGGGCGAGAAGTTCTTGTGAATGATGCCGATGCCGCCCTCCTGCGCCAGGGCGATCGCCAGGCGAGCGTCCGTCACGGTGTCCATGGCAGCCGACACCAGCGGAAGCTTCAACGGGATGCGGCGGGTCAGCCGCGTGGTCAGGTCGGTCTCCCGCGGCAGTACGGTCGAATATGCCGGTACCAGGAGCACGTCATCGAAAGTCAGCGCCTTTTCGCGAAAACGCATGCCCATCCTCATGACGCAAAAGCGGATTATAGACGCTCGCGGTCCGTGCCCAGCTCGCGGAAACTCGTCCTTTTTTCGGGTTTCGCAGCCAGCAAATGCCCCCTACAATTGCGCGAGTACTAACCGGGGGTGCCGGGGCGGCCGGCCGCTTCGGCGCCTGCACCAATACTGAGACTTGTCGACCGTACCATGTCCCGAAATGTCGGAGCGTTCATGAGAACCATGCCTTGGCCGCCGGTGCGCAGCAACGCCCGCCTGGCGCTGTTCCTGTGTGCCCTTGCCTTTGTCGGCAGTGCCCAGGCGCAATGGGTCTGGCGTGATGCAAGTGGCAACACCACCTTTTCCGACTCGCCACCGCCGGCCGGTGTCGCGCCCTCGAACATTTTGCGGCAGCCGACCGTGGAAAGCAGCACCGACACAAATTCCAACACCCCCGCTTCGTCCAACCGCTCCGACGCCTCCAGCGCGCCCTCGGCCAACTTGCGCGCCGATGGGTCCGCGCCGGCCCCGGCGGCGGCCCCGACCGACCAGGCAAACAAGCCCCCTGCGGGCGCCAAGACGCCGGCCGAGCAGGAGGCCGATTTTCGCAAGCGCTTGGCAGAACGGGAAAAGGCAGAGCAAAAGGAGGCCGAGGACGAGACAAAGGCAACGCAGCGCAACGCCGCCTGCAATCAGGCCAAGACCTACCTGCAGATGCTCGAGGAAGGAACGCGCCTGCTTCGCCCCGACGCCGAGGGCAACCGCAATTTCCTCGACGATGACCAGCGCGCCGCGGAAGTCCAGAAGACCCAGGACGTCATCGCCAAGAACTGCTAGGACCGGCCTCTCGCGGCCTTGGCCCCGTTTCCCTGCTTCCCTGCTGGCGTCCTAGGCCGCGGCTGCACTGCCCGCCTCACCGCGCAGGTGCGTCGCTTCCGGAACCAAGACGGCGACAAATACGAAAAGCACGCCGACCGCCCCCATGGTCGCGGCGAAGAACGTGAAATATCCCGGACCAACGAGGGCATACGTGGAGACATTCGCCTTGCCAGCGTCGAACGTTCCGCGGGTGACCAGCGATTGGCGCGTTACGGCGTCCATCAGTTGCAGGCGCACGCCTGCGGCGTCGACCAATTGCACGAGGTAGGTGCCTTCCAACGCATCCACGCTACCGTCGGGGTGCAACACCTCGACACCGGATTTCCCCGCAAAATCGATTTTTTGTCCGGGCACCAGCGCCGCGGCGCTGGCCAGGTCAAGCCAGGTCTCCTCTCCGACCTCCAACCGCGTGGCCGGCAGCGGACGCACCATGTAGTGGTTGACGGCAGCCGTGAACAGGTTGCCGGCACTAACGGACAGCAGGAACAGCGCCATGATGAAGCTTTTCATCGATAGCGGTGCCTGCTTGTAGGAATACTCCAGCCCGGTGATCGACACCAGCACCTCCCCCGCGGTCAGGACCACGTAGGCCAGTATCTGCCACCAGACGCTCACGATGATCCCGGCCTGGATGCGCGATTCGATCCAGGCGATGATGAGAAACGAACCGGCCGTCACGAAGAGTCCGGCGCCGATCTTGCGCAGCGGTGTCACTGCAACAAAACGCCCGAGCAAGGGATAAATGCCGTAGGTGAAGATGGGCACGAGGATCAGTATCAGCACCGCGTTGACCGCCTGGATCTGCGCAGGCAACAAGGTAATGCCGAAGCCCAGGTTCTTGTCCATCAGCTGCGAGCGTGCCTGCAGGGACCAGGTCGTGCCGTTGCTCTGGTCCCAGAGCGACCAGAAAAACGCGATGAAAAGGTAGACCGCAAGCAAACGCATGATGGTTGCAATACCGCCGGCCGAGAAAATGTCGCGCAGCCAGATCCGGCCCGCCGGCGCGACAACCGCAAAGCGGCGCCGGCCGGCCCAGAACACAATCGTCGCGAGGAACATCATGGCCGCCGGCACCCCGAAGGCGAATGTCGGCCCATATGCGGAAAGCAGCAAGGGACACAGCAGGATGGAAATCGTCGAACCGGCATTGATTGCCAGGTAAAACCAGCTGAAGGCCCGTTCGATCAGCTGCTGGTTGGCGCTGGTGAACTGGTCGCCAACATTGGTGGCCACGCAGGGCTTTATGCCTCCGGTGCCAAAAGCGATCAGGAACAGGCCTATCGAGATCATGAATGGGTCTCGGCCCAGCGCCAGCACAATGCAGCCGGCGCAATAGGCGAGCGAAAACGCAATGACCGTGCGAAATTTGCCCCAGAAGACGTCCGAAACAACGGCGCCAAGCAGAGGAAAGAAATAGGCTCCCGACTTGAACAGCGAGACCCAGATCGTCGCCCGGGCCTCCCCGAATTGCATCGATTGCACCAGGTACAAGGCCAGGATGGCATTTATACCGTAAAAGCAGAAGCGCTCGGCAAATTCGTTGGCGATGATGAACGGGATACCGCGCGGCATGCGCGCGGTTGCCGATTTGCTCATGGTCGGTTCCAGCGCCTTGCGCCGCCGCATCGTGCCTCGACGGCGCGCGGGCCAGACACGGCGCCAACGGCGGGCCCATCGGACGCGGCCGGGAAACCGATCCGAAGCGGCGCACCGGTCGGCCCCTGCGATCGAGCTGGAGCGCGGTGAAATGGCTCGATTGGGCGCCGGCCAACGCGGGCAAGCTGCCCCGGCAAAGCAAGAAGATCGAATGCGCCCGCTGGCCATTGACCTCGATCCAGGCAAACAGCGCAAAAATCGTGGATGCTCTCGTCGGACGGCGTACAGCTCATCAGCCCTGCTCCGGACGCACGCGCGCATGAACCTGCTTGCCGGAGCCGCGCAAGCGGCGAGCCTCCTTCGGGTCGATCTGCAAGGGTCGATAGATTTCGATGCAGTCGCCATCTTGCACCTGCGCCTCCAGAGTGCAGCGCCGATGGCAAACGCCGACCTCGAGCACCCGGGCACGCAGCTCCGGCAGCTCCTCGAGCAGCCCGGAGCGATCGATGGCCGTTTTGACCGATGCTCCAGATTCGAGCTCGACGGACACCGCCCACTGGCGCTCCGGCAATGCGTACACGACGGTGGCGCGGATCGGCTCAATCGTCGCCATGTCCGTCGATGTCTCCGTATAGGTCCTGCGCCCGCGCGGCAAACGCATCCACCAGAGAATTGGCAAGCCGTTCAAAGACCGGCGCGATGGCGCGCCCAAGCAGACCTGCGGCGAAGCGATACTGGAGCTCCAAGCTGACTTTGCAGGCGTCTTCGCGCAGAGCGCGGAAGTTCCATTCTCCGCGAAGTTCGCGAAAGGGACCATCGATCAGGTTCAGGTCGATCGCTTCGGGGAACCGGTGCACGTTGCGTGTCGTGAAGTAACTGCGTACGCCCAGGTAGGCAATCTCGACGCGGGCCTCGACGACGTTGCCCGCTTGCGGGCGAACCTGACTGGCGGCGCACCACGGTAGAAACCGCGGGTACTGCGCAACGTCCTGCACCAGCGCGAACATCTGCGCGCTGCTGTAGGGGACAATGACGGAACGGTGTACGCGGTGCATGGCGGTCGGTTGTTACACTCGAATTCTATCGGCCTCTTCGGTTGCCCCCGATTAGGCCCGCCCGGCGCCCGTCGGCACGGGCATGGCCACGCCAACGCCGGCGCGAAAACAACGAGCAATGCGCGACCCCATGTCGATCACCCAAAATCGCAAGGCAGGCCACGAATACCACATCGAGGAGCGCTTCGAGGCGGGTCTGGTTCTGGAAGGCTGGGAGGTCAAGAGCATCCGTGCTGGAAGGGCACAGATGAACGAGGCCTACGTCATCGTTCGCGGCGCCGAGCTCTTTCTCATCAATGCGCATATCGGCACGCTCCCGACCACCTCGACCCACGTGCTTGCGGACCCGACCCGCACCCGTAAGCTACTGCTCAAGGCCGAGGAAATCCGCAGGCTGATTGGCAAGGTCGAACGTGCAGGCTACGCCCTCGTACCGCTGGACCTGCATTTCTCGCGTGGACGGGTCAAGCTGGCGCTGGGACTGGCCAAGGGCAAGCGCCAGTTTGAAAAGCGCGCCGCCGAGCAGGAACGCGACTGGAAGCGCGAACAAAGCCGTTTGCTCAAGCAGCGGTCGAAGTAGCCCGACCGTGTGTGCAGCTGTGCGGGACCTACCGCTGCCGGGCCGCGGCGATACGCCGCCAGGTGTCGACGACGGAATCCGGATTAAGCGAGATCGAATCGATTCCCTGATCCACCAGCCACAAGGCAAAATCGATGTGGTCCGAAGGACCCTGACCGCAGATCCCGACGTACTTGCCCTTGCTGCGGCAGGCCGCAATTGCGCGCGCAATGAGCGCCTTGACGGCCGGATCGCGCTCGTCGAACGATTCCGCGACCAGTCCCGAATCCCGATCCAGGCCTAAGGTGAGCTGTGTCAGATCGTTGGAACCGATGGAAAAACCGTCGAAGTACTCGAGAAACTCGTCGGCCAGCAGGGCGTTTGACGGCACCTCGCACATCATGACGACGCGCAGGCCATTTTCGCCGCGACGCAGACCGTGCGCCGCCAGCAGGTCCGTCACCTTCCGGGCCTCGCTCAGCGTGCGCACGAACGGCACCATGAGTTCGACGTTGGTAAGGCCCATGGTGTCGCGGACGCGGCGCAAAGCCGCGCACTCGAGCTCGAAGCATTCGGCGAAACCGGGCGCGATGAATCGGGAGGCACCGCGAAAGCCCAGCATCGGGTTCTCCTCGTCGGGCTCGTAGCGGTTCCCGCCGATGAGCTTCTTGTACTCGTTGCTCTTGAAATCCGACAGGCGCACGATGACCGGCTTGGGCCAGAAGGCGCTGGCAATCATCGCCACCCCTTCTGTGAGCCGGCCCAGGAAAAACTCGCGCGGGTTGGGATAGCCGTAGGACAGTTTCTCGACCGCCAGCTTGAGCGCGGCATCGAGATTGGGGTAGTCGAGGACAGCCTTGGGGTGCACGCCGATGTGATTGTTGATGATGAATTCGAGCCGTGCCAAGCCTACGCCGGCATTGGGCAGGGACTGGAAATCGAATGCCAGTTGCGGGTTGCCCACGTTGAGCGTGATTTTCACGCCGATTTCCGGGAGCGCCCCACGCTGCACGGTCTCCACTTCCGTTTCCAAGCAGCCTTGGTAGACCAGGCCCGTATCACCCTCAGCGCAGCTCACGGTCACCGCCATGCCATCGGCCAGGCGCAGCGTCGCGTCGCTGCATCCGACCACGGCCGGGATTCCCAGCTCGCGCGCAATAATGGCGGCATGGCAAGTTCGCCCGCCGCGGTCGGTGACAATGGCAGCAGCGCGCTTCATCACCGGCTCCCAGTTCGGATCCGTCATTTGGGTGACCAAGATATCGCCGGCCTGGACCTGGTCCATTTGCCCGGCATCGCGAACGATGCGAACCCTGCCCACGCCGATTTTCTGGCCGATCGCCCGGCCCGACGTCAAAACCGTGGGCGAAGCCCCTTTGGCCACCTTCAGGCGGTAGCGCAGCTGCGTCTGCTGCTGCGGGGAGCGGGATTTGACCGTCTCTGGCCGCGCCTGCAGGATGTATAGGCGCCCGTCAACCCCATCCTTGCCCCACTCGATATCCATGGGACGGCCGTAATGCTGCTCGATGCTCATGGCACAGCGTGCCAGCTCCAGCACTTCGGCGTCCTCGAGCGAGAAACGGTGGCGCTGAGCGTCGTCGACATCCACCGTCGCCACCCGGCGCACGTCGTCCCCGCCCGCCCCGCGCTGCGCCGCGTCGTAGACCATCTTCACCAGCTTTGAACCAAGGCTGCGCCGCACGATGGAGAACCTCCCCGCTGCGAGCATCGGCTTGTGAACATAGAATTCGTCCGGATTGACCACACCTTGCACCACGGTTTCGCCCAGCCCGTAGTTGGACGTGATGAGCACGACGTCCTTGAATCCTGATTCGGTATCGAGCGTGAACATCACGCCAGCCGAGCCCAGGTCACTGCGAACCATGCGTTGCACGCTCGCCGACAACGCGACCTGGTCGTGGCTAAATCCCTGGTGCACGCGGTAGGATATCGCTCGGTCGTTATACAGCGAGGCGAAGACTTCGCGCATGCGCGCCAACACGGCATCCACGCCGACGACGTTGAGAAACGTCTCCTGTTGGCCGGCAAATGAGGCTTCGGGCAGATCCTCGGCCGTCGCGCTCGAACGCACCGCGACCGAGATCGCCGTCTCGGCGCCGACGAGCGCGCGATAGTGCGCCCGGACCGCGGCCTCCAGTGCCGGCGGAATTTGCGCGGCGGCAACCCATTGGCGGATTTCCGCGCCCGCCTCGGACAAGGCGCGAACATCGTCGACATCGATCCGGGCCAGGCGTGCCGCAATGCGCTCGCGCAGGCCATTGGCGCGCACAAATTCGCGGTACGCGTGTGCGGTGGTGGCAAAGCCGTCCGGGACGCGGATGCCGTGCACACCGAGCTGGCTGAGCATCTCGCCCAAGGACGCGTTCTTGCCGCCGACCCGCTCGACGTCGGTCATCCGCAGACTGCGCAACGGGAGGACCAGATCCTCGGTATTCATGTGACCTCCCAGCCCGCGCTGTTTTGCCGGACGTCCGAGCCCGGTCTTGCTGCGATATGTTCGGTTCGGCGGTAGCTTACCGGCAAGCCTGCCGGGACGATGCGCGCAAGCGCGTGTGCCAAAATCCGCGCATTCTACCCCGATCGCGCAAGTCTTATATATGACTTCGAATTCCTCGCCGCCGCAGATCCGGGACGTATTTTTCGTCTCCGACGGCACCGGCATCACGTCCGAGACGCTGGGCCACAGCGTCCTCACCCAGTTCGACACCTTGCGGGTACACCAGCACCGCATGTCATTTGTCGATACCCGCGAGAAGGCGTTCGATGCGATCGAACGCATCAACGAGTCCTTCCACCGTCATGGACGGCGGCCCATCGTCTTCTCGACGCTGGTCAATCCTTCGATCAACGCAATATTGAATAGCGCCAACGCACTGATCCTCGATCTGTTCGCGACGTTCGTAGTCCCGCTGGAGCAGGAACTGGGCTGCAAATCCACCCACACGATCGGGCGCTCGCACAATATCTCCGACTCGCACACCTATTCGAATCGCATCGAGGCGATCAATTTCGCATTGGCGCACGACGATGGCCAATCGGTATCGGAATTGCAGCGCGCCGAAGTCATCCTCATCGGCGTGTCCCGCTGCGGCAAGACGCCGACCAGCCTGTACCTGGCGATGCAATACGGGGTGAAGGCGGCGAACTACCCGCTGGTTCCGGAGGACTTCGAGCGCGGTGCACTTCCCGGCGTGCTCGGCTCCTACCGGCAAAAGCTCTTCGGCCTGTCGATCGCTCCCGAGCGCCTTGCCGAGGTCCGCAACGAGCGGCGCCCGAACAGCCGCTATTCTTCGCTCGATAACTGTCGCTACGAGGTCGAGGAGGCCGAGCGCCTGATGCGCCTGGGCGGTCTGCGCTGGCTGTCCACCACCACCAAGTCCATCGAGGAAATCGCCGCCACGGTATTGCAGGATTTTCTCGCTGAGCGGCCCGGTTAGCCAGCGCCTGCCTGGTGGCCGTTACCGGGCCCCGTCCGGGTCGCGCCGGGGCGCCAAATCGGCTCGGAATGCCGAGGTTTTCCCCGGTAAATCGCCCAATGCCGCGCACCGCCGGCGGCCTACGCTGCGCTGATATGGGCCGCTGCCGTCGGCCGCGTGCGGTCGGCGGGCGGGCGGTCCCGGGACAACCAAACAATGGCAGCAAGCAGCTCGGCCTCACGCTTCGTGCCTACCGGGCGCGCACGCTCCCGGCGCGCGCCTTGGCCAAGCGCGCGGGCACTGATCGGCATCCACGAGATGATCGAATTGGACCGGATCGCACAGGTCGTGGTCACCGCGGCGCTCGATACCTTCCGGTACCAAAGCGCCTCCTCGCCCCAGCCTCGGGCGCTCGGTCCAGCGCTTGAGCAGCGCCGTGCCGCCGACGACACCGGTCGGAGCCCCTTGCTGCTCGCCAACGCTTCGCCCTGCGGCACCGCGCATGCCGCAGGAGCCGACCTTACCCTGACGGTGTTCCATATTCTCGACTGCAACGATGTCCGGCCGCACGGCGGGCGGCGCTAGCGTGAACCAGTCCGAGCGAGTCCTACGTGCGAGCCTTGGTCAGCCTTCCTGACGCGGTTTCCCATCGCCGATGAACGCGCGCCGCAAATCGATTGCCAAACGCTGCTGGCATGGCGTAGCGACATTCCTTTTGGCGATCGCCATCGTCTTGCCTGCCGGCAAGGAAGCCCAGGCGCAGAGTCCCTCGGACGCACCGTTGCGCGCCCGCTTCCTGCTCAATTTCCTGCGATTCACGGAATGGCCCAGTACTGCGAGCGCGCCTGCCGACGCGCCACCCATTGAAGTTTGCGTGCTCGGGATGAGCGACCCATTTCAAGGCGCGCTCGGCGAGTTGCAAGGCTCGACTGCGGGCGGTCGAAAGATCAACGTTCACGGCAATGTCGCGACCGAGCACGCGGCCGCCTGTCACCTGCTCTACGTCCCCGATAGCGAACTTCGCCAGGTACCGGGTGCACGCGAGGCGATCGGCAAACGCCCCGTGCTGATCGTCGGCGAAAGTGAAGCGATACTCGACCATGGCGGGATGATCGCGCTGCGCAGCGTGGATCGGCACCTGGCATTCGTGGTCAAGCTCAGTTCAGCTCGCCAGGCCGCGCTAAATTTCTCGCCCCAGATGCTGCATGCGGCTGCGGAGGTTCTTCCATGAAGAGCGCCCTCCAACGCATGATCGGCCATTCCTCGATTCGCACCAAGGTGATCGCCGTGGCCTTGGCGACCGCCAGCATGGCGCTACTCACCAGCACGGTCGCGCTGATCGTGTACAAATATCGTGAGGCGCAGGAGACGCTCTGCAGCGAGGTCAAAGGCACCTCCGCGGTACTTGCGCAGAACCTGCGGGCGGCGGTCGCCTTCGAGAATCGCGATGGCACCCGGGAAATCATCGAGGGCCTGCATGCCAACCCACGGATCCGTTCGGCCGAGGTGGATCGCAAGGACGGCAGCGACATGTTCGCGACCTGGCACGCAGCCCCCGACCCCGTAGCCGACGCCCGATACACCCCGACCTGCACGTACTCGAGCCCGATCATGTCGGACGGCGAACTGAACGGCCTGCTGTGGCTCCAAGCGGCCGATGTCGACTTCCTGGGTACCGCCGCACGGACCTCGCTGGTACTGCTCAGTGCCGCCGGAGTGGGGCTGCTTTTGGCCGTCGTCATTGGCGGACAGCTGGCACAGCTTATTGCGCGTCCGATCGCAAACCTAGCGGAGGCGACCAAGCGCGTCGGCCTGAGCGCTGACTATCACATGCGCGTGCCGGGTCAGTCCGACGACGACATTGGTCAACTCGTTCAAGACTTCAACCGCATGCTCGAGCAAATCGAAAAGCGCGATGACGAACTTGCCCTGTACCGCGAGTCGCTCGAGCTGCAGGTGGAGCACCGCACGGCGGAGCTGCGCGACGCAAAGGAGCGCGCCGAAGCGGCGAGCGAGTCCAAGTCGCGTTTTCTGGCGACAATGAGCCACGAAATCCGCACACCTATGAACGGCGTCATCGGCATGACGCAACTGCTGCTGCGCAGCGATATCGACGGCCGCACGCGCCGCTATGCCGAAACGGTGGATCAATCGGCACAGGCACTGATGCACATCATCGATGATGTGCTGGACTTCTCGCGCATCGAATCGGGCCGACTCAAGCTCGAACTTACCGCGTTCCCGCCGCGGCGCCTGATCGACGATATCGTGGCCCTGTTTGCCGACAGCGCTTCCGCCAAGGGCGTTCTGCTCACCGGTCGCTGCAGCATCGACGCCGACGAGCGCGTGCTGGGTGACGCTCACCGCATGCGGCAAATCGTATTAAATCTCGTCTCGAACGCCGTCAAGTTCACCTCGCAGGGGACGGTTGTCATCGGTCTGGACTGGGCAGAACTCCCGGCGGACAAGAATTTGCGACGACTGCAGATCCTGGTACAGGACACCGGGATCGGCATGCCGGCGTCGACGATCGAACGCTTGTTCGAACCGTTCGAGCAAGCGGATACCTCGATGTCGCGGCGCTACGGTGGCTCCGGACTGGGCCTGGCCATCGTACGCCGGCTTGTCGAACTCATGGATGGAACGATCGAGGTCAGCAGTCAGGAAGGGGTGGGAACGACGGTGACGGTGCAAGTCGACGTCGGCCGTGCCGAGCCTGCTGCCAGCGACCTCCCAGCCGAGAGTGCGCCGCACCCAACAACGGACGACAGCACGCCAGCACCGGAGTATCGGCCCGCGGTGCTGCTCGTCGAAGACAATCCGATCAACCAGATCGTCGCAACCGAAATGTTGCGGCAGCTCGGCTGCGACGTCAGCCAGGCCGATACCGGAAATACGGCGGTGGCGTGCGCGACGTCGCGCCGGTTCGATCTTGTGCTGATGGACTGGCAGTTGCCGGAGATGGACGGTCTCGAAGCGATACGAAGAATTCGCGCCCACGAAACGGGACAGGGCCAGGAGCGTATCCCGATCTATTCGCTGACCGCCAACGCGATGCCCGGTGATGCCGATAAATGCATCGCCGCAGGGGCCGACGGATATATGGCCAAGCCGTTTAACTTTGAACAGTTGCGCAAGCTGTTGCACGCCAGCGGCGCCTACGGCCACGCGGCGGTCCGGGATGATGATTTGGGCGCGCTTGCTCGAAGCGTGAGCAGCAGATCGGCTCCAGTGGAAAGCGACCAGTGACGCAGCTAACGCAACCGGCAACCCGCTCGGCTCGCGTGCCGGTGCCGTCGACGGGACCGCAACCGACGAAATGGGCACCACGGCGCAAACTGGAGCAGACTTTGCACGATGTGGAGCTTGCCCTGATTGGCCAGCCGCAATCCTTGGATCTACTGCACATGCGCGCCAGCACGCTGCAGCTGCTGGGCCGCGACCTCGAGGCACGGGCCGCGTATGTCGAGATCTTGCGGCGCAATCCGGACCATCTGGGCGCCTTGTGCAACCTCGGCCGCAACCTTGCCCTGTCCGGATTTCGCGAGGCGGCACGCCTGCTGTTCGAAAGGGCCGTCGCCGTCCACCCCACCGACCTGGCAAGTCACGTCAATCTGGGCACGTTGCTGTACCAGTCCAACGAGCTGGCAAGGGCCCGCGCCCTGTTCGAAAAGGCGCTGCAGATCGCTCCTGCCAATCCCCAGGCGCACGCCGGAATGTCATTCGTACTGAACAAGCTCGGGGAGGAACTGCGCGCCGCTTCGCACCGCCGCCAGGGCTTCCAGAAGCTGCCCATCGTCGCTTTGCCCTACCGCGGGGAGTGCGAGCCGCTGCCCGTTCTCCTGCTCGGTTCCACCAACAATGGCAACGCCCCCTTGGAAAGATTTCTCGACGATCGGATCTTTCAGACCTGGATCGTGGCGCCGGAGTTTTACGACGCCACGGTGCCGCTTCCGGCTCATCGACTGGTCATTAACGCCATTGGCGACGTCGACGCGGCCCCGCAGGCGCTTCGGGCCGCACAATCCATGCTCGCCCTCACCTCGGCGCCCGTGATCAATCCACCGTCATCGATCGCCGCAACCGGCCGCTGCGAAAACTGGCGGCGACTTGCCGGCATCCCGGGCGTCATCACTCCGCGCGCCAGCACCTTGCCGCGCGAAGCACTCGCAGCTCCGGACGTGGAGACAAGGCTGCGAGAATGCGGGCTGGCCTTCCCGCTGCTGCTGCGAACGCCGGGTTTTCACACCGGCGAGCATTTTTTGCTGGTCCAGGGCCGCGATGAGCTGGCGGCGGCAGTGCGACAGCTGCCGGGACGCGAACTGATCGCGATAGAGCTGCTCGATACGCGGGGAGCCGACGGCAAGACGCGCAAGTACCGCGTGATGATGATCGGCGGCGAACTGTATCCCCTGCACCTGGCGGTCGCCCACAATTGGAAGGTGCACTATTTCAGCGCCGACATGGCGCAGCATCCCGAGCACCGTTTGGAGGACGAGCGATTCCTCGGCAACATGGCCGAGGTCCTCGGTGCGCGGGCGATGAACGCACTTGCCCAGATCCAGGCCCGGCTCGGACTCGATTACGCCGGTATCGATTTTGCCCTGAGCCCGGAGCGCGACATCGTGGTGTTCGAGGCCAACGCAACGATGGTCGTCTACCCTCCGGAGCGCGACCCACGCTGGGACTACCGCCGTGCCGCGGTCGAACGCATCGACGCAGCCGTGCGGCAAATGTTGCTGGCCAAGGCCCTGCCCCGTGAATCCCCGGGCGCCCAGCCGGCGCCGCGCGCGGTGCACGCCGCGCCCCGCGTCGGCCTTTCCAACCCGCTGAACTTTTCCGCCGGGCCCGGCGCCTTGCCCCTCGAGGTGCTGCGGCAGACTCAGGAGGCGGTGATCGCACTGCCGGAAACCGGGTTGTCCGTGCTTGGCATGAGCCACCGCAGCGCCTGGTTCGAAGAACTCTTGGTCGAGGCCGAAAACAATCTGCGCACGCTGCTGGCGATACCGCAGTCGCACAGCGTACTGTTTCTGCAAGGCGGAAGCACGCTGCAGTTCTCGATGATCCCGCTCAATTTCGCCCCGGCCGCCGGGCGCGCACCGACCCATATACGCTCGGGCTACTGGAGCGCAAAGGCTATCGAGGAAGCGCGTTGCGTTCGGCCGCCGCACCTGGCATGGGACGGCGCTGCGCACGGATACCGGCGTCTGCCCGCAGCCGCGGACCTGGCCGCCGACGCCGCCGCGCCGTACCTGCACTACGTCTCCAACGAGACCGTCGAGGGGGTGCAATTTGCGCACGCGCCCGAGCGGCAAGGTCTCGCCTTGATCGCCGACATGTCGTCCGACTTCCTGTCCCAGCCGATCGATTTTCACAAGCACGCGATGGTCTACGCCCACGCGCAGAAGAACCTTGGCCCGGCGGGCGTTACCGTGTGCGTGATCGACCGGACGCTGCTGGATCGCGTTCCGGGCGGGCTGCCGCCGATGCTCGACTACCGCACGCATCTGCAGCACCGCTCGAATTACAACACGCCGCCCGTCTTCGGCATCTACGTCTTGACGCTGGTGACCCGATGGCTGCGCGACACCATCGGCGGCGTACCTCAGATGGCGCGAATCAACCGCACCAAAGCGGACCTGCTGTACGGCAGCCTGGACCGCTTGGGCGAGGTGCTGCAGGCGCATGCCGATACGCCGTTTCGCTCCACTATGAATGTCACTTTCCGGTTTCGCGATGAGCGGCTCAACGCGCTGTTCCTCGAGGAGGCGGCCAGCGCCGGTTTCGCCGGCCTTGCCGGCCATCGCGCGCTCGGCGGAATCCGCGCATCGCTGTACAACGCCATCGGCGAACCGGCGGTTGCGCAGCTGTGCAAGTTCCTCGCCGGCTTCGCCGCTGCGTACGGCTGAACGGCTTTGGCGCCGGTCAGCGCGCTTGCACGCGCATCACTTGCGACGCCGACGCTCGAAAAGGCATACGGCGGCGGCAGCGGCAACGTTGAGCGATTCGACCGCATTGCTGGTCGGAATACACACCCGATGAGCGCAAAGTGCGAGGGCCTCGGCCGATGGCCCGCTGCCTTCCGCACCGAAGACCCAGCCGAGCGCACGAGGCGAAAATTCGTGTTGCCATAGCGAGGGTGCTTGGTGCGCAACCGCCGCGACCCAGTCCCCGTCCAATGTCATGGGCAGCTGCCCAATCGCGACGCGCTCATGCAGGCCGATGCGAAAATGCGCCCCCATCGCCGCACGCAGCACTTTCGGGGCCCACAGCGCCGCCGTTCCCGCCGAGGCAAGCACGTGACCGACTCCTGCCGCGGCGGCCGTCCGGATCACCGCGCCGACGTTGCCGGGGTCCTGTACGCCGTCGAGATATACCAGGTCCTGGCCGACCTGGCGCGGCAGCGGATGCTCCGGGATCGGCAGCACGAGCAGAAGCCCGACGCCCTGTTCGACCGGTGCGATCCGGTCATACAGGGCCGCAGAAAGTTCAAAACGCGGGATGTCGCCGGCAAACTGCCCCAAAAGGGATTCGAGCTGCGGATGTGCGGCGCGGCGCCGGATCAGGATCGCATCGACGCGCGCCGGGCAGGCAATGACCGCTTGCGCCAGGTGAATTCCCTCGGCCAGCGTTTGACCCGACTCCCTGGCCGCGCGCGGCGTGCTCGCAATGCGCAGCCAACGGCGAAACGCCGGGTTGGCGTCGGAGGAGATGGTCTTCACCGCGACAGGTTCCCGGAGCGCTGCATGGCTGCGCGCACCGGAGCGTAGGATTGTCGGTGAATCGGACACGGCCCTAGCGTTTGCAGCCGCTCGCGGTGCAAGGGGGTCGGGTAGCCGAAGTGCACGGCGAACCCGTACCCGGGGTACTGGCCGTCGATCTCGCGCATGAGCGCATCGCGGTGCGTCTTGGCAAGGATGGATGCGCACGAAATGGCCGGTTCGGTCGCATCGCCGCCGACGATCGCCCGGGCGCCGATCGTCAGCACCGGCAGGCGGTTGCCGTCGATCAGTGCAAAATCGGCCGCCGGTGACAGGGCATCGAGCGCGCGGCGCATGGCCAGCAGGCTCGCCTGGAGAATATTGAGTGCGTCGATTTCCTGCACGCTGGCACTGGCAACGGCCCAGGCCAGCGCGCACTCGCGCACCTCGCGCGCGATCCGTTCCCGTTGCGCTGCAGACAAGCGCTTGGAGTCGCGTGCGCCGGCAACGCGGCGCCGCGGATCGAGAATGACCGCGGCAGCAATCACCGGGCCGGCAAGCGGACCCCGTCCGGCCTCATCGACGCCGGCAATGCGCCTTGACCGGCCTGCTGCCAAGCCAAAGAGCTCGGTTTGACGCTCGTCCATGCTCACGGCGATCCGGCCTGTGCAATGGTGTGCAAGATGGCCTCGGTAGCCAGCAACGGGGTATCGCGCCGCAGCGACTCGTGAATTGCGCAAAAACGCTCTTCCCGGCGCCGCTGTCCGCTCACGTCCTCGAGCGCTTCGAGCATTTGGCGCGCAATCGCCTCGGCGGTCGCCTGCTCCTGCAGCAGCTCGGGCACCAGGGCTTCTCCGGCCAAAATATTCGGCAAACCGACCCAGGGCAGGTAGCCGCCGATGCGTCGCATGACCCAGGCCGAGACAGCCGGCATCCGATAGGCGATGACCATCGGCCGCTTGTATAGGGCTGCCTCCAGGGTCGCGGTGCCGCTGGCGACGAGAACGCCGTCGCAAGCTTCCAGACAATCGTGTGACCGGCCATCGATCAGGTCTATTCGAACGAGATCTTGGGACTGCGTCAGCAAGGGGCGCAAGCCGACGTCGGCCACGGGGAGCAGGAAGCGCACGCTCGGCAAACTGCGCGCCAAGCGGGCGGCCGCGGCGAAAAACACTGGAGCGATGCATTCGATCTCGGCGCGCCGGCTTCCCGGCATCAGGCAGATCAGCTGCCCTCCCGCTGCATACCCCAGCCGGGCGCGCGCCGCAGCCCGATCCGGGTGCATCGGAATGAGGCTGGCCAAGGGGTGCCCGACGTAGGTCGCGGCGATTCCCGCACGGTCATAGATCGCCTGCTCGAACGGGAAGACCAGCAGGATCCGGTCGGCAGCACGCCGGATGCGCTCGATGCGCTCGCCCCGCCATGCCCAGATCGAGGGGCTCACATAGTGGATGGTGGGTAGCCCGCGTCGGCGCACCGCCTCTTCCAGCGCTAGGTTAAAGTCGGGCGCGTCCACGCCGACCAGCGCCCTGCAGGAACCCGGACCCAGGCGCTGCGCCAGGCTCCGGCGCAAACGCAATAGGCGCGGCAACGCGCGCACGACCTCGACGTAGCCGCGCACTGACAACTCGCGCACGTGGTGCCAGGCATTGCAGCCGGCCGCGATCATCCGGTCGCCGGCCACGCCCTCCGCGCAGTAGGAGGGAGCATGCCGCCGTAGCGCTTCGACCACCGGCGCCGCCAGCAGGTCACCGGATGTCTCCCCGGCGACAAAAGCTATGCAGGCACCGTTGTCGGTCAACGAATGATGCCCCGCCCGGGGACTGCGAGAAACTCGGCAAAGGTGCGCAGCGGTGCTGCCGTATCCTCGGGCAGATCCCGGATGAGCGAATCCAGTGCAGCGCGCGCTTCCAGCAAGGACAGGTTTTCGCGGTACACGAGACGATATGCGCGTCGCAATGCGGCGATGCTCTCGGCGCTGAAATTGCGCCGCTTGAGGCCCTCGACATGAATCCCATGGGGTTGGGCCGGGCTGCCACTGCAGATCATGTATGGGGGCAGATCCTGGACCAGGATCGAGCCGCCGCCGCACATCGCGTGCGCGCCCACGCGCACGAACTGGTGCACGGCGGCGGTTCCGCCGATGACGGCCCAGTCACCTACGCAAACGTGGCCGGCAAGCTGCACGCAATTGGCGATGATCGTATGGTCGCCGATCGCGCAATCGTGTGCGAAGTGGGTGTAGCCCATGATCCAGTTGTCGGACCCGATCCGGGTGCGCCCTCCGCCTTGGACCGTACCGGTGTTGAACAGGCAGAACTCACGGATCGTATTGCCGTCGCCGATGAGCAGCTGCGTGTCCTCGCCGGCATATTTCTTGTCCTGCGGTTCGCTGCCGATGGCGCAATACGGGAAGATGCGGTTGTCGCGACCGATCGAGGTATTCCCGGCCAACACGACGTGCGCGCCGATTTCGGTTCCGCCACCGATACGCACACCGCCGCCGACGATGCTGTAGGGGCCTACGCGCACGTCATCGGCCAATTGCGCGTTCGAGTCGACGATCGCGCTTGGGTGCACCCTAGCCATCAGCGCGCTCCGGGGGATTTCGTCTTGCCCGCCTCCGCGTCGATGGAACGGAAAGCGCACATCAGTTCGGCTTCGCAGGCGAGTTGGTCATCGACCAGTGCGCGGGCAGCGAATTTGACCACGCCACGCATTTCGCGTTCGATCGAGACCTCGAGGCGCATCTGATCGCCCGGGATCACCGGACGCTTGAATCGCGCCTTGTCGATTCCGGCAAAGTAGTACAGGGTGTCGGCCTGCGCCTTATGACCGGCACTCACGAAGGACAGGATTGCCGCCGTTTGTGCCATCGACTCCAGGATCAGTACTCCAGGCATGACCGGGTAATGCGGAAAATGCCCGCTGAAGACCGGTTCGTTGGCCGATACGTTCTTGATCGCCACGATGCGCTTGCCGGCCTCGAGTTCGAGTACGCGGTCGACCAGGATGATCGGAAAACGATGTGGCAACAAGGAGAGAATTTCGCGGATGTCCATCATGGATTGGGTTCCGAATTGTTGTCGCGCGCGGTGGCGCCGGCAGAATCCGGCCCCGCCAAATGCCGTTCCAAGTGTCGAATGCGATCGCGCAATTCCACCAGGTGGCGTATCAGCGCGGCGTTGCGTTCCCAGTCACGGTTGCGCATCATCGGGAAAACGCCGGTGTAGAAGTCGGGTTCGGACAAACTGCGGGAGACCAAGGTCCCGGCGCCGACGATCGTACCGTCCGCAATGCTGAGATGCCCATGAATCATGGCGGCACCGCCCAACTGGCAGTTGCGGCCGATGATCGCGCTGCCGGCGATTCCAACGCATCCGGCAATGGCCGTATGCGCGCCGATGTGGCAATTGTGTCCGATCTGCACTTGATTGTCGATCTTTACCCCGTCGCCGATGATCGTATCGCCGGCGGAGCCGCGATCGATCGTCGTATTGGCGCCAATTTCCACGTCGTCGCCAACCTGCACGATTCCGGTTTGCGGAATCTTGATCCAACGGCCGTGGAACGGGGCAAACCCGAAGCCGTCGGCGCCGATGACGGCGCCGGCATGGACAATGCCGCGCCGCCCGATGCGGCATCCGTGGTACACGCGCACCCCGGCATACAGTCTCGTACCATCGCCCACCCGCGACCCGGGGCCAAGCACGCAGCCGGGCCCGATCCATGCGCCAGCCTCGACGACCGCGGCGTCCTCGATCACCACCTGATCGTCCACCCGTGCGCTAGGATCAACCCGCGCGCCGGGGGCGATCACCGCGCTGCGCGCACACCCGGCAACGAGGGCGTCGCGTGGGGCCAGAACCTGGGCGGCAAACGCAAACCAGGCATACGGGGCATCACATACGACCAGGGCACCCTGCGCTCGGCCGTTCGGAAAAAGTTCCTGGCGGTGCGCGCCGGCCAGCACCAGGGCTCCGGCGGCGGTGTGCACGGCCTGTTGGCGATAGCGCGGATTGGCGAGGAACGCCAGGTCCCCCGCCTGTGCGGCTTCGAGACTGGCAGCCCGCTCGATCGGCAGCGCGCGATCACCGATCAACTGTGCCGGCAATTGCCCCCCGGCCAGGTTCGCGACCGCCTCGAGCAGGTCGGATACGGTGCGCGCCGAGGCCATCGGCTTACTTCGTGCCGTCGAGCGTCTTCAATACCTTGTCCGTGACATCGGCCCGCGGCCCGACGTACACCGCATCCTGAAGAATCACGTCGTATTTTTCCTGCTCGGCGATCTGGCGGACGATCTTCTGCGCACGCTCCAGCAGGGACTGAAGCTCCTCGTTCTTGCGCTGATTGAGATCCTCCTGGAACTCGCGACGGCGGCGTTGGAACTCGCGATCCATTTCCTGCAGATCGCGCTGCTGGCGCGCCCGGTCGGCCTCGGACAGAATCGGACTGTCCTTGTCGAGCTTGTCGGCGGTCGCCTTGAGCTTGGCGCCCAAATCCTGCAGCTCCTTGTCCCGCTTGGCAAACTCCTGGGTCAGGCGGGCCTCGGCGGCTTTCGCGGCCACGGACTCGCGCATGATGCGCTCGGTGCTGACAAAACCGATTTTCAGCTCGTCCGCGCGCACAGCCGGGGCGATGGACACGAACAGGCAGAAAACAAGGCTCGACGCGAGCCAGATCGTACGTCTCATCGATGACCCTTTTGCGGCTGAGGGGACAATTCTGCCATAGCGGCGGCGGCCATGGCGCCAGCCCTAGAATCCGGTTCCGATCTGGAATTGGAACCGCTGGATTTGGTCGCCGGGTTGGCGGTGGAATGGGAAGGCGAGGCTGAGCTTGAGCGGGCCGATCGGCGAAACCCAGGCAATGCCAACACCGAAGGAAAATTGCAGATCGGATAAGTAGACCGACTGGTCGGAGCCCCATACTTCGCCACCGTCGACGAACGTCAGCGCACGCAAGGAGCGATCGGCGCCCGGCAATGGCGCCAGCGCCTCGATGGAGCCGTTTACTTCCTTGGTGCCGCCCAGCGGATTGCCGTTGGTGTCGCGCGGACCAAGGGTTCCGGCCTGGTAGCCGCGCACGCTGCCGATCCCGCCGGCATAGAAGTTCTTGAAAATCGGGAAGGTCTCGCCGTTGTAGGTCCCACCGTAACCGACCTGGCCATTAAAGGCGAGGGTGAACCGGTTCGTAAGCGGCTGGAACTGCTGGTACTGGTACGTCGCCTTGTAGTACTGCAGGTCCAGGTACGGTGTTCCGACCTCGAGGAAGGCGCGCTGGTAATTGCCGCGCGTCGGCGCTATGACGTTGTCGCGATTGTCGCGGGCCCAGCCGGCCGTCGCGATAAGACCAGCGGCGGTGGTGCCGAACTCGTTGACGTAGTTGATGTATCGCGATGGACTGTAGGTGCTCAGCGTGATATCGGTCTCCTCTACCCCCAGTCCGAGGAACACCGTATCGAATTCGGTGAGCGGAATGCCGAAGCGCTCCGAAAACCCCTTGGTGCCGATGTCGACCGTCGCGAGGTTCAAGCGCGAAAGGTTGGAAAACCGCTGGTAGAGTTCATCGGTGCGGCTGATGCCGTCTTCGGTCATGTACGGATCGACGTGCGAGAGCACGACGGTGCGGGTCGCGTAACTGGTGTTGATCTGGATGCCGATTGCGTGTCCGGTCCCGAAGACGTTCTGCTGCGTATAGGAGCCGCTCAAGACCAAGTGCTCCGTGCTGCTGTAACCGGCGCCGGCCTGGATCGTGCCATTGGGCTTCTCCTTGACCGTGTAGTTGACGTCGATCTGGTCCTGGGTAGCGGGCACCGCCGGGGTCTCGACTTCGACCTTCTCGAAAAAGCCCAGGCGGTCGATGCGATCGCGCGACAGGCGCACCTTGTCAGCGTCGTACCAGGACGATTCGAACTGGCGGATCTCGCGCCGGATTACCTCGTCGCGCGTATGCGTGTTGCCGATGATGTTCACGTGGCGCACGTAGGCGCGCCGGCCCGGATCAATCAGGAAGGTAAAAGCGACCTCGCGCTTTTCCTTGTTGGCCTCCGGCACCGGATTGGCCGTGGCAAACGCATAGCCCAATACGCTCAATCGATCGGTCATGCGCTTGGCGATCGCGGTCATTCGTTCACCGCTATAGATGTCGCCGGGCTTCACGTCGATCATCTTCCTGAACTCGTCGTCGAGGCCGAGCGTCTCACCGGCAAGCTTCACGCCCGAGATGGTATAGCGATCGCCTTCGACCAAATTGATCGTTATGAAGATGTCCTTCTTGTCCTGGCTGATCGTGACCTGCGTCGATTCGATATTGAAATCCAGGTAGCCTCGTGCCAGGTAATACGATCGCAGTGTTTCCTCGTCGGCCTGCAGCTTCTGGCGCGCGTACTTGTCGTGGTTGGTGTACCAGGTGAACCATCCCGGGGTAGAGAGCTCCATCTGCTCACGCAAGGTGGAATCCGAGAACACGTGGTTGCCGGTAAACTGGATCACGCGGATCTTTGCCAATTCTCCTTCATCAATTGCAATGCTGACGTTGACGCGGTTGCGCTCCACCGGAGTAACGGTCGTGGTGATCTTGACGCCGTAGAGTCCACGGGTGAGGTATTGGCGCTTGAGTTCCTGCTCGGCCCGATCCAGCAGCGAGCGGTCATAAACACGTGCCTCGGTAAGCCCGACCTCCTTTAAGGATTTCTTGACGGCGTCCTTGTCGAATTCCTTCATTCCCGAGAGTTCCACCGCCGCGATGGCTGGGCGCTCCTCGACGATCACGACCAGCACGTCGCCATCGGCCTCGATCCGAATGTCCTTGAACAATCCGGTCTCGTACAGGGAACGCACCGCGGCGATCCCCTTGGCCGGATCGTAGCGATCGCCGACATGCACCGGCAGGTGGCTAAATACTGTACCGGTTTCCGTGCGCTGCACGCCCTCGACCCGGATATCGCGGATCACAAACTCCTCGGCGAGCGCAGAACTCGCACTACCGACAAAGGCCGCCAGAATTGCGGCACGCAAACGCAGCGCACCGCCGAACTTTTTGGAAGTACGGCGCATGAAACCAAAACCCGTTGCTATTCGTTTTTCTATTCGACCGACGACGCGGCGCTCGAGCTCAAGACAGCAAGCGCGTCAGGTCGTTGTACAGGGCAAGTGCGGTCAGGAGGATCAGCATGCCAACTCCAATACGCTGCGCCACCTCCACCGTGTGTGCTGATGGTGGACTACCTTTCAGTATTTCGACCGCATAGTACAGCAAGTGTCCACCGTCGAGGACCGGGATCGGCAGCAGGTTGAGCACACCCAGGCTGATGGAAACCAGCGCGAGAAAGCTCAGATACGCGATCAGTCCGATGCGGGCGGTCTGCCCGGCGACATCGGCAATGCTCACCGGACCCGATAGATTGCGCCAGGAGGCGCGGCCATCGAGCATGCGCCCGACCATGCGCAGCGAAAAAATGCTGGTATCCCAAGTGCGCTGGCTCGCTCGTTCCAGCGCCTCGATGGGTCCATAGCGAACCGACTGTAGCTCCAGAAAGTCGATGCCGACGCGACCGATGGTGCGCCCGTCCGGCAAGGTCACCTGCCCCGGAGTGATGGTGCGCCGCTGGGCCACGCCATCGCGCTCCAGCTCCCAGGTCTGGGTCTGCCCGGCGCTGGCGCGCACGCGCTGCGTCACTTCGGTGGCCGTGCGCACGGCAACGCCATCGATGGCAACGATACGATCGCCGACCGCCAGTCCGGCCTTGGCCGCGACCTCGTTCGCAACCAGGCCGCGGATCACTGCACTGCCGGCGCCGCGCACCACGCCCAGGCGTTCAAACCACGAGTCGTCGACGTCCTCCGCGCGCCCGGAGGACAGATCGAGCCGCACCGTGCGCTCGCGCCCCTGCAGATCACGCACGGCCAATCGGACCGGCAGGCCTGCCACACCGCCCTGCAGCAGTGCCCAGCGCAGTTCGCTCCAGGAACGAATCGACCGACCGTCAAAGTCGAGCACGCGATCACCGTCCTCCAGACCGGCCTGCGCCGCCGGACTTCCCTGGGGCGGCGGTCCGAGAACCGCGGGCGGCTCGACCGTACCGACGACGTTGATCAGCCAATACAGCAAGATGGCGAAAAGCAAATTGGCAAAGGGGCCGGCGACCACGATCGCGGCGCGCTTGCCCACGCTCTGGCGATTGAAGGCCCGCGGCCGGTCCGCTGCGGACACCGGCGCACAGTCCGGATCGTTCTCGTCGAGCATCTTGACGTAGCCGCCATACGGAATTGCCGACACCACCCATTCGGTACGGTCCGGGCCGCTGACCCATCGAAACAGCGGCCGCCCGAAGCCCACCGAGAAGCGCAGCACCTTCACACCACATTGGCGGGCGATCGAATAATGGCCAAGTTCGTGGATCACGATCAAGATCCCCAGGGCCAGCAGAAATGCCAGGATTGTCGTTATCAGGTCCATCGTTCGTTTACCGCCTCATCACATCTCATTGGTCTACTCCCGTGGCCGCCGCCGTCAGCGCGCGCCGGCAGTCGCCAGACGCGCGATCACCCATTTTGCTTGGCGACGGGCCAGGGCATCAATCTCCAGCACCTCATCGACCGATCCCGGTGCCGCCGGCGACGGCGCACTCAGGGCCTCCGCTATGACCGCGGCGATCGCGGTAAAAGGCAAGCGCCGCGCCAAAAAGGCTTCGACCGCCAATTCATTGGAAGCGTTCAGTACGATGCTGGCAGTCGGGCCCGCCTCCAGCGCACGGTAGGCGAGTCCCAGGCACGGAAACCGCGTCAGGTCCGGTTCCTCGAAGGTCAACGCGGACATACGCAGGAAGTCGAGACGCTCTGAGCCGCTCTCGATTCGCTCCGGGAAACCGAGCGCATAGGCAATCGGCGTACGCATGTCGGGCGTGCCCAGCTGCGCCAGGACGGAGCCGTCGCCGAACTCCACCATGGAGTGGACGACGCTTTGCGGATGCACGATGACGTCGATCTGCGCGCGGGCAAACCCGAACAGCCAACTCGCTTCGATGACCTCCAAGCCCTTGTTCATCAGGGTCGCCGAATCGACCGAGATCTTGCGTCCCATGCGCCAGTTCGGGTGCGCGCAGGCCTGCTCCGGCGTGACCGCGGAGAAGTCTCGGCAGGCGCGGAAAGGACCTCCCGAGGCCGTCAGAATCAGCCGGCGTACGCCAGCGTGCGATGCCGCGCCCGCGAGGCACTGGTGGATGGCGTTGTGTTCGCTGTCCAAGGGCAGCAGCGTGGCGCCGCCCGAGCGCACCGCGTCGAGCAGCAGCGATCCGGCGCAGACGATCGCCTCCTTGTTTGCCAGCAGCAGGCGCTTGCCGCAACGTGCCGCGCCGATCGTCGGCAGCAGACCAGCCGCGCCGACAATTGCGGCCACGACCACGGCGGCGCCTTCGCAGCTTGCAGCCTCCAGGAGGCCGTCCACGCCGCTGCGAACCCGAGTCGGCAGGCCGGCATGCACCAGGGCCGCGCGCAACGCCGCCTCGCGCGTCGGGTCACCGATAACGGCAAGCTGCGGCCGATGCTGCACGCACAGCGCGGCGAGCTCCGCGACCTTCGTCTGAGCGGTCAGTGCAGCGACGCGAAATTGCGCCGGATGTCGCGCGATCACGTCGAGCGTGCTCGCGCCAATGGAACCGGTCGCCCCAAGTATCGCGACACCCACTGGCGCCGGTCCCGTGGTCTGCCGTGCCGCCAGCTCACGCATGATTCCACCCATTGACAAGGTACCAGTGGCCCAACACTGCCAATGGCAGCACCGGCAAGGTCGCGTCGATGCGGTCCCAGACGCCCCCGTGGCCGGGCAGGATCGTCCCGCTGTCCTTGACCCCGGCCTGCCGCTTGACCAGGCTCTCGAAGAGGTCCCCGATGATGCTCATCGCAACAAACACCAACAAGATGGCAATTCCCGGCCCCGGAGCCGCAACCAGCAGCTTCGTCGACCAAAGCGCGCCCTGCGGCCATAGCCAACGCCCCGCCTCCGCGACGATAACCACCGCGAGCACGGCTCCCCAGACACCGGCCCAGGTCTTGCTGGGACTGATGCGCGAGGCCAGCTTGCGCACGCCAAATGCGCGACCACTGAAATACGCCGCGATGTCAGCGAGCCACACCAGTGCCAGGACCGAGAGCGTCCACGTGATGCCCCGCTGCAGCAACTCGACCAACGCGAGCCAAGCTACCCCCGCCAGCAGCAGTGCTCCGGCCACCAGCAGCGAGCGTGCCAGCCGCACCGGTCCGCGCTGCGCCATGGTCAATATGAAACCGATCGCCATCCAGGCGCTGCACGCCAGCACGCACGCGCCCGCCAGCACGCGCGGCGCCGGCCGCACCCCGCCGATCTCCAGGGCGAGGGCGGCGCCTGCGAGCATAACAGCGCCAGGAACCGCGAGCCGCGCCGGAACAGCGCTCAAACGCAACCACTCGGCCAGCACGATCCCGAGAAAAACGGCCGCCAGCGCAATTAGCACCTGCGGCGAGATCGCGGCCGCGGTTGCCAGGATCAGCAGCAGCACCAATGCGGTAAGCACCCGGGTGCGCAGCATGAATCACTCGATCCGCTGGAGCTGCTCACTCGTACGTCCGAAACGACGCTCGCGCTGGGCGTACCACTTAAGCGCGGCGGCAAACTGCTCCCCCTGGAAGTCGGGCCAAAGAACGTCGGTGAAGAACAACTCGGCGTAAGCGAGCTGCCAGATCAGGAAATTGCTGATGCGCCGCTCTCCGCCCGTGCGAATCAACAGATCGGGATCCGGTGCAAAAGACATCGACAGGTGGCGCGCAAAATTGGCCTCGTCGGGCAGCGTGCCGCCGGCAGCGAACTCCGCGGCCAGGTGCTGCGCGGCCTGCACGATATCCCATCGGCCGCCGTAGCTGGCGCAGATCGTAAGATGCAGCCGTGTGTTGTGCGCGCTGCGCTCCTGCGCCTGGGCAATTAGATCGCGCAGGCTCGGTTCGAAGGAATGAATCTGGCCCACGACGCGCAGCCGCACCCCGTTGCGCATCAGGGCCTCAATCTCCTTTTGCAGGGAGCTAACAAACAGGCGCATCAGCACCGATACCTCGTCGGCCGGCCGCCGCCAGTTCTCCGAACTAAAGGCGAACAGGCTCAGGTACTCGATACCGTTGGCAATACTCGCCTCGATGATGGTGCGCACCGTCTCGACCCCGCGGGAATGGCCAGCCACCCGGGGCAAGTGACGAGCCTTGGCCCAGCGCCCGTTGCCATCCATGATGATGGCAACGTGTCGGGGAACAGCGGTTATCTGTGGCGCGGCGGGCGCTCCAGCGGGCATAGGGGCAAACGGGAAGGCAGGCGGCAAGGTGCGATATCGATCGCTCGGCTCGGCCAGGGCCGCCTCAAACCGTCATGATTTCCTTTTCCTTTTCGCCGACGAGACGGTCGATATCGGCGACGAACTTATCGGTAAGTTTCTGGATTTCATCCTGGGCGCGGCGCTCGCCGTCTTCCGAGATTTCCTTTTTTTTGAGTAGCTCCTTGAGCTGCTGATTGGCATCACGCCGCAGGTTGCGGACAGCCACGCGTGCGCTTTCTCCCTCGTGCTTGATCACCTTCGTGAGCTCGCGACGGCGCTCTTCCGTCAGTGCGGGCATAGGTACGCGAAGCATATCGCCCTGCGAGGCCGGATTCAGGCCCAGGTCCGATTCACGAATCGCCTTCTCGACCGCCGGCAGAAGCTTCTTCTCCCAGGGTTGTACGCTGATCGTGCGCGCATCGGCCAGACCGATGTTGGCCACCTGGGATATGGGCACCATCGCGCCGTAATATTCCACCTGGAGGTGATCGAGCAGGCCCGTGTGTGCGCGTCCGGTCCGGACTTTCGACAGATCGATCTTGAGTGCGTCGATCGACTTGAGCATCTTTTGCTCGGTCGCTTTGCGAACGTCCGTCATCGCCATCGTCAGCTCTCCCTAATCCCTCTTACGCGTGCACCAGCGTGCCCTCATCCTCACCGCTGACCGCGCGCTTCAGTGCGCCGGGGCGTGAAATGCTGAACACGCGAATCGGCAGCCCCTGATCCCGGCACAAGGCAAACGCCGTGGCATCCATGATCTGCAGGTTGCGTGCCAGGGCATCGTCAAAGCTGATCTTCGAATAGCGCACCGCCTTGGGGTCCTTCTTGGGATCGGCCGAATATACGCCGTCAACCTTGGTTGCTTTCAACACAACCTCGGCACCCATTTCCGAACCGCGCAGCGCCGCCGCCGTATCGGTGGTAAAAAATGGATTACCGGTGCCGGCCGCAAAAATGACAATCTTGCCCTCGTCCAGGTAGCGCATTGCCTTCGGACGGATATACGGTTCGACGACCTGTTCGACCTTGAGCGCCGACTGGACGCGTGCCTGGATTCCGGCGTTGATCATGGCATCCTGCAGCGCCATGGCGTTCATGATGGTTGCCATCATGCCCATGTAATCTGCGGTGGCCCGGTCCATGCCGCTGGCACCGAGGGCAACACCGCGAAAGATGTTGCCCCCGCCGATGACGATGGCCAGCTGGACTCCCATTTGCTGAACCTCGCCGATGTCCTCGACGATGCTCCCGATCGCGCTCGGGTTGATGCCAAAGGCGTCCTCGCCCATGAGGGCCTCACCGGACAGCTTCAGCAGGACGCGTCGGTAGACAGTCATCGGTCGCACGCTCCTAGTCGCTCGTTTGTCGATTCCTCAGGCGCGCGCGGCGGCGGCCTGGGCAGCGACTTCGGCCGCGAAATCGCTCTGCTTCTTCTCAATTCCTTCGCCGACGACGAACATGGCAAACGCGTTGACCGTGGCGCCGCGCTGCTTGAGCAGCTGTTCGATCGTCAGCTTGTCGTCCTTGACGAACGGCTGACCGAGCAAGGTGACATCCTTGAGAAATTTCTGCACCGTTCCCTCGACCATCTTGGACTGGATCTCGGCCGGCTTGCCCGATTCGGCCGCCTTTTGCCGGGCGATCGAGCGCTCGCGGGCAACGTCCTCAGCGGCTACCTGGCCGGCATGCAAGGCTTTGGGGCGGGAGGCGGCGATATGCATTGCCAGGTCCTTGGCCAGCGCATCGTCGCCGCCGCTGACATCGACCAGCACACCGATGCGCGAACCGCCATGCACGTACTGGGCAATGCGCCCCTGCGCAATCAAGCGCACGAATCGGCGGATCGTCAGGTTCTCGCCAATCTTGCCAACCAGCGATGCACGGCGGGAGTCGACCGTGCCACCGTCCAGGGGCAGGGCCGACAGCGCGATGACATCGACCGGATCGTGCTCGAGCACGAGTTGCGCCACGCTGCGCGCAAAGCCGAGGAACTCTTCATTCTTGGCGACGAAATCGGTCTCGCAATTGATCTCGACCAGGGCAGCGGCCTTGCCGTTGCCAGCTGTGCTGATCGCAACGATGCCTTCCGCAGTCACGCGTGCCGCCGCCTTGCTCGCCTTGCTACCCAGTTTGACGCGCAGGATTTCCTCGGCCTTGGCCGGATCGCCACCGGCCTCGGCCAGCGCCCTCTTGCACTCCATCATTGGCGCGTCGGTTTTCTCACGCAGTTCCTTGACCATGCTCGCGGTGACTTCCGCCATCTTTCGATCTCCGTTGTCTCTTGCGCCGCAAAAAGGGGGCATGACGCCCCCTACCGTTGATGCCCTAGCAGGCCGCAACGAGCCGCGACCGCGCGCGACGGCACAACTCAGGCGTCCTGCGACACCTCTTCGTTGACCTCCACAAATTCGTCACCGCTGTCGCTGGCAACGACATTTTGCAGGCCCGCCGCCTTGCCTTCCAGTATCGCGTCGGCAATTCCGCGCGCGTACAAGCGCACCGCCCGGCTCGAATCGTCGTTGCCTGGAATGATGTGAGTTATGCCGGCCGGCGAATGATTCGTGTCGACGATTCCGACCACCGGGATGCCGAGCTTCTCGGCCTCGGCCACGGCGATCTTGTGGTACCCGACGTCAACGATGAAGAGCGCTTCGGGCAGACCTGCCATGTCCTTGATGCCGCCGATTGACTTGTTGAGCTTTTCGACCTCGCGCTGAAACGTCAGCGCTTCTTTCTTCGGCATGCGCTCCAAGCCGCCCTCTTCGACCGTCTGCTCCATCTCCTTGAGCCGCTTGATCGAGGTCTTGATCGTCTTGAAATTGGTGAGGAAACCGCCCAGCCAGCGCTGGTCCACATACGGCATACCGGCCCGGCGGGCCTCTTCGACCATGATTTCCCGTGCCTGGCGCTTGGTACCGACGAACAACACCGTTCCGCGATTGGCGGCAAGCTGGCGGACAAACTTGGTCGCGGCGTTGAATTGCTCCAACGTGCGCTCCAGATTGATGATGTGAATCCTGTTGCGCTGGCCGAAGATGAAGGGAGCCATCTTCGGGTTCCAGAAGCGCGTCTGGTGACCAAAGTGCACCCCGGCCTCCAGCATTTGTCGCATGGTTACGGACATTTCAAATCTCCAAGGTTGGGTCCTGCGCAACCGCCGAGTCCCAGGCCTATGGGATACGGACCTATGCCGTGCAAAAGCTCGCACAGACCCGTCCGGACCACATGGACCTCGGCACCTTGGCTGCGGTGCGCGCGATTTACCACGTTTTAGTGAGGGGCAATTCCCTCGAAGAATCGCAGGGCACTCACGTGCAGAGCCCCACACTCTTAGACAAGCTCTGTATTATAGCGCGTAGCGTGTACCCTAGATCGGTTCGTCCGCCCGAGTGCCGTGGACCTGCTGGGCCACGGCCCAATGCTTGGTTTTTCTATGCCCGCCGCCATAAAGACTCCAGCCGAGATTGACGGCATGCGCATTGCAGGCAGACTCGCGGCCGAAGTGCTCGACTTCATTACGCCCTATGTCGTGCCGGGTGTGACAACCGGGGAACTCGACCGGCTCTGCCATGAGTACATGGTCGATGTTCAGGGTTGCATCCCGGCACCGCTGAACTACGCCCCTCCCGGATACAAGCCCTACCCGAAGGCGATCTGCACCTCGGTCAACCACCAGGTTTGCCATGGAATACCCGGTCCCCGGGTTTTGAAGAGCGGCGACATTGTCAATCTGGACATCACGGTCATCAAGGACGGCTGGCACGGGGATACGAGCCGCATGTACTTCGCCGGCGAGCCTTCGGTGGCGGCGCGGCGCCTGTGCGAGGTGACGTACGAATGCATGTGGAAGGGCATATTGGCGGTGCGTCCCGGCGGCCACCTGGGCGATGTCGGCGCGGCGATTCAGCCCTACGCGGAGCGCCACGGATTCAGCGTGGTGCGCGAATTCTGCGGCCACGGCATCGGGCGGCGCTTCCACGAAGAGCCCCAGGTCCTGCATTACGGCAAGGCCGGGACGCTGGAGCCGCTGGTTGCGGGCATGATTTTCACCGTGGAGCCCATGATCAATGCCGGGCGCCGCGAGATTCGCGAGATGGCCGACGGTTGGACCATCGTCACCAAGGATCACAGCCTATCGGCCCAATGGGAACACACCGTTTTGGTGACGCCGACCGGTTTTGAAGTGCTGACCGTGTCGGCGCTAACCCCGCCAGCGCCGGCGTTTGTAACGCAGTCGACGAGTCCTTCGGCGGTCCAGCCCGCGAGCGTCGCAGTCGTGTAATGGGATTTTCCGCCGGCACGGAAGTCTGGGCGAGCAACACCAACGTTGATTTTGCCCTTGGCCTGCGCGAGGCGCTCAGGGGCGAGCGCGAACGGATCATCGGCGTCTTCGAAAAGGGCGCACCGGTCGTGCGTCTGCTGCGGGGCCTATCGGGCATGACGGACCGTTTCGTCCGTCAGGCAGCCGAGCATACCGGTGTTTCGCACTTTGCCACTCTGGTAGCGGTAGGCGGTTACGGCCGGGGCGAGCTCTTTCCGTACTCCGACGTCGATCTGCTCATCGTTGCGCCGGCCGCGCCGGACGCGCGACAGCAAAGCCACATAGCGACCTTGGTCCAATTGCTGTGGGACATGGGACTGGCCGTCGGGCATGCGGTTCGCACAGTGCCCGAGTGCGCCCAGCAGGCGAGCCAGGATGCCACCGTGATGACGTCCTTGCTCGAATCGCGTCGCATCTGCGGTCCGCGCGCTGGCTTCACCTCTTTGCAGCAGGTCCTGCACGAAATCCTGGATGCCCGCAGCTTCCTGCGGGCCAAATTGCTCGAGCAGCAGCAACGTCACACCAAGTACGAGGACACGCCCTATTCCCTGGAGCCCAACTGCAAGGAGAGCCCGGGAGGCTTACGCGATCTGCAGGTTCTGCTTTGGGTGTCGCGGGCGGCCGGTCTGGGCGCAAGCTGGGACGAGATGGCGCGCAACGGCCTCCTGACTGCCGCCGAATGCCGCCAGATCAAGCAGACCCAGCGACATTTGAAACAGATACGTGCGCGCCTGCACATCGTGGCGCTGCGGCGCGAAGACCGCTTGGTTTTCGACCTACAGCAGGCCCTGGCCGGCGCCTTTGGCATCAGCGGCACGCCCACCCGGCGCGCCAGCGAAGTGCTCATGCAGACCTACTACCACGCCGCAAAGATCGTCGTCCAACTCAACACGCTGGTGTTGTTGAGCGTCGAGCAGCGCCTGTACCCGAACGCCGCGATCGAAGCGTCCGCGATCGATGAGGCGTTCTGCGTCCGGGCCGAACGCCTCGACATCGTCGACGACAAGGTGCTCGAACGAGATCCGAACGAGATCCTGCGCGCGTTCCTGACCTTGCAGCGCCATCCCGAGCTCAAGGGCATGACCCCGCGCCTGTTGCGCGCCATATGGAATGCACGCAGCAGCATGAATGCCGCATTCCGACGCGCGCCGGTGAATCGGGCCAATTTCATCGCAATACTGCAGCAAAGCCGCGGTGTCCTGCACACCCTGCGCTTGATGAACCAATGGTCGGTCCTGGGGGGCTACCTGCCGGTCTTTCGCCGCATCGTCGGCCAGATGCAGCACGACCTGTTCCACGTCTACACGGTCGACCAGCACATCCTCATGGTGGTGCGCAACCTGCGCCGATTCATCGCGAGCGAATACGCGCACGAGTACCCGCTGTGCAGTCAACTCATCGCCGATTTCGATCGGCCCTGGCTGCTGACCGTGGCGGCGCTGTTTCACGACATCGCCAAGGGGCGCGGTAGCGACCACAGCCAGATCGGAGCCGCGGAGGCTCGGCGCTTTTGCCGCATACACCAGCTCACCCAGGAGGACACGGAGCTGGTCGCCTTCCTGGTGGAACATCACCTGACGATGTCCCGGGTTGCGCAAAAGCAGGATCTGGCCGACCCGTCGGTCATCGAGCGCTTCGGCAAGCTCATGGGGTCCGACCGGCGCCTGGTGGCGCTGTACCTGCTGACGGTGGCCGACATCCGCGGCACCAGCCCCAAGGTGTGGAGCGCGTGGAAAGCGCGCCTGCTCGAGGATCTGTTCCGGCGCACGCGCCGTGGCCTGGGTGGCCAGGCCTTGGCCGCCGACGCCGAACTCGAGGGTCGCAAGCGCGAATCGCTGCGCATTTTGCAACTCTACGGCCTTTCGCCCACGGCGCACGAGCGGCTCTGGCGGGAACTGGACGTTGTGTACTTCCTGCGTCACTCGGCCTCGGACATCGCATGGCACGCGCGTTCCTTGCTGGTGCATGTGACGACGGACCGCCCCATTGTCCGCACCCGCCTGGCGCCCGCGGGCGAGGGACTCGAGGTCCTGGTCTACGCGCGCGACCAGAAGGACCTGTTCGTGCGCGTCTGCGGGTACTTTGAAAGCCGGCGGCTGAGCATTCTGGACGCGAAGATTCACACCACCCGCCATGGATATGCGCTCGATACGTTCCTCGTCAGCGATAACGGGCGCGGTGGTCACTTCCGTTCCATGCTCGACGGGGTCGAGACCGAATTGACGGCATGGCTATGTGGCCCGGTCGAATCAGCGGCCCCGGCGCCGGGCCGGGTATCGCGCCATTCGCGGCATTTTCCGGTCGCCCCGACCGTACACCTGCAGCCCGATGAAAGCGGCCGCCATTACATGCTCTCGCTGGTTGCGACCGACCGCGTCGGACTGCTTTACGCGGTTGCGCGCGTGCTGGCCCGCCACGGCGTGAGCGTACTGACGGCAAAAATCCTGACGCTGGGCGAGCGCGTTGAGGACGTGTTCCTGATCGACGGCCAGAAGCTGGGACAGGCGCGCGAGCAACTGCAGCTGGAGACGGATCTGCTCCAGGCCCTGGCGCCGCTATAGATATCGCGCGCAAGCAGCGCCGCAAGATCGGCCCCGCGCACGGCGGCCGGGTGCACCTGCGCCTGCCGGCCGGATACAATGAAGCGGTCCTGCTGGATCGTCGAGAAAGGCACCGTGTTCGAGTTCGTCGGACGGGAGATCGCAACCTATCTGTCGAAGCCGGTCGGCAAGCCCGGCGGTGGCAGTGCCGATGCAAAGCTGGTAGCCGAAACGCTGGCTCCCGGCGACGTGCTGCTGGTCGAAGGCAACACGCGCATGAGCGCAGCGGTCAAGTACCTGACGCAATCCATGTGGTCGCATGCCGCGCTGTACGTCGGACCGCGTCCGGAACTGCCGTCTGTGGCCGGCGAAACGGCGACGCTGATCGAGGCCGACGTGCTCGAAGGCGTGCGCGCCGTGGCGCTGTCGCGCTACGCCAACTTCCGCGTTCGCATTTGCCGCCCAGTAAAACTGACCGCCCCGGACTGTGAACGGCTGATTCAATACGTAATCGAGCGCCTCGGCTACCAGTACGACCTGCAAAACGTACTGGATCTAGCGCGCTACCTGCTGCCGTTTCCGGTGCCGGCGCGCTGGCGGCGCCGCTTGATCTCTTACGGCAGCGGCGATCCGACGCGCGCGATCTGCTCAACGCTGATCGCACAGGCATTTGGCGCTGTCCGCTATCCCGTGCTGCCGATCATTTCGCGCAAGCACGACGGCAATCCCGGCCGCGCCGACCAGGTGCGCGAACTGTGGCGCATCCGCCACCACAGTCTGTACGTGCCCCGCGACTTCGACATCTCGCCGTTCTTCGAGGTGGTCAAGCCGCGCATTGCGAAGCCGTTCAACTACCAGCATGCCCCTTGGAGCGAGGGCAATACGGTCATCATGGACGACTCGGCGCCGACGGAAATCCTCACCGTTTTGCCGACGCAGGACGCGCGCGACTAAGCGGCATGACGTACCGCTCTGGGGCATCGCACGAGGAACTTGGTACGATGATCCCGGCAAGGCCATAGCGAACGGGAAGACCAGATGCTCCACCCGCAGGCGCGTGCGCTGCTTGACCTGATCGAACAGCTCGGGCTGCCACCGACCCATACGCTGTCCCCCGAACAGGCCCGCTTGGCATATCGGGAGCGGCGCGCCCTGACGCAGCCAGAGCCACCGCCGGTCGCCCAGGTTCAGGACCTGCAGGTCCCCGGTCTCGCCGGGCCGATCGCGCTGCGCTTGTACCGGCCGCTCCAACCGGCGCCAACCGGCGCCGGCCTGCTGCCGGTGCTGGTGTACTTTCACGGTGGCGGCTGGGTCATCGGCGATCTGGACACCCATGACACGCTGTGCCGCGAGCTGGCCAACGGTGCCGGGTGCGCGATCGCCGCGGTCGACTACCGCTTGGGACCCGAGCACCGCTTCCCGGCCGCGGTCGACGACTGCCTGGCGGCGACGCGGTGGCTGCAGCGCAATGCCGCGACGCTGCGCCTGGACGCGAGCCGCATCGCCGTAGGTGGCGATAGTGCCGGCGGCAATCTCGCGGCGGTCGTGGCAATCACCGCGCGCGACGCCGGCTGGCCGGCGCTCGTTTTCCAGCTGCTGATCTACCCGGCCACCGACATGCGGCGCGGCGCGCCCTCGCATACCACCAACGGCGAAGGCTACCTGCTCACGCGCGACACGATCAGCTACTTCCATGACCACTACATCGCCGATCCCGCGCACGACCTCGATTGGCGCGCCTCGCCGCTGCTGCACCCGGACCTGTCGCAGCTGCCGCCGGCGCTGGTGCTCACTGCCGGGTACGACCCGCTGCGCGACGAGGGTCTGGACTACTCCCAGCGCTTAAGCGAGGCCGGCAGCCGCGCCACCTGCGTGAGCTTCGAGCGCCAGATCCACGGCTTCATCACCATGGGTAATGTTATCGACGAAGCTAACGCCGCGGTGCTGCTGTGCGCGGACGCATTGCGCCGGGAGCTCGCGCCGCGCACCGGAGGCGACGATGGCTGAAGCCGAAGTGCTGCATGCGCTGCGTCCGTTCCTGCGCAACTGGGTCTGGGAGCACGGCCGCGTCGGTACCCGTTACCTCGACTGTGCCACGGGCGAGGTTCGGTTCGACGACGGCAAGAAGGCGCATTTCGCCAGCGAGGCCCATGTTTACGTCTCGTTGCGCAAGGACGCGGACCCGGCGGCACCGGCCGCACCCGCACTGCACGAGGGTGGTCTGGCTCGGCTGCTGCGCGCCGCCCAGCACGGTCGGCCGGCCGAGGCGGGCTCCCCGGCGGAAGTCCAGCGCGCGGTCCAGGACTGCGTCGAGCTGGCCCTGGTCAGCGCCTATCAGCGCGATGCCGAGCAGGCCCGCGCGCGCTACGCGCAGGAGCCGATGTTCGAGGATGAGATCCGCGCCGCGGTCGCTGCCGATGTGCGGCGGATGTGGCTTGGCACGCGCGAGCAACTGGCGCGTTACGACTTCACCGTCTTCTACGGCCTTCCGCAACCGTTGCTGATCAGCGATGCGCCGTTCATCGACTGGCGTCTGCGCGCCAGGCCGGCGCTGCCGTTCGTCTCCCTTCCGCTCGGTCCGTATAGCCTGCTGGTGGGTACGCCCTCGGCCCGCACCATCCGCAGCGCACCGCTGCTGTGGAAGGAAGCGCCGGCGATGGGCCCGTTCCGTGACCACAACCGGCACCAGCTCGAGAGCGCGCGCCGCTGGCTGGTCGCTACGACGGACGAGCAGCTGGTCGCCGTCCAGTCTCGTTTCGCGCCGCCCGAGTCGCCCGCACCGGCGCCCTCCGATGTGCCCGCCGCCGGAAAGGCAGCGCCCTGAGCGCTTGCGGCAACGGCCCACTGCCGATCCACCGCTGCAAGCCCCGTTTCGGGTTCGGCGCCTTCGGGCGCAAGCGAGCGCTATCCTAGGCCCAGACGTGGCCGGCCGGCGTTGCCGCGCCGCCGCTTTGTAGGGCGCCCCGCCGTCTGGCGCTGCGCATTATCCGGGAGCACAATGGCCAAAGGCTCGCGCGGCATCGCCGCGCTCCTTGTTCCCATCGCTCGCTTTGCACAAGGAGGTCTTCATGTCCATCCCCTCGCGTCTTGCCAACTACCTCGAGCAGCGTGGTGCGCACTACGATATCTGCGCGCATGAGCACAGCCGATGCAGCGCGGAGACTGCCCGCGCCGCCCGTGTGCCTGCCCACCAGCTCGCCAAGTCGGTCATTGTCGAAGACGATGACGGGTGCGTGATGGCGGTCGTGCCGGCCGATAGAAACGTCAAGCTCGGCGCGCTTTCGCGCATGCTCGACCGCAAGCAATTGCGCCTCGGCGAGGAGCAACGCATCGCAACGCTGTTCGCCGACTGCGACCTGGGCGCGGTGCCCGCGATCGGCATGGCCTGGAACATCGAGACCGTCGTCGATGACGAGCTCGAGGCGAACGAGTTCGTGTACATCGAAGGCGGCGATCACGAACGCCTGCTGCGCATGTCGCACGAGCAGTTCCATGAGCTGATGCGCACGGCGCGTCACGGACACTTCTGCCGCGAACCGGGCCATTGAGACCCGCGGCGCCGCTGCACTGCATCGTGCGATGACCACGGCGACGTTCCGTTTCTACGAGGAGCTCAACGAGTTTCTCTCCCCAGAGCGGCGAGGTCGGGACTTCGCGTGTGACTGCGCCCGCGCGGCCACTGCCAAGCACATGATCGAGGCGCTCGGCGTGCCGCACACCGAGGTCGAACTGGTGCTTGTCAACGGCGAGTCGGTCGGCTTCGGGCGCCTGCTAAACGAGGGCGACCGGGTAGCCGTCTACCCTACGTTCGAAGCACTCGACATCACACCGCTGCTGCGCGTGCGCGAGCGCCCGCTGCGCGCGATCCGCTTCGTCGCCGACTCGCACCTGGGAAGGCTGGCGCATCTGTTGCGCATGACCGGATTTGACACCCTGTATGACAACCACTACAGCGACGACGAGGTCGAGTCCCTGGCCCGGGAGCAGGGACGAATCGTTCTAACGCGCGATCGCGAACTCCTCAAGCGCCGCGGCATCGACCATGGCTGCTACGTGCACGCCTTGCGCTCCGAGCAGCAGTTGCGCGAGGTCTTCAAGCGGCTCGACCTCGCGCGCGCCGCCAGGCCCTTTTCGCGCTGCCTGAGCTGCAATGCACTCTTGCGCCCAATCGAGAAGGCGCGTATCGCCTCCCAATTGCCGCCGGGCGTACGTGAGCGCCACCAGCGCTTTAGCATCTGCGACGGCTGCGCGCGCGTGTTCTGGGAGGGCACACACTGGCGGAGCATGCGCGAGCTGGCCGACCGGCTGCTCGCCGCCGCGTCCTGAGGCAGGCGGTTCATCGGCACGACACAAGAGCGAGGTCCGGCGGCGCGCAACGGGCCGGATCGCGCCGCTCGATTGAGCGCCGGCCACGCTGCCCGGCGCCGGTGGAGGTAGTGATGGAAGATCCGTTCCGGCTGCAGCGGTTTGTGGACGCGCAGCAAAGCGTGTACGAGCAAGCGTGTGCCGAGCTGCAAAGCGGGCGCAAGCAAGGCCACTGGATGTGGTTCATCTTTCCGCAGATGCGGGGCCTGGGTCGCAGCCAGACATCGCGCAGGTTTGCAATTTCCTCCGCCGCGGAAGCGGCCGCGTACCTGCGGCATTCGGTGCTCGGGCCCAGGCTGCGAGAATGCACGAGGCGGGTACTTTCCACCGAAGACCGTTCGATCCGCCAGATCTTCGGCGCGCCCGACGATCTGAAGTTTCACTCTTGCATGACCTTGTTTGCCAGTGTCGCGCCGGAGGAAGATCTTTTTCGCGCCGCGCTTCAAAAATTCTTCGGCGGCGCGCCAGACGAGAGCACGCTAGACCGGCTCTAAGCCGCAAGGAGCG
>Ga0209415_10001728_pt1 | contig 41476 bp, 36 predicted proteins | sample PeaSoiSIISIP2007_FD_187696 | JGI IMG/M metagenome (GOLD analysis project Ga0209415, IMG submission 187696) | Peat soil microbial communities from Weissenstadt, Germany - SII-SIP-2007 (SPAdes) (version 2) | ecosystem: Environmental > Terrestrial > Soil > Wetlands > Peat | place: Germany...
CCTGCGCCCGGTCGAGCGGCTGGTGCGGACGAACGCCACCGCCGGCGTCGAGTACCGCATCGTGTCGGCCGGCCGCAAGGCCCAGTCCTTCTTCCGCTTCCGCCATATCGAGGTGGAGACATCGTTCATCGGCTTCTCCGACCGGCCCACCTTCGAAGACGCCCGGACCATGGCCGCCGCCATCACCCCGCCTTTCTTGGAGGAGCAGGTCGACCAGGTCCTCGTCGTCTCCACCCGCTTCCTGTCGGCCGGAACCCAGGTGGTGGAGACCCGTCAACTCCTGCCCCTGCCCGAACCGACGGGGGACGAGGACGAGCCGACCACGTCGGGCTACACCGAGTTCGAACCGGAATCACCCGATCTGCTGGTGGAGCTCGTGCCGCGCTACGTCGAGGCCGCCATCTTCGGAGCGCTGCTCGAAGCCTCGGCCAGCGAGCACACCGCCCGGCAGCGGGCCATGGCGGCGGCCACCGACAACGCCGACGATCTGGTGAAGACCCTGACCCGGGTGATGAACAGGGCCCGCCAGGACGCCATCACCACCGAGATCATGGAGATCGTGGGTGGCGCCGAGGCTCTGCGTCAGTCCGCCGACTCCGACTGAACCGCAACAGGCGATGACCGAGCACCTTCTGAACGAGAACGACCAGAAAGCACAGGACGCATGACCACCACATTCTCTGAAACCACCACCACCGATCCCTCCGTCCGTCCCGACGGGCGGGTGGTGGCCATCGCCGGTCCCGTCGTCGACGTCGAGTTTCCGCCCCATGGTCTTCCCGAGATCAACATGGCCGTCGAGATGGACCTGGAGCTCGACGGGACCAAGGTTGTCGTCACCTCCGAGGTCGCCCAGCAGATCGGCGAAGGCCGGGTCCGCTGCATCTGCCTGAAGCCGACCGACGGTCTGCGCCGGGGCACGTCGGTCCGCAACCTCGGACGGGGACTGGCGGTACCCGTCGGTGACGCCGTCCTCGGTCATGTCTTCAACGTTCTCGGTGAATCGCTCGACACCGGCGACATCGGCGCCGTCGAGGACACATGGGAGATCCATCGCGACGCACCGTCCTTCGACACCCTCGAACCGCGTCGCCAGATGTTCGAGACGGGCATCAAGGTCATCGACCTCCTCGAGCCCTATGTGCAGGGGGGAAAGATCGGCCTGTTCGGTGGGGCCGGCGTGGGCAAGACGATCATCATCATGGAGATGATCAACCGGGTGGCGCTGAACCACGGTGGTGTGTCGGTGTTCGCCGGTGTGGGCGAACGGACGCGCGAGGGCACCGACCTGTGGATCGAGATGCAGGAGTCGGGAGTCATGGAGAAGGCGGCCCTCGTCTACGGCCAGATGGATGAGCCCCCCGGCGTCCGGTTGCGGGTGGGGCTGGCCGCTCTCACCATGGCCGAGTACTTCCGCGACGTGAAGAACCAGGACGTGTTGCTGTTCATCGACAACATCTTCCGCTTCGTCCAGGCCGGTTCCGAGGTGTCGACCCTGCTCGGGCGCATGCCGTCGGCCGTGGGCTACCAACCCACCCTGGCCGACGAGATGGGTGAGCTCCAGGAACGGATCACCTCGACACGGGGACACTCGATCACGTCACTGCAGGCCGTCTACGTGCCGGCCGACGACTACACCGACCCGGCCCCCTTCACCACCTTCACCCACCTCGACGCCACCACCGAGCTGTCGCGCCAGATCGCGTCACTCGGTATCTACCCGGCCGTCGACCCTCTGGCCTCGACCTCGAACATCCTCGCTCCCGAGATCGTGGGCGATCGCCACTACGAGGTGGCCGGGCGTGTCCAGGGTGTGCTCCAGCGGTACCGGGAGCTCCAGGACATCATCGCCATCCTCGGTCTCGACGAGTTGTCGGAGGAGGACCGCCTGACCGTCAGCCGGGCCCGCAAGATCCAGCGCTTCCTGTCGCAGCCCTTCAACGTGGGCGAGGTGTTCACCGGACTGAAGGGTGTGACGGTGCCCGTCGAGGAGACGGTCGAGTCCTTCGAGGTCCTCTTGAACGGCGAGCTCGACGAGGTGCCCGAGCAGGCCTTCCTGAACGTCGGCGGCGTGGACTCGGTGCTCGAGAAGGCCAAGAAGCTCGAGGCGGGGACGGACTAGCGATGCCCACCTTTGCATCCAGCCTCGTCACCCCCGAGCGCATCGTGTTCGAGGAAGAGGTCGCGGCCGTGATTCTGCGTACCGATGTCGGAGACGCCACCTTTCTGGCCGGGCACACCCCGCTCATCGGATCCATCGTGCCGGGCCTGGTCCGCTTCCAGCGCGAGGACGGGTCCGAGGACCGGGTGGCCGTGCACGGGGGACTCGTGCACGTGCGGGCCGAGGGCGTCTCGGTTCTCGCCCCCGTGGCCGAGATGGCGGCGGACATCGATGTCGAGCGCGCCCGGCGGGCCCAGGAGGTGGCCGAACAGGCGGTGACCGACGCCACCGGTCGGCCGGCCGGCGCCGGGGAGGACGACCTGATCGCCTCCCGGGACCTGGCTGAAGCGCAGGCGGCCCTGCAGCGGGCCCAGGTCCGGCTCGAGGTGGCGGACTCCTGAGCCGATCTCGTTCGTTTTATCGCAGCGAGACATTTGCGGGAGTTGTTTGGACCTCGGTAACGGGTGTGACCGCGGCTGGGTGGTGCCTAGTACCAAAGCGGCGCCGCCACCCACAGCCCTTCCTCAGATCCGTGCCGATGGAACGCTGATATCCGATTGGCGTTGCTGCTAGTGGCGTTTAAGAAATACGAGTGTGTCGTCTCCAGCTTCATTCCACGACTTGGTGCAGCTTGGGATCATCTGTGGATGCCGCCGGAGCGTACGTCGTGTCACCTCCTGCGGTGACGGTGTCGACGAGCATCCTTACAGGTCGTTCTGGGGGATGATCTGACATGCTTCAAATCTCCGATCTCCTTGCACGAGAAGCAATACGCGATCTGGTGGTCCGCTACAACTCCTATGGAGACAGCGGGCTTTTCGATCGCATGCTCGGACTGTTTGCACCGGATGCGGTTGTCGAGATCCGTGGCGACGTTTACCAGGGTCTGGCCGAAATACGACAGGCGTTCAGCCAGGTCCCGGCACAGACGTCGACAGCAGCAGGCCGCCCGGCGTACCTCCGGCACTGCACTGCGACGCACCAGATCGATCTCGTGGACGAGACCACGGCGACCGGTCGATGCTATTTCTTCGTGCTGACCGCGGTCGGGTTGGACCACTGGGGTCGCTATTTGGACGAGTACCACGTGGTCAACGCTGAATGGCGCTTCACCCGTCGCCGTGTGCTGACTGACGCGCTAAGCCCGCAATCGATCTTTGCCGCGTGGCAAGAGTGAGTCTGCGGCAGGTCCTGGAGTTCACGGCGCCCATCACGAGGGACGAAGGCTAGGTCCCAACGTGACCTATGCGGAGAGGAACTCCACGATGGCCGGCCACGAGGTCCGGTCCTGGATCAGGAAGAGATGGCCGCCCTCGAACAGCCGCAGCGTGGCGTCGGGAATGGTGGAGGCGAGCTTTTCGGAGTTGGCCCGGGGGGCGATGCCGTCGTAGAGGCCACCGCACACGAACGTGGGGCACGAGATCCCGGGCAGACGGTCCCACGTGTCGTGACGGCGGCGGGCCTCCAGCTGCAACGCCGCGCCCTCGGCGCGACCCGGTTCGTCCTTGCCGACGGCGGCCCGCACCCGGAACACGGTGGCCAGGGAGTCGAACGCCGCCGTGTTCTCGGCTCGCCATGCCGCGTCGTAGCGGGTGTCGGCCAGTTCGATGTGGCGGACGATCCGGTCCTCCTCGGGCACATCGACGAGCTCGTGCAGGGGGTACGAGGCCCCGCCCGCCCCGCCGCTCGAGGTACAGGCCAGGACCAGGCGCCGGACCCGCGTGCCGTGTCGGAGGGCGAGCTCCTGCGCCACCATGCCACCGAAGGAGATGCCCATGACCAGCGCGTCGGGCCATCCCAGGACGTCGAGGAGGCCGGCGGCATCGTCGGCGTAGTCCGCCATCGCGTACGGCCCGGGCGGCACCGACGACCGGCCCAGGCCCCGTTGGTCGTAGGCGGCGATGGTGAAGGACGTGGCCAGGGGCCCGTCGAACACGCTCGGGGGGACCCGCAGGTCACCCCCGGTGCCCGAGATGAGAAGGAGCGGCGGTCCCGTCCCCGCCACCTCGTAGTAGAGCTCGACGCCGTCGAGGGCGGCCCTGGTCATGCGGGCGCGGCCCCCCGGGTCACGGCGCCGCCTCCGCCGTTGTCGGACGGCGGGCCGAGACGTTGTGCCGCAGGGCGAAGGGCATCGAGAAGCCGGGGTCGTCGAGGAGCGCCAGCATGGCGTCGACGGTGGCGTCGTCGACGGCGCTCCCGGCCCCGTCCGCTCGCCGGGGGTCGGTGAGATAGACGCGGATGGACCGCAGGGTGTGTTGCCAGAAGGCCCCGACCGGAGTTCTTCCGGTGAGAGGGCCGTCGCGGATGTCGTCGTGGACGTCCACCAAGCCCAAGGTGCCGAGCAGCTCGGGCAGACCCCGGACCCAGGTCCAGCGCCGGGCCAGTGGCACCATCACGGCGACGAAGGGTTCGGGAGGATCGACCGCCGTCGTGGCCGGAGCACCGTCGGCCTCTTCGAAGAGCACGACACCGCCCGGCCGCAGCGCCGGCACCAGTTTGGTGACCACGGCGGTGGCGTCCGGCACGTGCATGAGAACCGAACGCGAGTGGATCACGTCGTAGGTGGCGTCGGGGAACGACATGGTGGCCAGGTCGTCTTGGACGACGGTGGCGTTCGTCGCCGCCCCGAGATCTTGGAGCTGGCCGATGTCCCGGTCGACGGCGGTCACCGTGCCCGTCGGGCCGACCTGGTCGGCCATCCACCGGGCGATCGACCCGGCGCCCGCGCCCAGCTCGAGGCAGTGCCGGCCCGGTCCGACACCGAGGACGAGGAGGCGCCGGACGGTGGCCTCGTCATGGAGTCCCTGCAGCTTTCCGAGCCGCGCCGCCTCGTCGTCGGTGCTGTTCCACATCGGGTACCGGGTGGACGACCGACCGCCCCCCGGGGGCCCGGACACCGCCGCCCGACCTTTCAGCCGAATTCGATCTGGCTGAATTCGCGCAGCTTGTCCAGGGGGTGCCGGGCGCTCACGAAGCGGACGGTCCCCGAGCGCGACCGCATGACGAGCGACTGGGTGGTGGCGCCGAAGTCGTGGTAGCGGACACCTTGGAGCAGCTCGCCGTCGGTGACGCCGGTGGCGGCGAAGAAACAATTGTCGCCGCGGACGAGATCGTCCGTGGTGAGCACGGCGTCGAGGTCGTAGCCCGCCCGCTGGGCGGCGGTGCGCTCCTCCTCGTCGCGTGGCCACAGCCGGCCCTGGATCTCGCCTCCCATGCACTTGAGGGCGGCGGCCGCCAACACGCCCTCGGGGGTACCGCCGGTGCCGTAGAGGACGTCGACACCGGAGTCGGGCCACGCCGTGGACATGGCGCCGGCCACGTCTCCGTCGGTGATGAGCTTGATGCGGGCGCCGGCGGCGCGGACCTCGGCCACCAGGTCGTCGTGTCGGTCGCGTTCGAGGATCACCACGGTCACGTCGCGGATCGACTTGCCGAGGGCCTTGGCCACGGCCTCGAGATTCTCGGAGGGGGAGCGCCTGATGTCGACGGCGCCCACCGCCTTGGGCCCGACGGCCAGCTTCTCCATGTAGACGCACGGTCCCGGGTTGAACATCGTGCCCCGTTCGGACACGGCGATGACGGCCAACGCCCCGCCGCGGCCGAGTGACGTCGGGGTGGTGCCGTCGATGGGATCGACGGCGATGTCGGTCGGCGGCGGCGAGCCGTCTCCGATGTGCTCCCCGTTGAAGAGCATGGGGGCGTTGTCCTTCTCGCCCTCACCGATGACGACGACGCCATCCATCGAGACGGTCTGCAGAACGACCCGCATGGCGGTGACGGCGGCGTTGTCGGCACCCTCCTTGTCACCCCGGCCCATCCAGCGTCCGGCGGCCATGGCCGCTGCTTCTGTCACCCGGACGAGCTCCATGGCCAGGTTGCGGTCCGGTGCCCGGGGGTTAGGCGCCATGACCCGACCATAACGCGCTCCGTCGAAGTCCATCGTTCGGATACCTCGTGTTCGTCCCGTCACATGCCGTGGCCGACAAGGCGGGGTGGCTGCCGTAGGCTGGGGCGGTGAGCGCCGACGACACAGGGGGCAGCGCCGACGGTCGCGCCGACTGGCGGGCCGCCTTCGATTCGTCCCCCCTGCGTGACGCCGATTTCGAGACGATGTCGGGGATCGCCCTCGAACCGGTCTACGGACCCGGGGACTGGCCTGCCGGGGACGCCGCCGGCGCGTCGGCCGATCGTGAGAGTGCCGCCATGGCCCGGCTCGGCTGGCCCGGCCAGGCGCCGTTCACCCGGGGTCCGTACGCGTCGATGTACCGGTCCAAGTTGTGGACCATGCGGATGTTCGCCGGGTTCGGCACGGCCGAGGACACGAACGTCCGTTTCCGCGAGCTCCTGCGGTCGGGCGGTGGCGGCCTGTCGGTCGCCTTCGACCTCCCCACCCTGATGGGGCGCGACTCCGACGACCCCCACAGTGAAGGCGAGGTCGGGCGCTGCGGCGTGGCCGTGGACACCCTGGCCGATGTCGAGGACCTGTTCGCCGGCATCGACCTGGGTGCCATCACCACGTCCATGACGATCAACTCGCCCGCCGCCATCCTGCTCGCCATGTACGTGGGTGCGGGCGAGAGCGCGGGGACGCCACGGCGCGCCCTGGGCGGGACGTTGCAGAACGACATGCTGAAGGAGTACCAGGCGCAGAAGGAGTACATCTTCCCACCGCGGCCCTCGATGCGGATCGTGGTCGACGTGATCAGGTTCTGCGCCGAGGAGATGCCCCGTTTCCATCCCGTCTCGGTCTCGGGGTACCACATCCGCGAGGCGGGTTCCACAGCCGCCCAGGAGCTCGCCTTCACCCTGGCCAACGGTTTCGCCTATGTGGAGGCGGCGCTCGCCTCCGGTCTGGCGGTGGACGATTTCGCACCGCGGCTCAGCTTCTTCTTCAATGCCCACCTCGATTTCTTCGAGGAGATCGCCAAATACCGCGCCGCCCGGCGCATCTGGTCCCGTTGGATGGCCGGCCGTTACGGGGCACGGGCCGAACGCTCGTTGCAATTGCGCTTCCATACCCAGACCGCCGGTGTCTCGCTCACGGCCCAGCAGCCCGAGGTGAACATCGTCCGGACGGCCATCGAGGCCCTCGCCGGTGTGCTCGGCGGGACGCAGAGCCTGCACACGAACTCCATGGACGAGGTCTTCGCCCTGCCCACCGAGAAGGCGGCCCGGATCGCGTTGCGCACCCAGCAGGTGCTGGCCCACGAGACGGGCGTGACCTCGGTGGCCGACCCTCTGGGCGGTTCGTGGTTCGTGGAGTCGCTGACCGACGAGATCGAGAGCCAGGCCGAAGCGGTGTTCGCCCGGCTCGACGAATGGGGTGAGGGCTCCATCCTGAACGGCGTGCTGCACGGCATCGAGACCAATTGGTTCCAGGGCGAGATCGCCGACGCCGCCTACCACTTCCAACGCAAGGTGGCCACGGGTCGTCGCGTCGTCGTGGGTGTGAACGCCTTCACCGAAGGCAACGAGGAACCGGCCCCACCCACGCTGCAGATCGGACCCGAGGTCGACGAAGCCCAGCGCAAGAGACTGGCCACGGTGCGCCAGCGCCGCTCGCCGTCCGCCGTCGACGAGGCCCTCTCCCGCGTCGGTGCCGACGCCGCGGTCTCCGAGGTGAACCTCATGCCCGCCATTCTCGACGCCGTGCGCGCCTACGCCACCGTGGGCGAGATCGTGGGCGCTCTGGCGGCCGTCTTCGGTCGTTGGGCCGAGGATCCCGTCGTCTGACGCGGCGCCCTCCATCGTCCCCTCGTCCGCCGGGCCCGGTCATACTGAACGCATGGACCAATTCGTCGTCCATCCCACTGGGCCGCTCCGTGGAACGGTCCGCGCCGGCGGGGCCAAGAACTCGGCTCTCAAACTCATGGCCGCCTGCCTGCTGGCCGAGGGACGACACGTCCTGTCGGGCGTGCCGCACATCGTCGACGTCGAGATCATGGCCGACGTGGTGCGGTCCATCGGTGGCCGCGTGGCCTGGGCCGACAGTGACAGTGCCGGTGACGCCGTTCCCGGCGACCTCGTCATCGACGTGCCGGCCACCCTCGTCCCCGAGGCACCGTACGAGCTGGTGGAGAAGATGCGGGCGTCGGTGGTGGTGCTCGGACCGCTGCTGGCGAGATGCGGACGGGCCCGGGTGTCGCTGCCCGGTGGTGACGACTTCGGCAACCGGCCCATCGACATCCACCTGCACGGGCTCTCGAGCCTGGGGGCGTCGTTCGAGACCGTGCACGGCTACGTCGAGGGTGTCATTCCCGACGCCGGCGCCGGAGGCCGGCTGGTGGGCAACCGGGTGGTCTTCGAATACCCCAGTCACACGGCCACCGACAATGTGCTCATGGCCGCCGTCCTGGCCAAGGGCACGACCGTCCTCGAGAACGCGGCGCGCGAGCCCGAGGTGGCCGACCTGGCCGAGTTCCTCACCGCCATGGGGGCGCGAATCAGCGGGGCGGGCACGTCGCGGATCGAGGTGGAGGGAGTCGACGAGCTCCGGCCCACGTCGCATCGCGTCATTCCCGACCGGGTCGTGGCCGCCACCTTCTTCGCCGCCGTCGGATTGGCCGGGGGTGACGTCGTCGTCGTCGACGCCCGCGCCAACCACATGGACATGCTCCTGCGGAAGCTGGGAGAGATGGGCGTCCATATCTCGCAGACGCCGGAAGGGCTGCGGGCCGAGAGCGCCGGTCGGCTCCGCAGCGTCGACATCTCGACCTTGCCGTACCCGGGCGTGGCCACCGACTACAAACCCTTCCTGGTGACCATGTTGAGCGTGGCCGACGGCGTGGGGATCGTGACGGAGAACCTGTTCTCGGGACGGTTCCGCTATGTCGACGAGCTCCGGCGCATGGGGGCCGACATCAGGAACGAGGGACACCATGCCGTGGTGCGCGGCGTGCCCCGGTTGTCGGGGGCGCCGGTGCGCGCACCCGATCTCCGTGCCGGCGCCGCCCTCGTCCTGGCCGGCCTGGTGGCCGACGGCGAGACGGTGGTCACCGGAGCGGTGCACGTCGACCGGGGGTACGAGGACTTTGCCGGCAAGCTGAACGCTCTCGGCGCCGATGTGGCGCGCCTCTCCGTCTGACCTCCGGCGGCCGATTTCCCGGCGCCGCCGGGCATCTCCTACGCTCGGTCGCCCGTGATGACCCCCTCCACCGCCCCCGGCGATCCGGTGTCCGGCCCCCCCGGGGTCTTCGACGCCGGCGCCTTGTTGGAGGCGGCGCGGGGCGGCGACCGGCGGGCGCTCGCCCGTCTGCTCTCGGCCGCCGAGCGCGGCGGGCCCGACGGCCGGGCCGTGGCCGCCCTCGCCTACCGGCACCCGACCGAGGCCGACACGGTGGGGATCACGGGGGCCCCGGGGGCGGGGAAGTCCACTCTCACCGATCGGTTGATCACCGCCGCCCGCGCCGGAGGTGTCTCCCAGCTCGCCGTCCTGGCCGTCGACCCCACGTCGCCGTTCACCGGAGGGGCGATCCTCGGCGACCGCGTCCGGATGCAGGGGCACGATCTCGACGCCGGTGTCTTCATCCGGTCCATGGCGTCGCGCGGACATCTCGGGGGGCTGGCCCTGGCCGTCCCCGAGGCCATCCGGCTGTTCGCCGCCGCCGGGATGCCGCTGGTGCTGGTCGAGACGGTGGGCGTCGGCCAGGTGGAGGTGGACGTGGCGTCGGCCACCGATACGACGGTGGTGGTGGTGAACCCCAGATGGGGTGACGCCATCCAGGCCAACAAGGCCGGGTTGTTGGAGACGGCGGACATCTTCGTCGTCAACAAGGCGGACATGCCCGGGGCGGCCCAGTCCCGTCGGGACCTCGAGCAGATGCTCGACCTGTCCACTCCCGGGCAGTGGCGCCCCCCGGTCGTCGAGACCGTCTCCACCACCGGGGAGGGTGTCGAGGCCCTGTGGGCCGAGATCGGACGCCACCGAGCCTTCCTGGCCGACGCCGGGCTCCTCGATCAGTGCCGCCGGGAGCGGCTGCGCCGCGAATTCCGGCTGGTCCTGCGGAGCCGTCTCGAGAGGGAGATCGACCGGCTCGGTTCGCAGGCGCGCTTCGCCGAGCTCGACGACGACGTGGTGGAGCACCGGGTCGATCCGTACCAGGCGGCCGAGGCGCTCGTGACCCAGGTGGCCCCCGTGGCCGGCGACCGCGCACCGTAGCGGGACGGCGAAAAACACCGGCCCCGGGGCACCGCTTCGCTCGGTGTTCGGAGTACGGTGCGCGCATGGCCACCAGTGGATCGGCAGAGCCGGAGGACGATCTCGTCGTCGTCGATCGACGTGACGACGACGTCGCCCTCGTCCAGCTCAACCGGCCGAAGATGAATGCCCTGTCCACCGCCATGCTGGCCCGGGTGTCGACGGTGATGGCGGCGATGGTCGACGACCCGCCCGGCGCCGTCGTGCTGTGGGGTGGCGACCGGATCTTCGCCGCCGGGGCCGACGTCGCCGAATTCTCGGAGCCCGGGGCCCCGGCCCTCGTGGCCGAGCGCTTCCACCAGGCCACGCTGGCCATCGCCGGGTTTCCCTCCGTCACCATCGCCGCCGTCACCGGCTACGCCCTCGGTGGGGGCCTCGAGCTGGCGCTCGCCTGTGACCTGCGGGTGGTGGCCGACACCGCCAAGCTCGGGCAGCCGGAGATCCTTCTCGGCATCATTCCCGGCGGCGGCGCCACCCAGCGGCTGCCGCGCCTCGTCGGTCCGGCGCGGGCGAAGGACATCATCTTGACGGGACGACAGGTCGGGGCCGACGAAGCCCTGCGGATCGGCCTGGCCGACCGGGTGGTGCCGGCCTCCGAGGTGCTGGTCGAGGCGCTCCGGTTGGCGGGCGAGCTCGCCCGGGGGCCGCGGGTGGCCCAGGCCCTGGCCAAGCGGGTGATCGACTCGTCTCTGGAGACGCCGCTGCGACCCGGGCTCGACGACGAGGCCTCGGCCTTCGTGTCCGTCTTCGGCACCGACGACGCCAAGGCCGGCATCAGTTCCTTCCTGGAGCACGGTCCCGGGCGCGCCCGGTTCACCGGTCGTTGACCGGCTGCCGGGCCGGGGGCTGACGATGTCCCCCGCCCCCCGTCCGCCCCGGGTGCGCCGCACCGCTCCCGGTGTGCCGCCCGTCCGCCGCGCCGGCGGCCCTCGGCTGCCCGGCATCCGCCCCGCCGCGCTGCCGGCGGCGGGGCCCGCCGACTGGTACCGCAAGGCCGTCTTCTACGAGGTGCTCACCCGCGGCTTCTTCGACGCCAACGACGACGGGATCGGGGATCTGGCCGGACTACGGGCCAAGCTCGACTATCTCGAGTGGCTCGGCGTCGACTGCCTGTGGCTCTTGCCGTACTACCCGTCGCCCCTGCGCGACGGCGGGTACGACATCAGCGACTTCTTCACCGTCCATCCCCAGCTGGGCACCCTCGACGACCTGGTGGCCTTCCTCGACGACGCCCACCGGCGGGGCATCCGGGTGATCGCCGACCTGGTGATGAACCACACGAGCGACCAGCACCCCTGGTTCCTCGAATCGCGGTCGTCGCGCAACAACCCCAAAGCCGACTGGTACGTGTGGAACGACGACGACCAACGCTGGGCCGACGCGCGGGTCGTCTTCGTCGACGTGGAGACGTCGAACTGGACGTACGACGCATCGCGGCAGCAGTACTACTGGCACCGCTTCTATTCCCATCAGCCCGACCTCAATTACGAGAACCCCGACGTGGCCGACGCCATGTTCGACGTCGTGCGCTTCTGGCTCGAACGCGGTCTGGACGGATTCCGTCTCGATGCCGTGCCCTATCTCTTCCAGCGCGACGGAACCACGGGTGAGAACCTGCCCGAGACCCACACGTTGCTCCGCCGGTTGCGCAAGGAGATGGACTCGCTCTATCCCGACCGGGTGATGCTGGCCGAAGCCAACCAGTGGCCGGCCGACCTGGTGGACTATTTCGGCGACGGCGACGAGTGCCACATGTGTTTCCACTTCCCGTTGATGCCGCGGTTGTTCATGGCCGTGCGCCGCGAACAACGGTTCCCGGTCACCGAGATCCTGGCCCAGACGCCGGTGATCCCCGACGGCTGTCAGTGGGCCATCTTCCTCCGCAACCACGACGAGCTGACCTTGGAGAAGGTGAGCGAGGAAGAGCGCGACTACATGGTGGCCGAGTACGTGAAGGACCCGCGGATGCAACGACACATGGGGATCGGACGGCGTCTGGCCCCCCTGCTCGACGGGGACCAGCGCCTGGCCCAGTTGCTCTACGCGCTGCTCTTCTCGTTGCCCGGCAGCCCCGTCATCTACTACGGAGACGAGTTGCTCATGGGGGACAACCTCTACCTCGGTGACCGCGATTCGGTGCGGACGCCGATGCAGTGGAGCCCGGACCGAAACGGCGGCTTCAGCCGGGCCGACTTCGCCCAGCTCTATCTGCCTCCCCTGATGGACCCCGTCTACGGCTTCGAGTCGGTCAACGTCGAGGCCCAGCAGCGCAATCCCAGCTCCTTTCTCCACTGGATCCGCAGCATCCTGCAGACGCGCAAGCAGTTCCCCGTCTTCGGCACCGGCAGTTTCGAGGTCGTGCCCTGCGCCAACCCGTCCGTTCTCGCCTACGTCCGCAGTCCGAACCCGGCCGGACCCGATCTCACCACCGCCGTGACCACCGGGAGAAGGTCCCGGGGGCGAGCGGGGCGAGCGGAACGAACCGAGCGGGCGGTCCGGCTGGCCGGGTCGCGTCGCGACGACGCCGCCGGAGCCGAGCCCAATCCCGTGCTGTGCGTGCACAATCTGAGCCGGTTCGCCCAGCCGGCCGAGCTCGACCTGGCCCGGTGGGCGGACCGGACTCCCGTCGAACTACTCGGGCGGGTACCGTTCCCGTCCGTGGGCTCGGCGACGTATCCGGTGACGCTCGGACCCTACGGCTTCTACTGGTTCGAGCTGATCGACCACGAACCGAGCACCCACGGCGAACACACCGATGGGCTCAGCCGGTGACGCCGTCGGGCACCGGCCGCCTCGGCGGTCGCCAGTTGACCGAGACGCAGCGCCTGGCGCTGGCCGAGATCGTGTCGTCGCATCTGATGCGCAGCACCGGTGAGAACGACGGTGTGCCGGTGCAGGTGCTCGAGGCGGAGGTGCTCAGCCGGGGTCGGCCCGGCATCGTCGACGTGGTGGCGCGCGTCGGGGAGCGGACCGTCCACCTGCCCTTGGGACTGCGCGAGCCGGGGGGCGAGACGAAGTTCATCGCCGGGGACGAGGATCCCGTTCTCGGGGTGTTCGAGGACGACGACGGTCTGGCCGTGGCCTTCGACGCCTTGCACGACGCCGAGGTGGTGACGGCGCTGTTGTGGCACGTGGTGGCGCAGGAAGTCGATCCCGGCCGGGTGCGGCAGATCCGGCACACATCGGAGTCGGTGACGCTGGCCCTGGAGGACCGCCTGGCCTTCACCGTGTTCTCGGAGCTGGTCGACGGTCCCCGGCCGGGGCTCGGCCTGCTGCTCGCTCTCGACGAGGTCGGGTTCAATCACATCGCCGCCCCGGTGGCCGTGTGGCGCCGCAGCGGCCGGGACCTGGGCATCGTCCAGGAATTCCTGGCCGGCGCATCGTCGGGTCGGGCTCTGGCCGTGACTTCGGTGCGCGACCTCTACGCCTCGGGAGGACCACCCGAGCTGGCGGGCGGTGACTTCGGAGCCGAGGCCCACCGCCTGGGGACGATGGCGGCCCGGATGCACCTGGGACTCGACGAGGCGTTCGGCCGCCGGCCGGGGGACACGAAGGCGTGGGCCGACGCCGTCGAGGAGGCCGTGCGACCCGTCGCCCCCATGCTCCTCGACCGGCCCGACGTGGTCGTGCTGCTCGAGGAGCTGCGGGCGCTCACCATCCCGTGTCACACCATCCGGAGCCACGGCGACTTCCATATCGGTCGGGTGGCCCGGACCGAGCAGGGTTGGTACGTGACCGATTTCTCACCCGGGGGGAAGCCGGCCACCACGGCGGGGACGTCGTCGACGGCGGCCGACGACGGGGCCGTCTTCCGGTCCCCTTTGGCTGACGTGGCCGACCTTCTGTGGTCACTCGGGGCGGTGGCCGACGAAGCGGCGGCCGAGCGGGACCCGAGCGGTCGGGAGGGTCTCGGCGAACTGGCCCGCGCCTGGGAGCGGCGCAACCGGCAGGCGTTCTTCGCCGGGTACCTGGGGGTGGCCGGGATCAGCGGTCTCGTGCCGCCCGGGCGCGAGGCGGTGCGGGTGCTCGTGACCGCATTCGAGCTCGAGAGGGTTGCCGCCCGTATGGCGTGGCAACAGCGATGAGGAGGTCGGCGTGCGCATCGGGATCCTGACCGGAGGCGGTGACTGCCCAGGGCTGAACGCCGTGATCAGGGCGGTGGTGCTCACGGGACAGATCGTCTACGGAGACGACTCCATCGGTTTCCTCGACGGCTGGAAGGGGGTGCTCGAGGACAGCGCCATTTCGCTGAGCGTCGAACGCTGTCGCGACATCCTGGCCATCGGTGGGACCATCCTGGGGACGTCGCGGACGAACCCCTTCGCCCGCGACGGAGGTGCCGAGACGGTGCTGGCCACGCTGGCCTCCCGGGAGGTCGACGCCCTTGTCGCCATCGGCGGTGAGGACACCCTGGGGGCGGCCGATAAGTTGGGCCGGCAGGGCGTGCGGGTCGTCGGTGTGCCGAAGACGATCGACAACGACCTGGCCGGGACCGAGGTGACGTTCGGGTTCGACACGGCCGTGCAGATCGCCACCGACGCCATCGACCGGCTGCGGACGACGGCCGAATCCCATCATCGGGTGATCGTGTGCGAGGTGATGGGTCGCCACGCCGGCTGGATCGCCACCCATGCCGGGATGGCCGGGGGTGCGGCGGAGATCCTCGTGCCCGAGGTGCCGTTCGATCTCGACGCCGTCTGCCAGCGGTTGATCCGGCGCCACGCCGGGAACCAATTCTCGTCGATCGTGGTCATCTCCGAAGGGGCCATGCCGGCCGGTGAGGAGGACGTCGAATTGGCCCGGAGAGCGACGTCGAGCTCGTCGGTCGACGCGTTCGGTCACGCCCGGCTGGGGGGGATCGGCACCTGGCTGGCCGACGAGCTGGAGAGGCGGACGGGGTTCGAGGCCCGGGTGACGACGCTCGGCCATGTGCAACGCGGGGGGACACCGACCGCGTTCGACCGCGTGCTCGCCACCCGTTTCGGCGTGGCGGCCGTGACGGCCGTCCACGAGGGGGCGTTCGGGACGATGGTGGCGCTGCAGGCCGGCAACATCGTCACGGTGCCTATTTCGGAGGCCGTGGCCGAGGCCAAGACGGTGGACCTGGCGCTGTACCGGGACGTGGCCGGGGTGTTCCTGGGGTGAGGTGAGGCCGGCCGGCGCAGTGGGCCGGAACGGCCCTGCTCAGTGCGCCGGAACGGCCCTGCTCAGTGCGCCGGAACGGCGACGCGGAGCTCTTCGGTCGCCTGTTCGGGGGCGACGATGTTGATGAGGACCCCGGTGCCCATCTCGAATCCGGCCTGGGTGGTGAGCTTGGGCCAGATGTGGACGTGCCAGTGGTAGGGCTCCGGCGCGCGGTAGGGGGCGGAGTGGAAGACCAGGTTGTAGGCGACGTCGCCGCAACGCTCGCGCAGCTGGGCCAGGACCGTGCGCAGTGACCGGCCCACGGCCACGAGGTCGGCGGGGCTGGCGCGGTGGAGATGCGGGTCGTGGTTGCGGGGGATGACGAGCATCTCGAAGGGGGTGCCGCTCCAGAAGGGGCAGATGACGAGAACGCGGTCGTCGGCATAGACGACGCGGTAGCCGGCGTCCTCCTCGGCGTCGACGGTGGTGCACAGGAGGCAGCGGCCGGCGAATCGGGCGAATCCGGCTTGCTCCTCGGCCAGCTCGCGCGGGACGAAGGACATGCCGAGAAGTTGGCCGTGGGGATGCTCGATCGACGCGCCGGCCTCGCGGCCGGCGTTCACGATGGCCTGGCTGTAGCGCAGACCCGGGACGTTCGAATGCTCTTCGATGCGGTCGCGGATGGCGGCCATGACGAGACCCGCCTGCTCGTCGGAGATGCGGTCCCAGCCGTGGGCGTGTTCGGGGGAGAGGACGAGGACCTCGTGGATGCCGCCCGCCGTGGCCTGGGTGTAGACGGGCCCGCGGTGCTCGACGACGAAGGGGTGGTCGCCGGAGAAGGCCGGGTAGAGGTTGGGGACGACCCGGACCAACCAGGAGCCGCTCGATCCGTAGGTCTCGAGGGCCGGGGCGGTGGAGCCCTCGTTGCCGACGCAGAAGGGACAGGGCCGGCTGGTGTCGGCCTGGACGGGGGCTGTCCGGGGCGCGAATCCGGCCGGTCGCTCGGCCCGGTCGATGGAGACCACCACCCACCGTCCGGTGAGCGGGTCCAGGCGAAGCTGATTCATCTCGGGGCCCCCCACATCACTGCGTGCGTCGCGAGGCTCTTGTGACCGAATGTGGCGTTATCGCTCATCAGTGGCTTTCCGGGTCCTCCGTTGTGTCGAGTCCGCATCGCATACCTCCACGCTAGCCGTCGGACCGCTTCGACCGACACATGTCCCTGAGTTGTGTCTCGGCTGACGTGTGGGCTCGTGGAAGTGCTGATGGGCTGGTTGTCTCCATGTTGTGACAAGTGCAGCGGTGGGTGGTCGAATCGGGAGGACCGCCCCGCACCGTGGTCGACGCCGATGGGCACTCTCGGCCATTGTGCGACACGCGGCCGGCCACTTGGCGCCGGGCCGCCCTGGGGGGCGACGATGGCGTCCGTGACGTATCCCGCCGGTCCGGCCGTGGTCCACTCCGTCCCCACCGGCGCCGGCTACAGCGTGCTGCTGCTGCTCCACGTGGGCTGTGCCGTGATCGGCTTCGGGGCGGTGGCGGTGACGGGGGTGCAGGCCCGCCGGGCCCGTCGGGGGCCCGAGGGTCCGGGGGCCGACGGGGTGAGGCGCTACTTCCGGCCCGGGGTCAACTGGGCCGCCCGGGCCCTCTACGGGGTGCCCGTCTTCGGTTTCGCCCTGGTCTCGGCCAGCGCCGGGGCGTTCTCGAGCGGCGACGGGTTCGTCGTGATCGGGCTCGGCCTGTGGGCCCTGTCGGCGGTGGCGGCCGAGGTGGTGCTGTGGCCGGGAGAACGCCGGATCCAGACTGTCGTGTCCGGCGGCTGGGAGGCGTCGGCGTCCGACGAACGTTTCGACTCGCAGTGCCGGCGGGTGAGCGGGGCCGCCACCGCCCTCTCGTTGGTTTTCCTGGCCGCCTTCGTCGTGATGGTGGGCAAGCCGTGAGTGAGCGGGGATGGGTCGGCCGCCGACCGGCATAGCCTGAGGTGATGGCAGGGTCCCTGGTCAACGCGGTGTACCTCGACCACGCCGCGACGACGCCCATGCGGCCCGAGGCCGTGGCCGCGATGCTTCCCTTTCTGACCGAGCGCTTCGGGAATCCCTCGGGCGACCATGCCGTGGCCCGGGCGGCCCGGCGGGCTCTCGACGACGCACGCGACAGCGTGGCCGGCCATCTCGGGTGTGAACCGGACGAAGTGGTCTTCACCGGCAGCGGAACGGAGGCGGACAACGTGGCCGTCCTCGGCGCGCACGGCGCCGTCGGGGGCGACGTCTTGTGCTCGGCCGTGGAGCACCACGCCGTCCTGCTCGCCTGCCGGTCGCTCGGAGGCCGCACCATCCCCGTCGACCCGACCGGCGTGATCGATCTCGACGCCCTGGCCGAGGCGCTGCACCCGGGCGTCGGTGTGGTGTCGGTGATGCTCGTCAACAACGAGGTGGGCACCATCCAACCCCTGGCCCGGGTGGCGGCGCTCGTGCGCGAGCGCGCCCCGGGGGCCGTCGTGCACACCGATGCCGTGGCCGCCGTGCCCTGGCTCGACGTGGCGGAGGCGACGCCGTCGGCCGATCTGGTGTCGGTGAGCGCCCACAAATTCGGCGGGCCCAAAGGGGTGGGCGTCCTGGTGGTGCGGCGCGGCACGCCGCTTCATCCGGTGCTGTACGGCGGCGCCCAGGAACACGGCCGACGGCCCGGGACCCACGACGTCGCCGGCATCGTCGGCACGGCGGCGGCGTTGACGGCGGCGATGGCGGCCCGGTCGACCGAGGTCCCCCGGGTGCGCGCCCTGCGGGACCGGCTGGCCGACGGTCTGGTGGGGCTGGAGGGCGTCGAGGAGACGGGGGCCGGCGCCGGGCCGGTCGGCTCGGGCGACCGCCGGGGCAAGGTGGCCGGAAGTTGTCATGTCCTTGTCGGCGGCGTCGACCAGGAGGAGCTGCTTCTGTTGGCCGACGACGCCGGGATCTGCGCGTCGGCCGGTGCCGCCTGTGCCAGTGGGGCCCTCGAGCCGAGCCACGTGCTGCTCGCCCTGGGGCTCTCGTCCGCCGAGGCCCGTGGTGCGGTGCGGTTCTCGCTCGGGCCGACCACCACCGAAGCCGATGTCGACACCGCCCTGGCCGTGATCGCGAAGGTGGTCGAGCAGCTCCGCCGGTGACGTCCTCGCCGCCCCCTACGCTGGTGGGCCGTGCGTGTTTTGGTGGCGATGTCCGGTGGTGTCGACTCCTCGGTGGCGGCGTCGATGCTGGCTGAGTCCGGTCACGAGGTGGTCGGCGCCACCTTGAAGCTGTGGGGCGGCGACTCCGACACGGGCTGCTGCTCGGTGGCCGATGTCGACGACGCCCGGCGGGTGGCCGACCAGATCGGCGTGGCCCACCACGTGTTCAACTTCACCGATGTCTTCGACGCGTCGGTGGTGGCCCCGTACGTGGCGGACCACGGGGCGGGGCGGACCCCGAATCCGTGCATCGAGTGCAACCGGCACCTGAAGTTCGGGACCCTGCTCGAGCGGGCCCGGCGGCTCGGCTTCGACGCCCTGGCCACGGGCCACCATGCCCAGGTGGACGGCGGGGCGGAACGCTTCCGGCTGCGGCGGGGCACCGACCGGGCCAAGGACCAGTCCTACGTGTTGTCGATGCTCGGCCAGTCCCAACTGGCGCAGGTGCTGTTGCCCGTGGGTACGTTGACCAAGACGCAGGTGCGGGCCCACGCCGCCCAGAGGGGACTGCGGACGGCGGACAAGGCCGACAGCCAGGACGTCTGTTTCATTCGATCGACCGAGGGCCGACGCGGGTTCCTGGGCGGGCGCCTCGCCCTGCACGGCGGCGAGATCGTCGACGCCGACAGCGGCGAGGTGGTCGGCACCGTGCCCGCCGTGGAGCTGGTCACCGTCGGGCAGCGGCGGGGGCTCGGCGTGGCCGTGGATGGGCGCCGGCTCTACGCCCTGGACGTCGACGTGGAGCGGCGGCGGGTGCTCGTGGGACGGGCCGAGAAGGCCTTCACGCAGACGGTGGCGGTGTGCCGGCCGACGTGGGTGGACAGACCCCTGCCCGTGGGGGCGTGTGTGGTGGCGCAGACGAGCGCCCACGGGCGTGCCGCCCCGGGCCGGTGGCTCGGCCACGCCGTGGCCTTCGACGAGGCCGTGGCGCTGGTGGCGCCGGGACAGACGGTGGCGCTCTACGACGGGACCGACGGCGACTGCGTGGTGGGCTCCGCCACCGCCGCGTAGAGGCCGGTACGCTCCCGCGGCAGTGAGCACCACGGACCCGTCCCCCGACGCATCGAAGGATCCGACAGAACGCGTCGAGGAGCTGCGGGCCCAGATCGCATATCACAACCAGAAGTACCACCAGGAGGACGCGCCGGAGATCGCCGACGCCGACTTCGACGCCCTCATGCGCGCCCTGCGGGCCATCGAGGAGGAACGTCCGGACCTGGTCACCGCCGACTCGCCCACCCAGCAGGTGGGGGCGGAGCCGTCCGTGCTCTTCGCCTCGGTGGCCCACCGGGTCCCCATGATGAGCCTGGACAACGCCTTCGATCTCGACGAGCTGCAGGCCTGGGTGGACCGGATCGCCCGCATCGACCCGGCGGTGGTGGGGGCGGACTTCCAGTGTGAGCTGAAGATCGACGGGCTGGCCATGTCGCTCACCTACGAGGAGGGGCGTTTCGTCCAGGCCGCCACGCGCGGCGACGGGACGACGGGAGAGGACGTGACCCACAACGTGGCCACGATCCGCTCCATCCCCCACACGTTGAAGTGGCCGAAGCGTCGCGGGCCCGTGCCCACGGTGATCGAGGTGCGCGGCGAGGTCTACATACCGGTGACGGCTTTCGAGGAGCTGAACCGGCGCCAGCTCGAGGCCGGGTTGAAGACCTTCGCCAATCCCCGGAACTCGGCCGCCGGATCGCTGCGGCAGAAGGACGCGTCGGTGACGGCGACACGGGACCTGTCGATGTGGGCCTACCAGGTGGGCGCGCTCGAGGGCGGACCCGAGCTGCGCAGCCAGAGCGACGCCCTGTCGTTGTTGCGCGACTGCGGGTTGCCGGTGAACCCCGAGATCACGGTGGTGCACGGCGTGGACGAGGTCTTCGCCTTCTGCGCCCACTGGCGCGAGCACCGGCACGATCTCGACTACGAGATCGACGGCGTGGTGGTGAAGGTCGACGACCTCGACCTGCAGCGACGGCTCGGCGCCACCTCCCACGCGCCGCGGTGGGCCATCGCCTTCAAATTCCCGCCCGAGGAGCGGACGACGACCTTGCTGCGGATCATGGTGTCGATCGGCCGGACGGGCCGGGCCACCCCCTTCGCCGTGCTCGAGCCCGTCTTCGTGGGGGGATCGACGGTGGGCCTCGCCACCCTGCACAACGAGGACCAGGTCCGGTTGAAAGACGTCCGTCCCGGCGACACGGTGGTCGTGCGCAAAGCGGGCGACGTGATCCCCGAGGTCGTCGGACCCGTCCTCTCGGCCCGCAAGCGCAGCTCCCGTCCGTGGCACTTCCCGAAGACGTGTCCGAGTTGTGGAGAGGCTCTCGTCCGGCTCCCAGGGGAGAGTGACACCTTCTGCACGAACATCGAGTGCCCGGCCCAACGGGTGCAACGGATCGTGCACTTCGCCTCCCGGGGGGCGATGGACATCGAGGGACTGGGAGAGAAGCGCGTGGTGCAGATCGTCGAGGCCGGCCTCGTGACCGACCCGGGCGACATCTACGCCCTGGAGGCGCCGGCCCTCCTGTCCATCGAGCGGATGGGCGCGTTGTCGGTGGACAACCTGCTGCGGGGGATCGAGGCGTCGAAGGGTCGCCCCTTGAGCCGGGTGCTCGTCGGCCTCGGCATCCGCCACCTGGGCCCCACCGGCAGCAGGGCGCTCGCCCGCGCCTACGGCACCCTCGACGCCATCGTCGGCGTGGCCGTCGAGGAGCTCGCCGCCGTGGAGGGCATCGGGTCCGTCATCGCCGAGAGCGTCGTCGACTTCCTGTCGTCGCCCGGCAACCGGCTCGTGCTCGACAAGCTCCGCCGGGCCCGTCTCTCGCTCGAGGAACCCGGCGGCGCCACCGCGGGACCGCCGATGGCGGGCGCGGGCGCCGGTCCGGCGGCGGCGGGAGCCGACGCCACGGTCCTGGCCGGCAAGTCGATCGTCGTGACCGGCACCCTCGAGAGCCACACCCGCGAGGAGGCCGAGGAGGCGATCCTCGAGCGGGGGGGGAAGTCACCGGGGAGCGTGTCGGCCAAGACCTGGGCCGTGGTGCTCGGAACGGAGCCGGGAGCGGCCAAGCTGCGCAAGGCCGAGGAGCTCGGGATCCCGATCGTCGACGGGGCGCGCTTCGAGGAGCTGCTGACTACCGGGGAGATCCCCTCCTAAACTCTCTTTGACCTGGGCTTTCTCAGCTGGACGGGCCCCGGTCACCACGATGGGTGGCCGTCCACCGACGCGGCCTCCACCGTCTGTAGCCTGGGCACGGACCCATGGCGACCACCACCGAATCCATCGGGCGGGTCCTGGCGCGCCGCTACCGGATCGAATCCGCCCTCGGCCGCGGGACCTCCGCGACCGTCTACGCAGCCTGGGACGTCGTCCTACAACGCCGGGTGGCGGTCAAGGTGCTGCACCCCGGCCTGGCCGACGACGGCGGGTTCCTGCGGCGGTTCCGCTACGAAGCCCAGTCGGCGGCGGCCCTCGCCCACCCCCACATCCTGTCCGTCTATGACTGGGGCGAGGACGGGCGGGGGCCGTTCCTCGTTCTCGAGTACCTGGGCGGCGGGTCGCTGCGGGATCTGCTCGACAACGGCCGGCGCGTCTCGGTGGCGCAGGCCGCGGCGATCGGGGTGCAGGCGGCCGAAGGGCTCGCCTACGCGCACGGACGGGGATTCGTCCATCGTGACGTGAAGCCGGCCAACCTCGTCTTCGACGAGGACGGCCGCTTGCGGATCGCCGATTTCGGCCTGGCCCGGGCCCTGGCCGAAGCGGCCATGACCGAACCGGACGGGGCCACCGTGGGGACGGCCCGCTATGCCGCGCCCGAGCAGGCCCTCGGGCGCGCCGTCGACGGTCGTTCCGACGTGTACGCGCTGGCGCTCGTGCTCTACGAAGCGGTGACCGGTGTGGTCCCCTTCACCGCCGACACCACCGCCGCCACCTTGATGGCCCGGATCGACGCGCCCCTCCCCGCCCACGACGCGCTCGGAGCCCTGGGTGCCGTTCTCGACGACGCCGCGGCGCCGGCCATCGCCGACCGTCTCGACGCCGCCGGACTGGCCCGCCGTCTGGCCGAGCTCGGCACGACCCTGCCGGCGCCCGAGCCGCTGCCCCTGGCCGGCGCCGGTGGCCTGGGCGTGGCCCAGGCCGGGGCGCGCCCGATCGACCGGACCGAACACGGGATGGGTGCGGGGCCCCCGTCCGAGCTCGCCCCGGGGGGGCGCGGTCAAGGCGGCGACGCCATGGCCATGGCGACGGCCGTCGGTGTCGCCGCCGATGGAACGTCGGCGCCACGCGGGCACCGTCGGTGGCCCTGGATCCTGTCGGTGGTGGTCCTGGCCCTCGCTCTGGCCGGCGCCGCCGGCGCCTACGCGGCGTCGCGGGCGCAGCTGTTCACCCCGAGCCACCGGTTGACGTCGGTCGCCGGCGAGACGCAGGCCCAGGCGTCGAGCACCCTGCGGGCCGACCGGTTCCACGTCCGGGCGGTGAGCAGTCGCTCGTCGGCCACGGTGCCCGCCGGTCACATCCTGCGTCAGATCCCGGGCCCGGGGACGAGCCTGAAGGAAGGGAGCACGGTGTCGGTGGTGCTGTCCACGGGACCGCCTCCCGTGGCCGTCCCGTCGTTGACCGGTATGACCGGCGACTGCCCAGCCGTGGTGGCGGCATTGACCGCCGCCCACCTGCACGCGGCGTGCACCGACACCACCAACTCGACGACCGTGGCCAAAGGGACGGTGATCTCCTGGACCCCCACGGGCCGGGCCACCGAGTTCTCCACCATCACCGTCGTCGTCTCGGCCGGTCCCCCCACCGAGAACATCCCGTCGCTCACCGGTTCGACGTGCACGGGCGCCACCACCGCCCTGCAGGCGGTGGGGCTCGTGGCCCAGTGCACGAACGCCTTCAGCCCCACCGTGCCGAACGGTCAGGTCATATCGTGGAACCCCACGGGCACCGCCCTGGCCGGTTCGACCGTCGCCGTCAGCATCTCCGAGGGACCGCAGCCCGTCGTCGTTCCCCCTCTCGCCGATGACACGGTGGCGGAGGCCACCGCCGCCCTGCAGGCCGTGGGATTGGTGCCCGCCGCCAACGGTCCCCTGGTGGGTCGGGTCTTCGAGAGCACCCCGCCGTCGGGTACCTCGGTCACGCCGGGGTCGACCGTCACCATCTACCTCAAGTAGCCCCGGTGGCCGACACGAAGAGCGGATGCGAGCTGTGCGAGGCGGCCCGACTGACGACCTGGTACTACGAGGACGACGTCTGCTGGATCGCCGACTGCGAGATCTGCAACGTCCCCATGGTGGTGTGGCGTCAGCACGGGACGGACCCGCCGGACGCCGACCTCGAGCACATGCGGACCGAGCTCGGCCGAGTGGCCGACGAGGTGCTCGGCGCCGACGGGTGGTCGTACGACGGGGTCATGCGCCAGATCCCCGACCACTACCACTGCCATGCCCGCGACCCCAACTGGTGGTCCCGGCGTTTCGGCGCGCGGTGAGAGTGGCCGCCGGCGTCTTCGCCGACCGAGCCGACGCCGGCCGCCGGCTGGCCCTGCTCCTCGAACCGCTCCGCGACGGCGCGCCCGTGGTGGTGGGCATGGCCCGCGGCGGGGTAGCGGTGGCCGCCGAGGTGGCCGCCGTCCTCGGTGCCCCGCTCGACGTGGTGGTGGTGCGCAAGCTGGGGTGCCCCGGCCAACCCGAGCTCGGTCTCGGCGCCCTGGGAGAAGAAGGTGTGCGGATCGTGAACGAGCGTCTGGTGCAGCGGCTGGGCGTCACCGACGAGGTGATCGACGAGGTGGCCGGGCGCGAGACGGTGGAGCTCGAACGGCGCCGAGCGCGGTACCGGGCCGGGCGGCCGCCGACGCCGGTGGCGGGCCGCCCCGTGGTGGTGGTGGACGACGGTCTGGCCACCGGCTTCACGGCCCGGGCCGCCGTCGAGGTCATGCGCCGCCGCCGCGCCGGGCGCGTGGTGGTGGCCGTGCCCGTGGGCTCGCCGGGGGCGGTGGCCTCCCTCGAGGCCGTGGCCGACGAGGTGGTCTGCGTCGAGACGGCCGGGGAGTTCTTCGGCATCAGCGAGTGGTACCGCGACTTCCACCAGGTGAGCGACGACGAGGTGGCGCGGCTGCTGGCGACGCCGAGGCCGTGATCAAGTACCTGGGGTCCAAGCGCCGGCTCGTCCCCGTCCTGGCCGAGCTGGCCGGCCGGGCCGGGGCGCGCACCGCTCTCGATCTCTTCACCGGCACCACCCGGGTGGCGCAGGCCTTCAAGGCGGCCGGGGCCGAGGTGACGGCCGTCGACACCACCCGCTGCGCGTCGGTCCTGGCCGGCTGCTACATCGCCACCGACGCCGAGACCTTCGACCGGGACGCGCTCGACCGGGCCGTGGCGTCGTTGAACGCCCTCCCCGGACGGGCCGGCTACGTGACCGAGACGTTCTGCGTCCAGTCCCGCTTCTTCCAACCGCACAACGGCGAGCGGATCGACGCCGTGCGCGACGCCATCGCCGCCGACTACGGGGGGAGCGCCCTCGAGCCCGTGCTCGTGACCAGCCTGCTCGAGGCGGCCGACCGGGTGGACTCCACCACCGGGCTGCAGATGGCCTACGTGAAGCAGTGGGCGCCGCGGTCGTTCCGACCCCTCGAGCTGCGCGTCCCCGAGCTGCTCCCCGGTCCCGGCCGCGCCGTGCGCGGTGACGCCCGCGCCGTGGTCGGCGGTCTCGGCGACTACGACCTCGCCTATCTCGATCCCCCCTACAACCAGCACCGCTACGAGGCCAACTACCACATCTGGGAAACGCTGGTGGCCTGGGACGCGCCGTCGCATTACGGGGTGGCGTGCAAGCGGACGGAGATCCGCGACGGCCCCCGCAGCGCCTTCAATTCCCGCCGGACGATCTCGGAGTCCTTGGCCCAGGTGGTCCGCGACGTCCGGGCCGAGGTGGTCGTCCTCTCCTACAACGACGAGTCGTGGATCGGGCTCGACGATCTGGTCGAGATGTGCGGCAGCCGGGGGCACGTGGAGGTCCTCGCCTTTCCCTCGGCCCGGTACGTGGGGGCGCGCATCGGCATCCACAACCCGGCCGGGGAGCCGGTGGGCAGCGTCGGCCGTCTCCGCAACGTCGAGTACGTCCTGGTGGCGGGGGACAGGGCCCGGGTGCGCCGGATGGTCGCCCCCTGGCGCGGCGAGAGAGCGGCCGACGTAGCGGCAAGTTGACCCCCTTCGGATGCCCTGTCAACGTGGGCGGCGCCCGGCGGTGGTTCCGACCGGGTGTGCACCACCAGCAGGGGAGGACGCGACATGGGAGCTCTCGACGGACGGGTGGCGATCATCACCGGGGCCGGGCGCGGTATAGGCCGCGAGCACGCCCTTCTGTTCGCCTCCGAGGGAGCCAAGGTGGTGGTGAACGACCTGGGCGGCGCCATCGACGGATCCGGTGACGACCGGTCGCCGGCCGAGCAGGTGGTCGACGAGATCCGGGCCATGGGCGGCGAGGCCATGGCCAATGACGACAACGTGGCCGACTGGGAAGGCGGGCAGCACCTGGTGGCCTCGACCGTGGAGGCCTTCGGCGACCTGCACGTGCTCGTCAACAACGCCGGCATCCTGCGCGACAAGATGCTCGTCAACATGTCCCCCGAGGAGTGGGACTCGGTCATCCATGTGCACCTGAAGGGCCACTTCGTCCCCACCCGGCACGCCGCGGGCTACTGGCGGGAGCAGATCAAGGCCGGCCGCGAGGTGCGCGCCGCCGTCGTCAACACCTCGTCGACCTCGGGGTTGCTCGGGAACCCGGGCCAGACCAACTACGGCGCCGCCAAGGCGGGCATCGCCGCCTTCACCGTGATCGCCGCCCAGGAGCTCTCCCGCTACGGCGTGCGGGTGAACGCCATCGCCCCGGCCGCCCGGACCCGGATGACCGAGGCCACCCCGGGTCTGGGCGACATCGTGAAGGCGCCCAGCGATCCGGGCAAGTTCGACATCTGGGACCCGGCCAACATCTCGCCGCTCGTCGCCTACCTGTCGACCGAGGCCTGTCCGCTGAACGGCAAGGTGCTCTTCGTCCAGGGCGGCCAGGTCCGCCTCTTCCAGCCGTGGACGATGACCGACACCTTGGAGAAGAACGACCGCTGGACGGTGGCCGAGCTGGCCGAACGGCTCCCCGGCGTCGTCGGCGCCGACGCGCCCGGCTGAGAGGCAGCCGGCCGGAACTATCGTGAGGGCGTTGTGAGCCCGCCCCACGACCCCCCCGAGGACCCTGGCGCGTCGCGGTCCGGCGCCGACGGTTCGGGGCGCCACCAGGACGTCGCCTCGGGGTCGGATCCCGACGAACTCGTCTACGGCGCCGGCGGGGGCGAGGAATTCGCCGTCGTCCCGTGGCCGTTGTTGTTGCGCGAGCGCGTCCACCGCCGGGCCCGGGAGAGCGACCGCTACCGGTGGCTGGTGCTGGCCGTCACCCTGACCGGGTTGCTGTCCAGCAACATCCTCTTCACCGTCTTCGTGGTGGCACTGCCCAAGGTGGCGAGCAGCCTGCACACCACTGTGCCCACCGTCACCTGGGTCGTCACCGGACCTCTCTTGGCCGTGGCCGTCATGGCGCCGTTGGCCGGCAAGCTGTCGGACCGCTGGGGGCACCGGCGCTTCTATCTGATCGGCATGGTCAACCTTCTGGTGGTGGCCACCCTGTCGGCCGCCGCCCCCAACGTCGGCGTGCTGATCTTCGCCCGGGTCCTCGGCGGGGCGGTGGGGGCCGGGCTCGGCGCCTCCTCGATGGCGCTCGTGCTCGGCGCCTTCGACCGCGGCGACCGGGTGAAGGCCATGGGCTGGTGGTCCCTCGTCGGCGCCGGTGGGCCGGTGCTGGGCGTGGCCGTCGGCGGGTCCATCATCCAGACGATCGGATGGCGGTGGATGTTCGTGCTCGAGGTCTTCATCGGCGCCGTCGCCCTGGTGCTCGCCCTGCTAGTGCTGCCCGAACACGCGTCGGGCCGGGCCCGCACCGCCGCGGGCGGCCCGCCCCTCGACGTGGCCGGCGCCGTCCTCGTCATCACCTGTGTGGGAAGCCTTCTCTTCGGGCTCAACCGCGGACCGGTCCTCGGCTGGCGCAGCAGCTTCGTGGTGGGCGCCTTCATCGTGTCGGGGATCACCGGGATCGTGCTCGTCCTCGTCGAGCGCCGCGTCCAGGACCCGCTCGTGCCCCTCAAGTACCTGAGCCAGCGGAATTTTGCCTTCCCCATCGGGGCCCAGATGTTCTCCAACTTCGCCTACCTGGGCGGCTTCTTCCTGTCGCCGCTTCTGCTCGAGGAGGTCTACGGCCACGGCGAGTCGGCCGCCGGACTGCTCGTGATCCCCCGGCCCCTCACCTTCTCGTTGGTGGCCCCCATCGCCGGCTACGTGGCCGTCCGCATCGGTGAGCGGTCGGCCGCCGTCACCGGCACCTTGTGCGTGATGCTGTCCATGGGCGTCTTCGCCCTGACCGGCCGCGCCACCGGGGTGGCCCTCGTCGAGGTGGCGCTCGTCCTCTCCGGCATCGGCCTCGGGGTGGCCTCGCCCTCGATCGCCGCCAGCATGGCCAACGTCTTCGACCAGAGTGCGCTCGGAACCGCCGCGGCCACCCAACAGCTGATGACCCAGATCTCCACCGTGGCCGGCATCCAGGTCATCCAGACCGTCCAGTCCTCGGCCGCCCACGGCCGCCAGGGCTACGCGCTGCTGCCCTCGTTCCACGTCGCCTTCATCGTGGGTGGCATCGTGGCCGTCGGCGGTGTCATCTGCGCCGCCTTCGTCCGCTCGGCCGAGCGTCCCGGTGGTGCCCGGGCCATGGACGCGGCCACCGGCCGCGATGTCCGGGGGGCCATGCTCGACGCTGGTGGCGACGAAGCGGCAGCGGCGACCGCGTAGGAACGACCGCGTAGGAACGACCGCGTAGGAACGACCGCGTAGGAACGACCGCGTAGGAAAATGTGGTGAGAGCCGTTCATGTCCTCGACGCTCTCGATGTCCTCAACGCTCTCGATGTCCTGACGGCACCGGGCCTGCGGGTGTGGCTGGACGGCGGCTGGGGCGTGGACGCCCTCCTCGGTGAGCAGACGCGCCCGCATGAGGACGTCGACCTCGTCGTCGAGCTCGAGGCCGTTCCGGACGTGCTCGAGGCACTCGGGACCCTGGGCTTCGCAGTGGCCGAGGACCGGATTCCCGTCCGACTCGTGCTGCGAACGGCCGACGGTCGGCAGGCCGACCTTCACCTCGTGACGTTGGCCGAGGACGGGACGGGCACACAGCAGGGGGCGTCTCCGGATGGGTCCGACTGCACCTATCCGGCCGAGGGCTTCGGCGAAGGCCGCATCCTGGGTCGCGTCGTACCCTGTCTCAGTCCGGAGGTTCAGCGCGCCCATCACCGCGGCTACGAGCCGAGGGATCGCGACCGAGTGGACATGGAACGCCTGGCCAACCACTTCGGCCTGACGCAGGAGGAACCCTGACTACTCGGTGATGTCCCGCAGCCGGGTGGCCACCTCGGCGGCGGTGGGGTCGGGGGCCTGGCCCTGGAGGGCCATCAGCTTGGACATGTCCCCCTCGACCCTGATCCGGCCGGCCATGAAGGCCTGCATGCCGGCCTGGGGATTGCCGTCCACCAGGATGGCCTTGGCGGTGGCGTAGTCGAGGGTGACCGACAGGTCGACGATCTCGATGTGACCGCGCTCGAGCTTCACCGCCCCCTCGCTCGTGTCGAGGTGGGCGTCGATGTCCCCGGGCCCGAAGGGGACCTCGGTGACGACCAGGTTCATCCTCATCTGGTGGGGGACGACCGCACCCTTCCCCTCGTACTCCTCGCGGATCTTGCGGGCCTCGGCAACCCACTCGTCGCTCAGGAACGGGAATGTGGTCATCGTGGACGTGCTCCTTGTCTCGACCCGTGCGGGCGGTCTTCCGGGCGGTCTTCACCCTATCTGTGCTCTTCGTCGCCGATGCCCCCGGTGCCCCGAGATCCCCCGATCGCCGCGCCACGATCGCGTTTTCGGGGGGCCGGGGACGCGCCGGTAGCATGCCCCGGGTGACCGCACCCATCCTCCAGGGCGCTGAGCCCTTCTCGCACACCGGCGGCCCCGGCGGCGTGCTCGTCCTGCACGGATTCACCGGCAATCCCCAATCCATGCGCCCGGTGGCCGAGGCCCTGGCCGCCGCTGGATTCACCGTCGACCTGCCGCTGCTCCCCGGTCACGGCACCGCCGTCGAAGACATGATCGGAACCCGTTGGCCGGACTGGTCGGCGGCGGCCGAGTCGGCCTACAGCAAGCTGGCCGCCAATTGCGACGCGGTGGCCGTGGTTGCTCTGTCGATGGGCGGGACCCTGGCCTGCTGGCTGGCCGAGCACCATCCCGAGATCACCGGTCTGGCCCTGGTGAACCCCTTCATCGACCCCCCGGCGCAGAGCTTCCGCGCCGTGCTCGCCGGCCTGCTCGAGGCGGGGACCGAGATCGCCCCCGGCGTGGGCTCGGACATCGCCAAGGAGGGCGTCACCGAGTCGGCCTATCCCGGCACGCCGGTCGCCGCCGTGCTCTCTCTCTTCGAGGGGATCGACGGCGTGGCCGCCGACCTGAGCCGGATCGCCTGCCCGGTGCTGCTGCTCTCGAGCCGCAACGACCACGTCGTGCCGTCCTCGTCGGGCGACGTGCTGGAGGCGGGCGTGGCCGGCCCCGTCGAGCGGGTCTGGTTGGAGAGGAGCTATCACGTGGCCACTCTCGACCATGACGCCGACGAGGTGAACGCCCGGGTGGTGGCGTTCGTCGGCCGCGTCCTGCCGTGACCGACCCGGCCCTCACCCGCCAGGACGCCGCCTACGTGGCCCGGCTGGCGCGGATCGACCTGACCGAGGAGGAGCTCGACCTCTACGCCGGGCAGCTGGCCGTCGTTCTCGACCATGCCGCCCAGGTGGCCGCCCTCGACACCACCGGGGTGGAGCCGACCGCCCACCCCCTGCCCCTGCGCAACGTCCTGCGTGACGACGAGCCGTGTCCGTCGCTCGACCGGGCCGAGGTCCTGGCCCAGGCGCCGGCGGTCGAGGACAACCGCTTCCTCGTGCCCAAGATCATGGGCGACGCCCCGTGACGAGCGCCCTGGCCCTCGCCACGCAGGTCCGCGACGGCACCGTCTCGGCCGCCGCCGTCGTCGAGCGTCACCTGGCCGCCATCGACGAGACCGACGGCCGCCTCCACGCCTTCGTCACCGTCCTGCACGACACGGCGCGCCGCGAGGCGGCCGAGGTCGACCGGTTGGTGGCCGCCGGCCGCGACCCGGGGCCGTTGGCCGGCGTGCCCGTGGCGCTCAAGGACAATCTCTGCACCCGGGGGGTGCCCACCACCTGCTCGTCGCGGATCCTCGAGGGCTGGTGCCCGCCCTATGACGCCACCGTCGTCGAGCGCCTGCGCGCCGCGGGGGCCATCGCGGTGGGCAAGACCAACCTCGACGAGTTCGCCATGGGCTCGTCCACCGAGAACTCGGCCTTCGGCCCTACCCGCAACCCCTACGACGCCGACCGCGTGCCGGGCGGATCGAGCGGGGGATCGGCGGCGGCCGTGTCGTCGGGCCTCGTCCCCCTGGCCCTCGGCTCCGACACGGGCGGCTCGATCCGTCAGCCCGCCGCGCTGTGCGGGGTGGTGGGGATGAAGCCCACCTACGGGACCGTGTCGCGCTACGGCCTCATCGCCTTCGCCAGCTCCCTCGACCAGATCGGCCCCTTCAGCGCCACCGTGGCCGACGCCGCCGCGCTGTTCGAGGTGATCGCCGGCCACGACCGGTGTGACTCGACCTCGCTCGACCGGCCCGCCCCCCGGACGCTCGCCGGCCTCCACGACGGCGTGGACGGGCTGCGCGTAGGGGTACCCCGGGAGCTCGTCGACGGTGTCGACCCCGCCGTGGCCGAGCGGGTGGCCCGGGCGGCCGAGGCCCTCGACGCGGCGGGTGCCAAGGTGACCGAGTGCTCGATCCCCGAGCTCAGCTACGGCCTGTCGGCCTACTACCTGATCGCGCCGGCCGAGGCGTCGTCCAACCTGTCGCGCTACGACGGTGTCCGCTACGGCCTGCGCGTCGACGGCGACGACGTGGAGGCCATGATGCGCGCCACGCGCGCCGCGGGTTTCGGTCCCGAGGTGAAGCGCCGGATCATGCTCGGTACCTACGCGCTGTCGGCCGGCTACTACGACGCCTACTACGGCCAGGCCCAGAAGGTCCGTACCCTCATCATCAACGCCTTCGACAACGCCTACCGCAACGCCGACGTCCTGCTCGGTGCCACCACGCCGACGACCGCCTTCGCCCTCGGGGCCAAGGTGGATGACCCCATGGCCATGTACCTGTCCGACGTCTGTACGGTGCCGTCCAACCTGGCCGGCCACCCCGCCATCTCGCTTCCCTTCGGCACCGACGACGCCGGACTGCCCATCGGGGTCCAGATCCTCGCCCCCGCCCTGTGCGAACCGCTCATTTTCCGGGTGGCGGCCGTCCTTGAGGCGGCGGCCCCGCCGGTGGTGGCGCCGGCGTTGGCCGCCGCCACCTGGGCGGCGGCGTGACGCCGGCGCCGGGCCCGACCGGGCCGGGGGAGCGCACCAGCGACTGGGAACCGGTCATCGGCCTCGAGGTGCACAGCGAGCTGCGGACCGAGACGAAGCTCTTCTGCTGCTGCCGCAACGCCTTCGGCGACGAGCCCAACACCAACATCTGCCCCGTCTGTCTGGGCCTGCCCGGCTCGTTGCCGGTGCTCAACGCCACGGCGGTGGAGTACGCCATGCGGATCGGAACGGCCCTTCACTGCGAGATCCGTCCGTCGCTGTTCCACCGGAAGAACTACTTCTATCCGGACATGCCGAAGGACTACCAGATCAGCCAATTCGACGAGCCCATCAACGTGAACGGCTGGCTCGAGCTCCCCGACGGGAGTCGGGTGGGCGTGGAGCGGGCCCACATGGAGGAGGACACGGGCAAGACCAGCCACGTGGGCGGCGGCGGTCGCATCCACGACGCGGCGCACTCCCTCGTCGACTACAACCGCGCCGGCGTGCCCCTGGTCGAGATCGTCTCCCGGCCCGACATCCGCTCCTCCACCCAGGCCCGGCTCTACGCGGCGGAGCTGCGGGGGATCCTGATCGCCACCGGCGCCTCCGACGGCCGGATGGAAGAGGGTTCCATGCGCGTCGACGCCAACGTCTCGGTCCGCCGGCGCGACGCCGAGTTCGGCACCCGCTGCGAGATCAAGAACCTGAACTCGCTCCGTTCGCTCGTCCGGGCCATCGAGTACGAGATCACCCGCCAGGTCGAGGTGCTCGAGTCGGGCGGCGCCGTGGTACAGCAGACGCGCCACTGGGACGAGAACGCCGGCCAGACGGTGGCGCTGCGGTCGAAGGAGGAAGCGTTCGACTACCGCTACTTCCCCGAGCCCGACCTCGTGGCCGTCGTGCCCGATGCCGCCTGGCAGGCGGAGGTGGCGGCGGCGGTGGGGCCCATGCCGGCCGACCGGCGGGAGAAGCTGGCGGCCCTGCTCGGCGCCGACGGATCGTCGTCGGCCAAGGCCGACCAGATCGCCACCGTCGTCGAGAACGGCCTCGACGGCCTCATGACGACAGCCGTCGACGCCGGCATCGGAGCGCCGCTCGCTCTGGCCCGAACGGCCAACGAGGCGTCGGCTGACCCGGAGCGGGCCCGCGCCCTCGACCCGTCCGCCTACACGAAGCTGCTGCGGATGGAGCAGGACGGCGCCCTGTCGGCCACCCAGGCCAAGGACGTCCTGGGCGATCTGCTCGAGAAGGGGGGAGATCCGGCGCAGTGGGCGAGCAGTCATGGCTACGAAGCGCTGGCGGCCGACTCCCTGGCGGCGGTGATCGACGAGCTGAGCGCGGCGCATCCCGACGAGTGGGCCCGGTATCTCGAGGGAGACGACAAGCTCACCGGCTTCTTCACCGGCAAGGCCATGGATGCCACCGACAAGAAGGCCAACGGCAAGGCGGTGGCGGCCGAGCTCCGCCGCCGCCGGGGCTGAAGGCAGAAGCGGCCTGTGACTGACATCGCCGAGGTCGAGGTGTCGGGCGTCGCCACCGTCATCGACGCCGGCGCCGTCCTGCTCGACGTCCGCGAGCCCGAGGAGTGGGAGGCGGGCCATGCCCCCGGTGCCGTCCACGTGCCCCTGGCCCAGCTGTCCGACCGCATGGTCGACCTGGCCCGCGACAGAGCCGTCGTCGTCGTCTGCCGCTCGGGTGGTCGCTCGGCCCTCGCCACCGAGTGGTTGACCACGGCCGGTTTCGACGCCGCCAACCTGGTGGGCGGCATGCAGGAATGGGCCCACGCCGGCCTGTCCGTGCAGACCGACGACGGCAGCCCGGGCCGGGTCCTCTGAGCCCCGGCCTAACCTGGGCCGATGACTGACGCCCTCGACCCGCCCGGCGGCACCCCGGGACCGCACGGCACGAAGATCCGCAGCTACGAGGTGACCGACGGCCCCACCCGGGCCCCGGCCCGGGCCATGCTCCGGGCCATCGGCATGACCGACGACGACTGGGACAAGCCCCAGATCGGCGTGGCCTCGTCGTGGAACGAGGTCACCCCGTGCAACATGACCCTCGACCGGCTGGCCAAGCGGTCCAAAGAAGGCGTCCGCTCGGCCGGCGGCTACCCCATCGAGTTCATGACCATCGCCGTCTCCGACGGCATCTCCATGGGCCACGAGGGCATGCGGGCGTCCCTCGTCTCGCGCGAGGTCATCGCCGACTCGGTCGAGACGATGATGCACGCCGAGCGCTTCGACGGCATGGTCACCCTGGCCGGCTGCGACAAGTCGCTGCCCGGCATGCTCATGGCGGCGGCCCGGCTGAACCTCCCCGCCGTCTTCGTCTACGGCGGCTCCATCCTCCCCGGCCATGCCGGTGACCAGGCCCTCGATATCGTGAGCGTCTTCGAGGCGGTCGGCGCCCACGCCACCGGCGCCCTCTCCGACGCCGAGCTCTCCCTCATCGAGCACAACGCCTGTCCCACGGCCGGCTCCTGTGCCGGCATGTTCACGGCCAACACCATGGCGTCGGTGGCCGAGGCCATCGGCATGTCCCTGCCTGGATCGGCCTCCCCGCCGGCCGTCGACCGCCGCCGCGACGACGGTGCCTTCGACGCCGGCCGCGCCGTCATCGGCCTCCTCGAGCGCAACATCCGGCCCCGGCAGATCATGACCAAGGAAGCCTTCGAGAACGCCATCGCCGTCGTCATGGCCCTGGGCGGTTCGACCAACGCCGTGCTCCATCTGCTGGCCATCGCCAACGAGGCCCGCGTCGACCTCGCCCTGGACGACTTCAACCGCGTCGGGGCGCGGGTCCCCCACATCGCCGACACCAAGCCCCACGGCCGCTATCACATGGCCGACGTCGACCGCATCGGCGGCGTTCCCGTGGTCATGCGCGAACTGCTCGAGGCCGGTCTCCTGCACGGTGAGTGCCTCACGGTGACGGGCCGGACGGTGGCCGAGAACCTGGCCGCCCTGTCGCCGCCCGCCCCCGACGGCGAGGTCATCCACCCCCTGAGCCGGCCCATCCACGCCGACGGCGGCATCGCCGTGCTCACCGGATCGCTCGCCCCCCGGGGCTCGGTGGTGAAGGTGGCCGGCATCGACACGCTCGTCTTCGAGGGTACGGCCCGCGTCTTCGACGGGGAACAAGCAGCCCTCGACGCCATCCTGGCCGGCTCCATCGAACCCGGCACCGTGGTCGTCATCCGCTACGAAGGCCCGAAGGGCGGTCCCGGCATGCGCGAGATGCTGGCCGTCACCGGCGCCATGAAGGGAGCGGGCCGCGGGGGCGACTGCGCCCTCATCACCGACGGCCGCTTCTCGGGCGGCACCCACGGCTTCTGTGTCGGCCACGTCGCCCCCGAGGCCGTCGACGGCGGTCCCATCGCCTTCGTGGCCGACGGGGACCGGATCGTCATCGACGTCCCCGCCAAGCGGATCGACCTGGCCGTCGACGACGCCGTCCTGGCCGAGCGCCGCACGGGCTGGAAGCTGCCCGAACCCCGCTACCGCACCGGCGTCCTCGCCAAGTACGCCACGCTGGTCACCGGTGCCGAGCGCGGCGCCATCACCGAACCGTGACCCAGGTTCCACCGGCCAAGAATTTCGCGCGGCGATGGGCGCCCGACACCCGCACCCCCATCCCCCGGGTGGCCACCGAACGGGCCATGCTCACCGCCTTCCTCGACTGGCACCGCCAGACCTTCGTCCTCAAGTGCTCGAACGTCGACCCGGCCCGGCTCTCGGACCGGGGCGTCCCGCCGTCGCGGCTGAGCCTGCACGGACTGCTCCGCCACATGGCCGGCGTCGAGCGCTGGTGGTTCCGCCAGCAGTTCGCGGGCGAGGACATCGAACTCCTCTACTACTCCGACGACGAGCCCGACCAGGATTTCGAGCGCCTCGACGGGGACGTCGAGCTCGCCTTCGCCGTCTGGGGCGACGAGTGCGCCCACTCCCGCCGCATCGTCGAGGCGACGCCGTCGCTCGACGACACCGGCACCGACCAGTCGACGGGGGAGCCGATCACCCTGCGCTGGGTTCTCCTCACCATGATCGCCGAGTACGCCCAGCACAACGGTCACGCCGATCTGCTGCGCGAGCAGATCGACGGCGCCACCGGCCACTGAGCCGGTTGACCGTGCACGACGAGCCCATGGGGTCCACCGTGACCGACTGGGTCGCCGTCACCCGGCGCAACGCCCGGTCGGTCCAGACGACCATCGGTTGGATCTTCTGGGATCCGGGTGCCGGCGCCCGTCCCGCCGCCGTGGAGGCCGCCTTCGGCTCCATCAGCCCGCTCGGCATCCGAGCCGTCTTCGATCTGCTCCCGGAACCGGGGATGTTCGAGCAGCTGCGGTCAGCGCGCGATGCCGCCGTGCTCGAGGGTCTGGCCCGCCACGCCCCCGACATCCTCGTACCGCTGACCGAATTCGGCCCTCTCCTGTGGGACGTCGTCGACCGCCTCCCGCGCGTCGGCCGCGTCTTGTTCGGCGCCCATCTGGCCCTGCCCCGCTCCGGGGACCCGGTCCTGTCCGGCTGGCACGCCGTCAACTGTCTGCGCGAATGGCGCGGCGACACCCATTGGGCCCTCGTCGTCGCCTCCGGCCTGACTCACCCCGAGGCCTCGATCCTCCACAACGCCTGGCTGGGCTACGAGGGCGACTGGCTGGCGCACTCCCGGGGCACCGCACCGCCGGACATCGAGGCCGGTTGGGCCGCACTGGCGGCGAAGGGCCTGGCCGTCGACCGGACGGTGACCGCCGGCGGCATCGCTCTTCGCCAACGGATCGAGGACGACACCGACCGCCTCACCACCGTTCCCTGGAACCTTCTCGGTGAGTCCCGTGCCGTCGCCTTCGCCGACCGGTTCGAACCGCCCTGTGTGCAGCTGCTCGCCCGCGTCGACACGACGGCGGGCCCCAACTATCAGCCGGCGTCGCGCCTGCGGTAAGGCTGTCGAGGAGGTGTCCGTGCAACGTTACGAGACCGGTGAAGGACTGCGCCGTGCGGCGCGGGGAAGCGTCATGTGGTTCAAGGCCACCGCGGCGAGCACCGGCGGTCGGTTCTCGCTGATGGAGAGGACCCTGCCGCCGGGTGGCCGCATGCCCCCGGCCCACAGCCACGTGGGCAACGACGAGGCCTACTACGTCCTCGACGGCACGGTCGAGTTCCGCGTGGCCGACGACGTCTTCGAGGGATCGCCGGGAACCTTCGTGCTCGTGCCGGCGGGAGAGTCCCACACCTTCGGCAACACCGCCGAGGAGGAGGCCCGGCTTCTCGTCTTCCACGCCCCCGCCCTCGACGGCTACTTCGCCGACCTCGAGCGCCTGTGGTCGGCGCCCGATCCGCCCGACCGCGACGCCGAACTGGCGCTCATGCGACGCCACGGCATGGAGCCAGCCTGACCAACTCGTCGAGCGTGTCATCCTCGATCGATATGCTCTGGCGCCGTGAGCCCCCGCACCATGAGCGCCTGGCGCACCCACGAGTACGGCCGCCCCCTCGATGTCCTCACGCTCGACACCGTGCCCGTGCCCGAGCCCGAGGCCGGTGAGCTCCGGGTGCGCGTCCAGGCCATCCCCCTCAACCTGAACGACCTCGAGCGCATCACGGGCGGCAACATGATGGTCCGTCCCGAATTGCCCTACAGCCCGGGCATGGAAGTCATGGGGATCGTGGACGCCTGCGGTGCGGGCACCGAGCAGTGGCAGGGTCGACGGGTGGTGGCCATGCCCAAGGGCGCCCACGGCGGCTACGCCGAGTACGCCGTCTGCCCGGTCGTCTCGACCTTCGACATGCCCGACACCATTCCCCTGCCGGGCGCGGCGGCTCTCTACTTCCCCTTCCACCTGGCGTGGCTCGGACTCTTCGACCGGGCCGATCTCCAGGCGGGCGAGACCGTCCTCATCCACGCCGCCGCCGGCGGCTCGGGCTCGGCCGCCGTCCAACTGGCCGTCCACGCCGGCGCCCGCGTCTTCGCTACGGCGGGGACCGACGAAAAGGTGAAGCTCTGCCGCGACCTGGGCGCGCACGTCGCCATCAACTACAACGACACCGACTTCTCCGAGGTCGTCCTGGCCGAGACGGCCAACCAGGGCGTCGACGTCGTCTTCGACAACGTCGGCGAAGCCGTCATGGAGCCGTCGTTGAAGTGCACCAAGTACAACGGCCGATACCTCATGATGGGCTTCGCCTCCAACAAGGTCGTGGCCGACGAGAAGTTCATCGTCCCCCGCCGCATCGCGCTCGGAAACCTGAAGCTCTGTGGCGTCCTCCTGGCCTACCAGCCGCCCGACGCCCTCGAGTTCCTGAAGACGGGCATGGGCTGGAACTTCGCCCCCGAGGCGCTCGGGCAGACGATCATGTCCGACATCGTCGAGCTCGTCGTGGCCGAGAAGATCAGACCGGTCATCGGACAGGTCGTCGATTTCGAGGACGTCCCCGCCGCCATCACGGCCATGGCCGACCGCCAGACGGTGGGCCGCACGATCATCACCGTCGAGTCCTGAACGACGGCGCACCGCCCACCACACCGCCTCCCGCGGTCGTACGGGACGGGACGGTTGGCGTTCTCGAGACCCGACCATGTGTTCATCCCGACCAGATGATTCACCAGCTCGAGCACCGTCCAGTCCGTGCACGGGTCGGCGCCGACCACTGTTCTGATCGAACACCCTCGATTACGTCACCGACCGATGAGAACGCCCGGGCGACCTGGGCAACAGGACGACCTGAGGGGACGGAATCGCCGCTGAGTGTCATTTCACCTTGAAAGACGCAGTGGACGTCGCCGTGACCCCCACCGCCGTACTGACGGTGATGGTGCCCGTCGTCGCACCGACCGGCACCGCCGTGGTGATCGTGGTGGCCGTCATCTTGGTGATCGTGGCGGGCGTGCCGTGGAAAGCCACCAGCGTGACGCTCAACAGGTTGGTCCCCGTGATCACGACCCTCTTCCCGACGTGCCCCTTGGCGGGCTGGATCTTCGTAATCGTCGGTGTGCCGTCGGTGTCGTAGGCCCCGATGTCACAAGGTGCGGTCCTCGTCGCTCCCCGCTGATCGGTGGCGGGGCAATCACCGACGGGAACCTGGTCGATGGCCGGGCTCCCGGGCAACAGAGCGATGGTCTCGGTGGGACCGCCGTTCTCGCCCAGTGCGCCGAGGTCGCCGTCGAGCGATGGCGAGTCCTTGATGCTCCCCTCGCCGCCCGAGACGCAGGTGCCGTCGTCGTCGATGTTGGAGCCCCCGTCCGACACCACACCCGAGCAGTCGGCACCGGTGCTGCGGGCCACGATGGTCCCGTGCAGTGACACGGATCCGGTCCCGAGGTTGGCCACCCCGGCACCCGTGGGCGCGCTGTTGTCCGAGAAAGTGCTGGAGATGACGGTCGCGCCGCCGCCGGTGCCGTTGGCCACGCCACCACCGCTGGCGGTGGCGCCGTTGCCGGCCAGAGTGCTGTCGACGATGGTGACCGATCCGGTGTTGGCCACCGCACCACCGGTCTCGGCGTGATTGCCCGACAGGGTGCTGTGGGTGATGGTCAGCGTGCCGCTGTTCTCGATCCCGCCACCGTCGGAGGCGGGCGCGCTCCCATCCTCAATGGTGAGCTCCGAGATGGTGGCCTGGACGTCGCTGTCGACATCGATGACGGTGCTCGCCGCCCCGCCGCTCACGGCCAGAGGCGTCCCGCCTGGGCCGGCGATGAAGAGGTTCCGGTTGACCACGATGGGTCCGCTCGTGAGAGTGATCGTCGAGCAGGCCGGAGACAGGGCGAAGGCCACCGTGTCGCCCGGAGCCGCCCCGACCGCCGCCTGGCGCAATGATCCCTGGCCCGAGTCGTTGCAATTGGTTACGTTGACGGTGCCGTCCGTGTCATAGGCACCGATGTCGCACGGTGCTGTCCGGGCGTCTCCCCGTTGGTCGGTGGCGGGACAGTCAGGGGTCGGAAGCTTGTCGATGGCGGGGCTCCCCGGGAGCAGGGCGACGGTCTCGGTGGGGCCACCGTTGGCGCCCAACGGGCCGAGCGTGCTGTCCAAGGTGGCCGAATCACTGACGCTTGTCGCCGTGAACCCGCAGGATCCGTCGTCGTCGATGTTGTAGCCGGCATCGGTGATCCCGGAGCAGTCGTGTCCGGGTGCGCCCTCGGCCACGACGGTGGCCTCAAGGATGGCCGTCCCCCCGGTCCCGCCGTTCCCGATATCGTCGCCCACCCCGGAACCGGCCGTGTTCGCCACCAATGTGCCATTCGTGACGGTGACCGTGCCGGGTCCGACGGTCACTCCATAGTTCTCGATGCCCCCGCCACCTCGCCGGGCCGCGTTCCCCTCCAGCGTGCTGTTGGCGATGGTGATGGCGCCTTCCTCGCCGTTGTCGATACCTCCGCCGTAGCCCGAGGTGCTGTTACCCGACAGGGTGCTCGCCGTGATCGTCACCGTACTCATCGGACCGGCACCAGCGTTCGAAATGCCGCCACCTTCGTTCGCCGTATTGTCGGAGATGCTGCTGTTCGTGACGACCACGGTCCCGTCATTGGAAATGCCGCCGCCCTCTGGGCCGGCCGTGTTGCCCGACAAGGTACTGCTCGCAATGGTCAGTGAGCCGACATTGTCGATGGCGCCGCCGGAGCCGGACTTGTTGCCGGAAAGAGTGCTGTCGATGATGGTGGCGGTGCCGTCATTGTCGAGAGCTCCGCCACTCCCGCTGCCGCGCTGGGTGGAATTGTTACCCGTGAATGTGCTGCCGGTGACGGTGAGTGTCCCGTCGTTGGAGATGCCGGCGCCGATGTCAGCACTGTTGTCCGACACGGTGGCATCGCTGAGCGCCAGCGAGCCACTGTTGACGATCCCCCCGCCGGCCTTGATGAATCCGTATCCCAGCGCCTTCCCGTTCTCGATGGTCAATCCGGAGATGGCAGCGGTGACGTTCTTCACCACGTCGAAGACGGGGCTGGCATCGTCTCCACTGACGGCCAGAATCGTTGCCCCCGGTCCGTCGATGGTGATGTCGGTGGCGACGTCGATGGCGCCGCTCGTCAACGTGATGGTGGAGCAGGAGGGCGAGAGGGCGAAGCTCACCGTGTCCCCCGAAGCGGCGCCAAGGACGGCTTGGCGAAGCGACCCGGGGCCGGAGTCATTGCAGTTGGTGACCGTCTGCGTCGCCGCACCGGCGGTCTGAGCAGGGAGAGCGACGACGGCTGTGGTGGTGGTCAGCCCGGCCAGGAGGATGGCCACTGCCAAGCGCGACGTCCTGATCCGCTTTCCGGACTTGGTCGGT
>Ga0209415_10001730_pt1 | contig 41451 bp, 46 predicted proteins | sample PeaSoiSIISIP2007_FD_187696 | JGI IMG/M metagenome (GOLD analysis project Ga0209415, IMG submission 187696) | Peat soil microbial communities from Weissenstadt, Germany - SII-SIP-2007 (SPAdes) (version 2) | ecosystem: Environmental > Terrestrial > Soil > Wetlands > Peat | place: Germany...
CCCTGGTCGAACCGGCATCGGTAGCACGCCACGGCTGCCACATCGGCAAGGTGGGCCCGGAGACACGGGTGGCCGTGGTCGGGGGCGGCGCCATCGGCATCCTCGCGGCGGCATCGGCTCAAACGTTGGGAGCCGTCGACGTGGCGGTCGAGGCGCGCCATCCCCACCAGATCGAGGCCCGTGAGCGCATTGGGGCAGTCGCCCCAACCGGTAGCTACGACATCGTTCTCGAGACGGGAGGAAGCGAGAGTGCGTTGCACCGAGCAGTGGAGCTGGCGCGCCCTGGCGGCACCGTCGTCTACATGGGGGTATTTGGTGACATTGCCTGGCCACGCGCCGAATCGTTTCGCAAGGAGGTCGGCATCGTCCCTTCGCTTGGATACTGCGGTCACCAGGGCCGGCGGGAGTTCGCCGAGGCGGCGGACATGCTCGCCACCCGACCAGAGCTGGCCCGCATGCTCATCACCCACCGCTTTCCGATCGAGGACGCAACCGAGGGATTCCGCGTCGCGCGCGACAGATCGAAGGGCGTGTTCCGGGTCGTCATCGAGCCCTGAGAGCGTCTCGCGAAGTTCACCACGGTTGGTCCAGGCGGCGTTTAGTAGTCAGTTCAGAAGGGAGCTCCCAGTGAGGAAAACCGCATCGGAAATTGCAGAAGAGATGCGAGCAGTCGCCCATGATCAGGTGAAATCTCGGGAGATGCTCACCGGTCTCTTCGCTGAGAGTGTCGAGCTACAACATGTGCCACGGAGTTCGACCGATGGGCCGATAGCAGGTCGCCTCCTCGCAGAGATCGCGCGACGTGAGTCCGAAGCGGTGGTCCGGGCGCTCCCCGATATCATCCATGACGACCCCGAGATCACCGTCGAGGCTGGCGCCATTCGAGTACGACGCCGCACCGTCGGCACCCTTTTGGACGGCACCAGCGTCGACGTGCGAACGGACACGCTCTTCAGCATCACCGATGGGGAAATCGCCGCACTTCAGTCGGACATGGACGCGTCAGATCGCGACACCTGGCAGAGAGTTCTCGCCGCGGGCGGGTTCCTGCCACCAGGGCGGATGCAGCCCGACCGCACTAGGAATGGGTAACCGTTGTGGCTCTGGCCGAGGCGCGGTTCTTAGTAGGAAGTCCCGACCTCCGGCGCGGCATTGTTCAGGCATTGGCCACTTTGATCTTGAACGAGTCGGTGCTCGTGTCCCCGGGAAACAGCGGGCCGTTGCCATCGTGGTGACCCGGCCGAACCCGAGGAACGACCCTGGCGGGGTGACCGCCGGCAGATTGACCGGTGACACACACATTTCGGCACGGCGGGAAAGATGAGTGGTCGTCCGCTCGACAAGTTTGAGGACGATGTTGTCATCTCAGGCATTGGCCAATCGGCCATCGGCCCTCGTCTAGGGCGTTCCCCCCTCAGCCTCACGATCGATTCGATCACGGCCGCCGTCGACGACGCGGGCCTGTCTTTCGACGACGTTGATGGATTGACGAGCTATCCCGGCGGAGGGACCGCGTTCGGTCCAGGCTTCGCTGGACCATCGTTGGCGGACATCTACGACGCCATCGGTCTCGAGCCTGCGTTCCTCATGGGCAACTTCGAAGGACCAGCCCAGCTAGGACCGATCGTGAATGGCTGCCTGGCGATCAGTGGTCGGCTCGCCCGCCACGTGGTCGTCTACCGCACGGTGACTGAGGGATCGGCCCGAATGGCGGTCCGTGGGAGCCACGCCGACCAGCCCGCCGCCGGGGCGCCGGAGTGGATCACCGCGTTCGGTGGTGGCCCCGCACCGATCGGATACGCCCTGCTGGCCCAGCGGCACTTCCACGACTACGGCACCTCCCGCCAGCAGCTGGCGCAGATCGCGCTCACTGCCCGTGCGCACGCCCGGCTCAACCCGAGCGCGGTCCTCCGCGATCCGCTGACCCTGCAGGACTACCTGGAAGCTCGCATGATTGCGGATCCGCTCTGCCTCTTGGACTGCGATGTGTACTGTGACGGATCGACGGCGATCGTCCTGTCCCACGTCGAACATGCGGCGGACGCGCCCCAGCGGGTCGTGCATTTCGAGGCGATGGGTCTTGCCCCCCCGCCTCGATCGCAATATGCGCAGCACGTCGATCTCCAACCGGGACGACGGGCGGCCGAGGGGATGTGGCGGCGATCGGACCTCCGACCAGCCGACGTGGACGTGGCCGGTCTTTACGATGGATTCAGCATCCTCGCCATGCTCTGGCTGGAGGCGCTCGGGTTCTGCGGCCCAGGCGAGAGCGGGGCCTTCGTCGAAGGGGGAACCCGGATCTCCTTAGGGGGACAGCTGCCGATCAACACCAATGGCGGCCAGCTGTCGGGTGGCCGTCTGCACGGATTGGGGTTCGTCCACGAGATGTGCCTACAACTACGCGGCCAAGCCGGCGACCGCCAGGTCAAGGACGCCCGTGTCGCCGCCGTCGCGGTGGGCGCACTGCCGTATGTGGGATGCATGCTCCTGCGGGCAGGGGACCGATGAGCGACGCGCTCCGGGCCCACCATGTCCTGGCCTTCTCCTACCGGCGCAGCGTCGGAGGTGCCGACCACCGATTCCTCAGTGGTCTGGCCGAGGCGGAGATCTGGGGGAGCCGGACCGCGGACGGGCGCATCCTCGTCCCCCCGCTCGACCACGATCCTGACACCGGGGCCAGGACGGAGGAGTTCGTCCGGCTCGGCGATGTCGGCGTTGTCCGTGCGTGGACCTGGGTGGCAGAGCCAGGCCCCGAGCATCCGGCGGACCGCGGGTTCGCCTACGCACTGGTCGAGCTCGACGGCGCCGATGCCGCCATGCTCCATGTCGTCGATGTGGACAACGAGAGGGAGATGTCGACAGGCATGCGCGTCAGGGCGGACTGGCGGTCGGTCAGGGTCGGAAGCATCCTGGACATCCGGGCCTTCGTGCCGTTGAGGGCAGCGGAGGCGGTCCCGGCAGCCGGGCGGAGTACTGGGACCGGATCCATCCGACGCGACGAAGCCTCCCTGTCGGTCGTCTCGGACATCCGGCTCGAATACACCTACGAGCCGGGGCTCGTCGCCTCCGCGTTTCTCCGTTCGATCGCACAGCGGAGGATCATGGGTGGGCGCTGTTCGTCGTGCGGTGGAGTGTACGTGCCAGCTCGTCCGAGGTGCCCGGCTTGCCGCGTGGGTCCGATGGCCGAGGTCGAGCTGGATGACCGCGGCGTGGTCACCTCCTATACCGTCGTGCACGTGCCGTTCGACGGCATGACCCTGGAGCTCCCGTTTGTGTCGGCCTGGGTCAGATTGGACGGCGCGGATGTCTCCATCCCTCATCTGCTCGGCGAGGTGCCGCCCGAAGAGGTGAGAGTCGGCCAGCGGGTGGAGGCCGTCTGGAGGCCCGACGATGAGTTGGCCCCGACGTGGGAGAGCATCCGCTATTTCCGCCCGACACGCGTCACTCCGGAACCCGACGGTGGGGCTGCGGTGTGCGACGGATAGCCATCGTCGGCTTCGCGAGCGAGGTGGTGCTCGAGCCCGACGGGCGCAACGAGGCCGAGCTGGTCGGGCCGGTCGTCGACGCAGCGCTTGGCGCGGCAAAGGTGTCGGCCGCAGACATCGGTGTTGTCGGCTCCGCCGGCTCCGAGTTCCTCAATGGCGTCATCGGGACGGTTATGGGGGCCTTCGACGGGCTCCCTTGTTGGCCGCCGCGCACCCACTCTCATCTCGAGGCCGATGGCGCCTTCGCGCTGTACGAGTCCTGGATTCGCCTCCTGGCCGGCGAGGCAGAGGCGGCGCTCGTCTGCGCCTTCAGCCGGCCGCTCGCAACTGACCGGGTGAGTGTGCTCGGGATGCAGCTCGATCCCTATCTCGTGGCGCCCCTGGCCCCCGGCCCCCGCAATCTCGCCGCGCTGCAGGCGCGCGCCTTGATCGACTCCGGCCGCTACGGCGAGGGCGACCTGGCCAGGGTGGTGAGTGCTCGCCGAGCTGATGCCAGTTCGGACCAGCTCGGGGGCCAGCCCTACGTCGCGTCCCCGCTCCGTGCCCACGACTGCTCGACCGTCTGCGCCGGGGCCGCGGCGCTCGTGCTGGCAGCCGACGGTCCGGCGACCGCATCGAGCGCACACCCCGCCTGGATTGCAGGAATGGATCAGCGGATCGAAACGGCCGGGTTGGGCAGGCGTGATCTATCTGTGTCCACATCGACCCAGGCGGCGGCGAGCCGGCTCGGGCTCCCGGGTTCGGTCATCGATGTGCTGGAGGTGCATGCGCCGTTCAGCCACCAGGAGCTGATCGTGGTGGACGCCATCGGAGCGACCGAGGTGGGATCGTTGAACCCCTCCGGAGGGGCCCTGCCGGCCGATCCCATCATGGCGACCGGTCTCATCCGCATTGGGACGGCGGCGCAGGCGATCCTGGATGGGCATGCCCGACGGACCGTCGGACACGCCACCAACGGCCCGTGCCTCCAGCACAACCTGGTCTGCCTGATGGAGCGGGATCGATGAGCGCGCGCTGTGCCGTGGTCGGCGTCGGACAGACCCATCACTCGGCCTCCCGTCGTGACGTGACGCTGGGTGGTCTGGTCAGGGAGGCGGCAGAACGGGCACTGCTCGATGCCGACCTCGGGTGGGATGAGATCGATGCCGTCGTGCTCGGCAAGGGTCCCGACTTCATGGAGGGGTTGATGTCCCCGGAGCTGCACCTGGCCGACGCCCTGGGTGCCGTGGGTAAGCCGATCCTCCGTGCCTATACCTCCGGGAACGCGGGGGGAGTGGCGGCCAGCATCGGCGTCAGCCTCATCTCAGCCGAGGTGCATTCGCGGGTCCTCGTTGTCGCGTTCGAGAAGCAGTCCGAGTCGAGCGCAGCTGGCTCCACGCTGCAGCATCTCCCCTTTGAGGCGCGCTGGCAGGGAGGCACCGGCAGCTTGTTCGGGGCGGTCTGCCGCGAGTACATCCACCGCTCCGGGGCACCGGCCCACATCGGTGATGTGGCGGCCCTGAAGGATCGCCAGAACGCGGTACGCAATCCATTCGCGCAGGTCCGTAGAGCGGACATCACCCTGGAGGCCATCGCGGCGTCCAGGATGCTGTGGGATCCGATCAGACTCCTGCATTCGTCACCCTCCTCGGATGGTGCGTGTGCCGTTGTGCTGTCCGACGAGCGGACGGCAGCCCGCTACGGGAGTCCGGCATGGGTCCACGCTTGCGCGGTGAGGACGGAGCCACCGGTTGCTCCAAGGCACGACAACGTCGACCCGCGCGCTGGACGGGAGTGCGCGAGCGCCGTGTACCGGCAGGCGGGGATTGCCGACCCCTTCTCCGACCTCGACGTCGCCGAGCTGTTCGTTCCCTACAGCTGGATCGAGCCGATGCTGCTGGAGAACCTTGGTTTCGCGCCGGCGGGGAGCGGTTGGCAGCTCATCGAGGACGAGACGACAACGGCTGGCGGGGACCTTCCGGTCAACCCATCCGGAGGTCTCCTGGGCGCAAACCCAATCGGAGCTGCAGGTCTGATTCGGTTCGCCGAGGCGGCCATGCAAGTGCGCGGACGCGCCGGGCCGCACCAGATTGACGGCGTGCGCGTCGCCTTGGGCCATGCGGCCGGGGGCTATTCGAACTGCGTTGCGATGTGGGTAGTCGGACGCGATCGACCGTGAGGGTCAGTCGGTGCGAACTCAACGACTGACTTGTGACCCACCGCTCGACCGATCAAGGGAACGATGAGCCCGGCCGCTCGTGTGGGACCAGATCATGGCCAGCTGTTCTGAAACTCGTCGGTCTCGAGGATCTGGCCAGTGAGGGTCTGGGCTGTCTGCTGGGCGAGATAGACCAGCGCCGGGCCCAGCACCTCGGGCGTGGCCGGCTTATGTGTCCCGCTTGTTTTTGCTTCCGGGCGGGCCGCGGCGGCGGTGTCGGTCAGCACCCTCCCTGGGCTGAGAGCGTTGACCGCGATCCCGTACGGGGTTAGCTCGTCGGCCATGAAATGGGAGAGCCGGTTCAAGGCAGCCTTGCTCACGGCGTAGAGCAACAAGCTGTTGGGCCCGCCGGAGACCATCGACACGAAGCTGGCCGCGCGCGCGGTGACGTTGATGATGCTGCCCGATCGTTGACGGATCATCTGGGGCGACACCTGCCGGATGGTGAGGTACGGGCCCCGCACGTTGGTTCGCATGACCCGATCCCAATCGTCGCAGCTCGCGTCAAGGGGGAAACTCGCCATGATGGCCGCGTTGTTCACGAGCACGTCGATGCGGCCGAAATTCACGACGGCCTGGTCGACCATGTGGACGATGTCCGCTTCGAGCTCCATATCGCAGACCTGTGCGTAGATGCGCCCCGGCAGCGCCTCACCGGCCGTGACGACCTCGGCCAGGGTGTTTCGAGCCGGACGCTCGCCGTCGAGCCGGCCGAGAGTGCGGGCGGCAGCGATCACCGTTGCGCCCGCGCCGGCGAGCGCGAGGGTGTAAGCCCGTCCGATCCCGGCGCTGGCCCCGGTCACGATGGCCACTTTGCCGTTCAGCTCCACCCGAGTGCTTCGTTTAACGGTCATGCCCGGTGCAACCAAACTCTCAGGTCGGGGCTCAGGCTCAATCGTGAGACCTGTGTGCCGTGTCGGTCGGTCAACGCGAAATCGGGGGCGCCTTCAGCTTCCTTCACCGTCGTGGTCATCCTCCTCGTCGGGGTCATCACCGAGAAAGTGAACGGTCATCTTTGCATCGTCGTGGATTCAACGAAGGTGACCCCTCTCCGTCGATTTCTCGAGGGCGTCGGGCGCCGATGGTGTTGACCGCTCCGTGCGGGCCGCGCAGCACGTACATCTTCGTCACTGTGGTCAGCGTGCAAGGCGGCCTGACATCGGTCGGGACAGCGCAATCAGCAGTGGCGAGTTTAGCGCCGCCAACCGCCGCCTTCTCTGCCAGCACCACCGGCGGCCCCTGTTGACTTCGAAATGGATCTTGTAACGTAAGCTGCTCCGTTCCAGCCGAGCCGAGCTGGGGAGCACCCTCACGAGGAGTACGTACGCAAATGCCCGACGCGGTCATTGTCTCTACGGCCAGAACTCCGGTCGGCACGGCCTACAAAGGTTCGCTCGTCGACGTTGACGCACTGGAGCTCGCGACGCGGGCCGTCTCGGAAGCCGTGCGCCGGGCAGGAGTCGACCCTGGCTTGGTTGACGATGTCGTGCTCGGCGAGTCCCTGTACGGCGGCGGCGACATCGCCCGCTACGCCGCGACGGAGGCGGGACTCGTCGGGGCGCCAGGCGTCTCGCACAACCGCCACTGCGCGTCGGGCCTGGCGGCCGTGCAGACCGCGGCGGCATCCATCCGGGCCGGCATGGACCGTGTCGTCGTCGCGGGTGGCGTCCAGTCCTCCTCGACGGCGCCTCGGTCCACCAGGCGGATCCCGGGAACCGACGAGTGGGAGGACTGGATGAGCCCGAGTCACCGCGACTCCCCGGAAGCGCCGAACCTGGACATGTCGATCTGTGTCGGTTGGAATGCTGCGGTCCTGGGCGACGTCACCCGGGAGGAGATGGACGCGTGGGCCCTGCGCTCGCACCAGCGCGCCGTCGCGGCGATCGACGCCAGCGCCTTCGAGGCAGAGATCATTCCGGTCGAGGTCACGCGTCGTGACGGGAGCGCCTTTACGTTCTCGGTCGACGAGCACCCCCGTCGCGACTCGAGCATGGAGAAATTGGCCTCGCTGAAGCCATTGCACCCTGAGATTGAGGGCTTCAGCATCACGGCGGGTAATGCCTCGGGCCGCAACGATGGCGCAGCGGCGATGGTGCTCACCGACGATGCGACTAGCGCGGAGCTGAGCCTCCAGCCCCTTGCCTTCGTCCGTGCGTGGGCATCGGCCGGTGTGCCACCCGCCGAGACCGGCATCGCCCCCACGGTGGCCATCCCCAAGGCGCTGCGCCGCGCCGACCTCCAGCTTGGGGACATCGCTCTGTGGGAGATCAACGAGGCGTTCGCCTCGGTGAGCGTCGCTACAACCAAGATGCTCGGCATCGACGACACCATCGTCAACGTTCTTGGCAGCGGGTGCAGCCTTGGCCATCCCGTAGCGATGACGGGAGCCCGTATGGTGATCTCCCTTGTCCACGAACTCCGTCGCCGCGGCGGGGGCCTCGGGGTGGCGGCGATGTGTGCAGGCGGCGGTATGTCCACCGCCCTCGTCCTCGAGGTGCCCGCGAACCACTAGCCCGCCCGCGGGCACCTGGCTCCGGCTTGGGTGACGGGCCCGCGCAGACCCCAGGCGGTCTGTGCGAGTGACATCTCCCGAGGAGCAACAGCCACGAAAGGGTTTGCCCCCACGCCAGTTGACTCGTGAGCCAACGCTGGCGCAGACCCAAGAGGCGCTTCAGCTACTTGCGGAAAGTGATGCGCTCTCGCTCAACCCGACGCCTGGGTGCCCAATGAGGCCGTAAGGCAAACCGAGCTCCACCTCACTTGAGTGGGCAGTGGGCGTCGATAAAACAGCGAACCTCTCGATCGAGTTCCCTATCTTCGGGTGTCACACCTGAGAAGAAGCCATGGGGTGCTGCCTCGAGAACGTGGAGATCGGCCAGGACTCCTGCTGCTCTGAGCGCCCGGTGCATCCGAACGGTGCTTGACAGGAGGATGTCTCGAGTTCCGCTGGCTAAGAGCGTTGGTGGGAATCCCTTCGAGAAGTCTCCGAATAGCGGTGAGACATAGGGGTCTGTCGGATCGTGGTCGGCGGCATAGAGGAGAAGCTCTGACCGATCGGCGCGGGTGAGGACAGTGTCGACTCCGAGGTTGGTCTTGAACGTATCCCCGGAATGAGTGAGATCGAGCGACGGGGTGAGCAGGATGGCAGCAGCTGGCAAGGGAAAGCCCTCATCCCGGGCTCGGAGGACCAATGCCGCAGCGAGGTTGCCGCCCGCGGAGACGCCACCGACGACTATCTCTCGGGGATGGTGATCTTGCAGGAGAAGCCGATAGGCAGCCAGGCAGTCATCCACTGCTGCTGGGAATGGATGGTCTGGCGGCATCCGGTAGTCGACGGACGCGCATCCTGAACCTGTCAGCCGTTCTGATGCCTTGCGCGCGACAGAGCTCGCCACCGCCGACAATGAAAGCTCCACCGTGAGCATCCAGATAGACCCGGTGATCCTCCGGTTCGAGACTGGGTGGGGTGATCGTATAGACCTTGGCGCCGTCCAGGGCAACCTCGGCGACTTGAAAGCCGTCGGGAGAGGCGTTCCCGAGTCCTGTTTGTCGCCTCAGCATCATCTCGTCGATGGCCGCGATTCTGTTGCGCCACCCCTCGATGTCGTCAATAGGTGGGTTCTCGGGGGTTTGCAGCGGGCCTCTCGCCAGATATGCCTGCGCCTCCGGGCTCACTGATGTCGGAACTGGAATTGCCCGCGCGGGCACTTCCAGAACGACTGGGGACTCGCTATCAGTCATTGGCGTCCTCCGACTAGATGCTCAGACCTGAGATCGGGGCTGCTGAGTTGAACGTTCGGACTCGTCGCATCAGTAGCCCAGAGCGAAATCATTCGTCAACGCCGGTAGTGGGCAGTTGGAGCTGACCACGACGTCGACGCCGGGCGTGGGCGACTGCCCAGGGGACCCGGCCTGACCGGACCGGGCGACTCAGATGGCGGCGGTCGGCACGTTCATCAGCCGAGCCATGTTCTCGCCCATGATCCGGCGCAGCGTGGGCTCGGGGAGGTGCGCCAGGTCCTCGGTGAAGTCGGCCGGCCGGGCCAGGCCCTCTGGGTGGGGCCAATCCGAGCCGAACAGGACCTGGGTGTCGCCCAGCAGTCCGGCCAGCGCCCCGAAGTCCTCCTCCCAGAACCCGCAGACGTAGACGTTGCGCTTGATGACGTCGATCGGGTTCTCCTCGAAGTCCTGGGGGACCTTCTTGTAGATGTCCTTGAAACGGTCGATCAGGGGGAACATCCAGGACATGCCCAGCTCCACCACCGCCACCTTGAGGGCCGGGAAGCGCGAGAGGAGCCCCTCGCAGACGAGCGAGGCGACGGCGTCCTCGGCCGGCTTGGTCGACTGCAGCAGCCGAAACGCGGTGGGGACGCCCGACTTGAACGGCTGCATCTCGGCGTCGGTGCCCGTCCATTCGTTCACGTGGCGGGCGTAGCCGCTGTCCGAGCCGTGCATGACCACCAGCAGGTCGGCTTCGACGACCTTGGCCCAGAACGGGTCGAACTCGGGCTTGGCGAACGAACGCGAGCCGCGGTAGCCCGGCACGGGGGCGGGCCGGATCAGCACGGCGCGGGCCCCTCGCTCGAGCACCCACTCCAGCTCCTCGATGGCTCGCTCGACGATGGGCAGCGTGATGATGGGGGTGGCAAAGATGCGGTCCTTGAAGTTGAACGTCCAGGTCTCGTACATCCACTCGTTCAGGGCGTGGATGGCGGCGTGGGTCAGCTCGGGGTCGTCCTTCATCCGCTCCTCGAGCAGACTGGCCAGGGTCGGATAGAGGATGGTCCGGTCGACCCCCAGCTCGTCCATCATCTCGAGGCGGGGCTCAGGCTCCCGGAAGGCCGGGATGGAGCGGATTGGCTCGCCAAAGATCTCCCGACGGCTCTTGCCCTCTCGATTGCCCCGACGGAAGTAGTCCTCCTGGGCGCCGGGACGGGCCACCACGTCGAAGGTGGGGTTCGGGATGTACTCGCTGATCTGACCCCGCACCGCGATCTTGGTGCGCCCCTCCACCTCGACATACCGGATGGCGCCGCGATAGCGGTCCGGGAGGAACTTGGTGAACGCCTCGCGCGTCTCGTACATGTGGTTGTCGGCGTCGAAAATCGGAACGCGTTGCATTCGCTGGGCCTCGTGCTCACTTGTGGGAGGGACCTGCCAGCCGCGCCCGACAGTGGGCCACGGTTGGACATCCTTCCCGAATAGGGTAACAGGGTGAGCGTTTAGTCAGTTGAGGTGGAGCTGGCTAGCCGTTCTGCCGCAGTCGATGACGATCGTCCGGCCGGTTTCGTGCCGCGCGGAGTAGGGAACCAGGCGGACTGGCCCGCCGCGGCTGGCGAACACCGTGGCTGCCGCGTCGGCGGCGGTCCCGGCGTGGTGGCACCATAGCCCCGCTGTCTGGCCAGCCATCTCCGTCGATGGGGCGCTCAGGAGCTTCTGCGCATCTGAATCGAGAACTGCCGGGACGCGAAGAGCCACTCGCCATCGACCTTGCGAAGAATGTCCTCGTACCGACCCCCCAACCGCACCGTGGGGTCCTCCGCGCCGCCGAGGAGCAGGACGTAACTCGAGACGGTGGCCCGGTCGCCTTCCAACGAGATCACCGCATTGGCGGAGACGTGCATCCCCCCGCCGGCGAACCCAGAGGCCAGCTCGCGCAGAGCGGGGCGGCCCTCGACGGGCTCACTCCCAATGTGGAACGACCCATCTTCGGTGAAGAGAGCAGCCCATTTGTCAGCGTCCGGCGCGTCGGCATAGTGGCAATACTTATGCAGCAGTTCTCGGATGGACTCACGATCCTCGGTCGTCATACGAGCGATCATGGCACCAGAGCCAGCGCCCGTGCCCGGTACCTCGGGATCGCCAGTGGGTGCCCTCGGGCTTCCCATTCTGCCGCAGCAGGTTTGTAGGCTCGTACGAGTGACCCGCGGTGGCTCCGCTTTCAGTTGCGTCGGCAGCGGACGCGGAATTGGGGCCGAGCCTCGGCGGCCACGTTGGGGGTTCGTTGCGTCACACCGCTCTTCGAGCGTGGGTGGTCGACCTCGTCGAGCCAGACCACTCACAACGCACAAATGCAGGTGTGAAAGGCTGCAGATCTCGATTCTGGGGGCTGCATGACAACTCAGGAACTGGATCCCTCCGAGATACCGTCGGATTGGGCCGACGTGACGCCGCGTTGGATGACCGAAGCCATATCCAACCGCCACCCCGGTGCCCACGTGAGCGAGGCCAGGTTGATGATGGTGGACAACGGCACCAACCGCCGGGCGCGATTCGCTCTTCGATATGACGAGGGTGTCGGTCCTGAGGTCGTCTTCGTGAAGGCCGAAGGTGAGTTTCGCGAGGTCCATGCTCGCAACGGCAACTTGTTCAACGAGCCCGCTCTGATGGTGTCGGGCGTGCCTTTGGCGGTTGACCATCCACTGGCTTACAAGGTTCTCATCGACCGGCCGGGCTTGGATTACGTGATCGTGATGGAGGATGTCACTCAGCGAGGAGGAGATCCGAGGGATGCCACCCGTCCGTTAACGGTCGACCAGGCGGCCAACGGGTTGCGGGGCTTGGCTCGCCTCCACAGCCAGTACTGGGGGTTTTCTGGGGCGACGCATCCGGAGCTGGCGTGGGTTCAGACTTGGGAGCCAGCCGAGGGCTTTGCGGTGGGGCTGAAGGCCCGCGTACCGATGGGCCTTGAGCGGGGGAGGGAGTGCCTCCCCGACGATGTGCGAGAGTTGGGTCCCGAGGCGGTGGTCGATATGTGGGCTCGTTTCGTGAGCTCGCTGGCCGACGACCCGGTGACGCTGTTGCATGGCGATGCCCACATTGGCAACACCTACGTGCTACTCGACGATGACATCGGCTTCTTGGACTGGCAAGTCCTACGGCGAGGCAACTGGTCTCATGACGTCGGCTACTTCTTGATCAGTGCGCTCAGCCCGCAACACCGGCGCCGCAGCGAGAGGGAGCTGATAGAGGAGTATCGCCGGGCCCTTGCCGTTCCGGTGGAGCAGCGGCCCACGGCTGAGGAGGCGTGGCTACGCTATCGGGCCTCTCCGGCCTATGGACTCGCCGTCTGGTTGGCGACCCTGGGCACGGATACGGCCCAGCGTCGGGAGGTCTGCCTGGCGCTATCCGAGCGTTATGCAGCCGCCGTCGTCGAGCTCGAAACGTTACGAGCACTGCAGGAACTCGGTGTGTGAAGCCGCCGCCGAGACGGAACTCATCCGACCTGCAGCTACCCCGACCCGCTCGGAGTTGTCGAAGCCAAGGTGCGTTGAAGCCGCGTCCTGACCCTCGGTGCAAGGTCCTGGGCGAGAACGTAGCCAGGCTGAACCGGCTCTGAGGCCCCACTCCGCGTGGGGAGGGGCTTCCCGGCGGGCCGGCTGGACCGACGCCGGAGCAACCCATATGGCCGACTTGGCGGGCCACCAGGGCTTGTCCGATGGGCACCGCAGGCTGGGCTTTCGACTCGTTGCCACCCCCGCCCAAACATGATAGTAAGTGCTCATGCACATCGGTCTCGGTCTCACAATGCAAGCTCTTGACGGCACGGACGACGCGGAGGTGTACCGCGAGGAGATGAGCCTTGCCGTCAGAGCAGAGGACGCCGGTTTCGACTCGGTATGGTTCTCCGAGCACCACTTCTCCGGCTACCAGCTCACCCCTCAGACGCCGATGGTGCTGTCGTGGTTGGCCGGGCAGACCAAGAGGCTGAAGCTGGGCCAGATGGTCACCGTCCTCCCTTGGCACGACCCGGTCCGGGTGGCCGAGAGCTACACGGTCCTCGACCACCTTTCCGGTGGGCGGGCGATTGTCGGGCTCGGCCGGGGCCTCGGGCGAATCGAGTTCGACAACTTTCGGGAAGCGATGGGGGAGTCGCGCCGGCGCTTCGCAGAGTACAGCGAGGCGATCCTGGAAGCGCTCGAGACCGGCTACATCGAGCACAACGGCGAGCTGTATAAGCAACCGCGCGCAGCGATCCGGCCAGCGCCGATTCACAGCTTCAAGGGCCGCACGTTCGCGGCGGCCGTCTCTCCAGCGTCGATGGAGCTTATGGCCCGCATGGGGGTTGGGATCTTGGTGATCGCCCAGAAGCCTTGGGAGACGACGCAGGCCGAGTTGGCCCAGTACCGCGAGCGCTTCCGTGAGCTCAACGGGTCCGAGGCGCCCAAGCCGGTCCTGGTCCTGGTCGCGGGCGTCTCCCGGGACCGCGCGGCCGCTCAGCGGATGCGAGATGTCTACCTTCAGCGCTGGGCCCGCTCGACAGTCGACCACTACGAGTTCGACAACCCTGGGTTCGCCGATATTGAGGGATACGAGTACTACGGCGCCCTGGCCAGCAACATCGCCAAGCACGGACTGGAAAAGTTCAACGGCTTCCTGGCCGATCTTCAGGTGTGGGGCACGCCCGAAGAGGTGACCGAAAAGCTGCTCGACTACGTGGGGCGCTGTGACGCGGGTGCCCTGGTCATCGATGTGACCTTCGGCGGCATGCCGTACGCGGAAGCGCGCGCCAACTTCGAGTTGCTCGCTGCCGAGGTGCTCCCCGAGCTGAAGCGCCACGACGTCGGCGGCGACATCGGCGTGACCTACGATGCCGCGCTCCAGGGGGCGCCCGGACGGCCGTGAGGCCGCCGGCTTCGGCGTGAGGTAGCTCTCTCTCCCTACCCATGCTCCGGCAACAACCAGATTGAGGCCCAGCCGGGCAGCAGTCGCCGTAACGCTCGGCGCCGTTCGACAGCGCCTCGTCAGCGTGTTGACCCTAAAGGCAGGCCCGGAGACTCATCGCTTGAAGTCGCCGACCAGGGCCGCGACGGCATCGGCCGGTGCTTGGGGTTGGGGAACCGACTGTCGTCAAGGATGAACTGGCCGGCCTGTCCGCCCGCGACCCGCCTCAGCGCGCCTTCGACGACGCCCCAGCAAGAGCAGGATCGCCACGACCACGAGGATAGGGACGACTCGCTTCAGCACCGATCCTCCCGCGGCGTCGAGCAGGTCCACCGGTTTGGCCTCGGGGCTGTCGATGACCCGGGGACCGTGCGGGGCTGGCGCGGGTGCTGGCCGTTCGGTGGCCTCGGACACCTCGGCCGACGCGCCCTTCGACTCCACCTCCGCCCTAAGCACGTTCTCCTCGAGCTCCCGGACGAACTGGTCAAGGAGCTTCTTGCTCACCTCGCCGAGCGCGCCCCGTCCGAACTGAGCGACGGTGCCCGAGATCTCGAGCTCCGTGGTGATGTGGACGTCGGTCCCCGAGGGTCCCTCCCCCAAGGTGGCGGTCACAGTCGCCGCGGCGTTCCCCTGGCCTCGGGACTCGCGACCTTCGGCTCGCAGCACGGCGCGATGTTCGTCGGGGTCGAGGTCGACGATCCTGGCGGTCCCCTTGTACTGGGCGGTGATCGGTCCCACTTTGACCTTCACGACCCCCCGGTACTCGTCCCCGTCCACCTCTAGGAGCTGTGCGCCGGGCATGCAGGGAGCGATCCGCTCCAGGTCGGTGAGGACTGACCAAGCGCGCTCGATCGGGACCGAGACGGAGAAATCGTGAGTCAACTCCACTGAGCGAGGTCCTCCAGCGTGTCGATGTCGATCGGCTGACCGGGACACGCTACCGCCTCGACCAGCTCGGGATGCTCAGCCATCACGACGCGAGCGCCTTCGTCGCCCTGACGCGGCAAGAGCGGCCACACGGCCGCCGCCAGACGGGTCGGCGGCCGCCGTTGGCCGTCGAACACCGCCACCGCGATCGGGCTCGACGAAGCGGCCACGGCCCGCCACGCCTCCGGGGGGATGAGCGGCTGGTCGCCCAGCCCGACCACCACCGCGTCGAAGCCCGCCTCCTGCGCCCAGGCGATCCCGGCCTGCAGTGAGGTCGCTTGGCCCTCGGCCCAGCGGTCGTTGCGTACCTCGCCGAGTCCCTCTGGAATTGCCGACCTCAGATCGACGGCGCCGGTCACGACGAGCGTCTCGTCGAGTTCGGCCGCCCGCGCGTGCTCGAGCGCCCACGTCAGGAGCGGCCGGCCCCGGAAGTCGGCGAGCAGCTTGTGCGTGGTCGCGCCGAATCGGGTTCCCGCGCCGGCCGCCAGCACCACGGCCGCCGTTCTCATAGGGGCGAGGCAGTGTGGTGGATGGGGCCGGTGCCCCGACTGAGCGAGCCCACCGTCTCGGTCCCGGTCTGACAGGCGATGATCTCGGCGCAGATCGAGATGGCGGTCTCTTGAGGGGTGCGAGCCCCCAGGTCGAGCCCGATCGGGGCCCGGACCCGGGCCAACCCGGCATCGTCCACGCCCGCCTCACGAAGCTTGGCCTCGCGACGCTCCTTGGTGCGACGTGAGCCCATGGCGCCGATGTAACCCACCTCGGTGCGAAGCGCGGCGACGACGGCGGGGACATCAAACTTGGCGTCGTGGGTGAGGATGCAGATCGCGTCGCGCGGGCCGAGCGTCGAGCCCAGGCGGTTCAGGTAGCGGTCCGGCCACTCCACCACCACCTCGTTGGCGGCCGGGAAGCGCGCCTTGGTGGCGAAGACCGCGCGGGCGTCGCACACGACCACGCGGTAGCCAAGCACATTGGCCACCGCCGAAAGCGCGGCGCTGAAGTCGACCGCGCCGAGGATCACCATGCGCGGCGGCGGGGTGAACGCCTCCACGAAAACGCTCACCTCGTCCCGAAGGATCTCACCGCGGGGGCCGTAGTGGCGCAGACTGCTCTGCCCCGACACCAGCGCGCCCTGGGCTTCCCGGCCGACCACGGCGTCGAGCTCGGTCGTGCCGAGGGTGCCCAGGACCTCGCCGTCACGGCGAACCAGCAGCTTGGCGCCAAGCGGCGCGGCCTCGGCGCTCGCCACCACGGTGGCCAGCGCGACTGGCTCGTCGCGCCGCAAGCAGTCCCGCAGGACCTCGTAGAGCGTCCCGCCAGCCGACGACACCGCTCCTACCAGTCCAGGGGTTCCACAAACAAAATGACGGTCCCGCCGCAAGTCAGCCCGACTGCGAACGCCTCGTCGTCGGAGTAGCCGAACTCGCACAGCCGCGGTTCGCCGCCCTCGAGCACCTCGAGCGCCACGCTGACCACCGCCCCCTCGACGCAGCCTCCCGAGACCGACCCGGCCACCTCGCCCTCTTGGCTGACCGCCATGGTCGCGCCGAGACCGCGAGGGGACGATCCGCGCACATCGACGACGGTGGCCACCGCCACCCGGTGCCCGTGGGCGCGCCACCGCTCGATGTCGTCGAGGACGTCCTTCACCCTGGTTCCTCCTCCGTCTCGACGTCGGTGGTCGCGCTCACGCCGCCAGGACCTCGAGGAGTTCGGCCAGCGAGGCGAGGTTGTGCCCGGCCAAGAACCGGTCCACGTGGGGCAGCGCGGCGGCCATCCCCTGCGCGAGGGGCAGGTAGTCGGGAGTCGCCTTGAGGGGGTTGACCCATACCACCTGGTGCGCGATCCGGTGGAGCCGCGCCATCTGCGCCGAGAGGTCCTCGGGATCGCCGCGGTCCCAGCCGTCGGACAGCACCACGATCTGGGCCCCGCGGGCCATGCCGGGCACCCCGAAGCGGTCGTTGAACTCGCGGAGGCCGTCGCCCAGGCGGGTGCCGCCCGACCAGTCGTGCACGCTCGCCGCGGCCGTCTCCATTGCCGCATCGGGGTCGTGCGAGGAGAGCTGGCGAGTGAGCCGGGTGAGGCGAGTGCCGAGGGCGAAGGCCTCGACCTGGGTGCGGCCCGCCACCAGCACGTGAGCGAAGCGGAGGAGCCCGCGGGCGTAGGGCTCCATGGATCCGCTCACGTCGCACAGAACGACCAGCTTGCGCACACACGGAACGCGGCGCATCCGCTCGAGAGTGATCACCTCGCCGCTCCGGCGCATGGACGCCCGGACGGTGGAGCGGATATCGAGACGCTCGCCCCGGCGGTGCGACCGCCAGCGGTTCGACGCCCGGACCACCGTCGTCACCGGCAGCGCTCGCATCGCCTCCATCGCCTCGGCCAGTTCCGCGTCGGTGCACCGGGCGAAGTCCTTGGTCCGCAGGATCTCAGCCCGGCTGTAGCGGAGCACACCGACGGCCTCGTCGCCGTCGCCGTCGCTGTCGTCCTCATCGATGGTGACCCGCACCGGGGAGACCGGTCGTAGCGCCACCGGCTCGGTGCTCGCGCCACCTTGGTCGCCGAAGTGCGACCGGAAGACCCGGTCGAAGGTCTCGACGTCCTCGGGCCGGTGGATGAGCACCGCACGTCCCGCCCAATAGACGTCTGCGGTGCGCCGAACGCCGAGGACCCCCAACGCGTGGACATAGGTGGCCACGTCGGGTACCGCGACACCCACGCCTTCGCGGCGCAGGGCCCGGCAGAAAGCGACGATCGAACGCGTCGGAGCCTGTTGGTCGACCGGCTCAGCCACGGCCAGCCGCCACTTCGACGAGGGCCCCGATCTCGGCCCGGGCCCGTTCGGCGTCCTCCCGAAACTTCAAGACCGCACCGAGTGTGCGGCTCGCGCTCGTCTCGTCGAGCGCCTCACAGCCCAGCGCGTGCAGCGCTCGCGCCCAGTCGATCGCCTCGGCTACGCCCGGGGATTTGTAGAGGCCCATCGAACGCAGCGACTGCACCGCCGCCGTCACCTGGCGCGCCAGCTGGGCGCCGGCTTCGGGCACCCGCGACAGGACGATCTCCACCTCCCGCTCGAAGTCGGGGTGCTCGATCCAGTGGTAGAAGGCCCGGCGCTTCAAGGCGTCGTGCACGTCACGGGTGCGGTTGGAGGTAAGGATGACCACCGGCGGCACCTCGGCGCGGAACGTGCCCACCTCGGGAACCGTGATGGTGAACTCGGCCAGGACCTCCAACAAGAAGGCCTCGAACTCGTCGTCGGCGCGGTCGATCTCGTCGATCAAGAGCACCGGCGGGGCGTCGCCTGGGTGGGCGCTCCCCGCGATGGCCTGGAGCAGCGGGCGGCGGATCAAGAACCGCTCGGAGAACAGTTCGTCCTCCGCCACCGGCGGCGCGCCGGGGCCCCGGTCGTGCGCCCGCAGGTACAGGAGCTGGCGCTGGTAGTCCCACTCGTAGATGGCCTGGTGGGCGTCGATCCCCTCGTAGCACTGCAACCGCAGGAGCGGCGATCCGAACCAGCGGGAGACCACGGTGCCGACCTCGGTCTTGCCGACCCCCGGCTCGCCCTCCAGAAAGAGCGGCCGTTGAAGCTCGATGGCGAGGAAGAGCGCGGTGGCGAGGCCCTCGCCGGGGAGGTATCCCTGAGCGCGCATCGCCCTTTCGACCTCGTCGGGGGACCGAGGGCCGGTCCAGTGCTGCCTGAGGCTCGGCGTCCCCGGGCCTTCAGAGTTCTCCGCCATGCCCAAAGCGTATCGGCCGTCGCCGGCCCGATCGCGTGGGCGATGGATCGTGGCCATCGGCGGTGCGTCGGGCATTTCCGCCTGGCGCTGACCGAGGGTTGTCACCCACGCATATTCGGTGCCAAAGTGCGTTGCGCCAATCTTCTGGCCGCGAGAACTGCCGCCTTACAGGGGGACGTTGCCATGGGCCTGCTCGACAACAAGGTGGCGGTGATCACTGGTGCGGGGTCGGGTATGGCGAAGGCCTCCACCAGGATCTTCGTACGCGAGGGGGCCAAAGTCGTGGCCGCCGACATCAGCGGCGCCGAGAAGGACACCGCGGCCGAAGTCGGTGAAGGCGTTCTTCCGGTCCACTGTGACGTCACCAAGGAGGCCGACGTAGCGGCGGCGATCCAAGCTGCGCTCGACGAGTTCGGACGGGTCGACGCGGTCTTGAATGTCGCGGGAATCGGCGGCCCTCAGCCCATCCACGAACTCACCATGGCTGATTTCGACAAGACGATGGACGTCAACCTGCGGGGCGTGCTGCTGGGTATGAAATACGGGATCCGGGCCATGCTCTCCTCCGGCGGCGGGGCCATCGTCAACTGGTCGTCGGTGGGCGGACTCAACGCGTCGAGCTTTGGCACGGCCACCTACTCGGCCAGCAAGGCCGGCGTCATCGCCGTCACCAAGGCAGCCGCGGTCGAGTACGGCGCCAAGGGGATACGGGTCAATGCCATCTGCCCCGGCTTCATCCTGACTGAGATCATGGGTGCCGCCGGTCGGGAGCACTTCCCCGAGATGTTCGAGAAGGCGGCGTTGGGTCGGGCCGGCGAGCCGCCGGAGGTGGCCGAAGTGGCCGCCTTCTTGGTCTCGGACCGGGCATCCTTCGTGACCGGGGCGATCATCCCGGTGGACGGGGGATGGTCGGCCAGGCTGGCCTGAGCCCACCACCCCCAGAGGGAAGAGGAGTGAAGCCGGCCCCGTTCGAATACCACGCGCCGACCACGACCGCCGACGCGGCCGGACTGCTCGCCGACCTGGGCGACGGAGCCAAGGTCCTGGCCGGGGGGCAGAGCCTCATCCCCATGCTGGCGCTGCGCCTGGCGGTGTTCGATCACCTGGTCGATGTGGGGCGAATCGCCGAGCTGAAAGGCATTGAGCGGCGCGACGACGCCCTGTGGGTTGGCGCCGGCACGACGGAAGCGGCCGTCGGTGCGAGCGCCGAGGTCGCGTCCGCAGTGCCCCTGTTGGCCAAAGCGACGCCGTTCATCGGTCACTTCCAGATCCGTAACCGGGGCACACTGGGCGGGTCCATCGCCCACGCCGATCCGGCCGCCGAGTACCCGGCCGTCGCCCTGGCCCTCGACGCCAGCATGGAGGTCGTGTCCGCCAAGGGCCGCCGCACGATCGCCGCCAGGGACTTCTTCGACGGCCTGTGGAGCACGACCATGGAGACCGACGAGCTGCTCGCCGGAGTGTCGTTCCCGATTTGGGGCGGACGGAGCGGGTTCGCCGTCGAGGAGTTCGCCCGCCGCCACGGCGACTTCGCCCTGGCCGGCGTGGCCGCCGCTATCGAGCTCGACGGCGACGACCGGGTTCGGCGCTGCGCCCTCGGGCTCATTGGGATGGGATCGACGCCCGAGCGAGCCTCGACCACCGAGGTGCAGCTCGCCGGTCAGCCGGTGACCGAGATCGACGGCGAAGAGGTCGGGCGCTCGGCCGTGGCCGGGCTGGCGGACGTGCCATCCGATCTGCACGGCTCGGCCGACTACCGCCGCCGGCTGGGCGCGGCCATGGTGGCGCGGGCGTGGAGGGCGGCGAGTGCGGAGGCGGGCCATGGGTGAAGCGACGGTCAACGTCACGGTCAACGGCCGGGCCTGGGAAGCGGTGGTTGAAGCCCGCCTGACCCTGGCCGATTTCCTTCGCGAGACGTGCCACCTGACGGGGACTCACCTCGGATGCGAGCACGGCGTGTGCGGGGCGTGCAGCGTCCTCATTGATGGCGCCGCTGTCCGCTCGTGTCTCATGTTCGCCGTCCAGGCCGACGGGGCCGAGGTGACCACGATCGAGGGCATCGGGGCTCCCGATGGGGAACTTTCGAGCGTGCAGGCCGCGTTTCGCGACTGCCACGGCCTGCAGTGCGGCTTCTGCACCCCGGGCTTCGTCGTGTCTGTCACCGCCTTCTTGCAGGACAACGCGAACCCGACCGATCGGGAGATCCGCGAGGCGCTGTCGGGCAACCTCTGCCGCTGCACCGGGTACCAGGGCATCTTGTACGCGGTGCACCAGGCGGCGGGCGCCGCCGGACAGCAGGAGCCGGCATGACGGTGCCGACCGCTGAAGGCTCGACCCGTTATGCGGGGGCTCGGATCAATCGGGTCGAGGACGCCCGTCTGCTGAGCGGCCGCGGCACGTTCGTCGATGACGTCTCGCTACCGGGCACGTTGCACGCCTGCTTCGTTCGCAGCCCCTTTCCCCGGGCCACCATCCGCGGCATCGACACCTCGGCGGCCCTGGCTCTACCCGGCGTGTGCGCGGTTTTCACCGCGGTCGATCTCAGCCCCGACGTGAAGGAGCAGTGGCACACGTCAGTCGGACCAGACGGCCCCGAGACGCCCCGGCCCCCGCTGGCCGAGGGCGAGGTGCGCTTCGTGGGCGATGCGGTGGCCCTGGTGGTCGCCGAGAGCCGCTACCTCGCCGAGGACGCCGCCGATCTGGTCGAGGTCGACTACGACCCGCTGCCCGCGGTTGTCGACTACACCACGGCGGAGCAGGCCGTCACCTTGGTGCACGAGGGCCACGGGTCCAACCTGATCGGTGAGATGTCGGGCCTGCCCGCCGCCGCCCTGCAGGAGGTGTTCGACTCGGCCGCCCACGTGGTGGGCGAGACCATCTACCAGCAGGCCTACGTGCCGGTACCGATGGAAGGGCGCGCCCTCCTGGTCGACTACTCGGCGCCGACTGGCGAGCTGACGATCTACTCGGCCACCCAGGCGCCCCACGAGGTCCGCCTGTTCTGCTCCCGGCTGCTCGGCGTGCCCGAGCAGAAGGTGCGCGTCATCGCCCGCGACACGGGCGGCGGCTTCGGCCAGAAGATCATGGTCCAGCGCGAAGAGATGTGCATCATGCTGGCGGCCCGGAAGGTGCCAGGCCCGCTGAAGTGGATCGAGGACAGGCGGGAGAACCTGATCGCCGCTGGCCAGTCCCGCCACGAGCACGCGGCGGTCAAGATGGCCTTTGATGCGGAGGGGAAGATCCAAGCCGCCCAGATCGACTTCGTGTCGGACTGCGGGGCCTACCCGACGCCGTATCCGGTCTCGACCTCATCGGTGGTCGGGGCCCTGTTCCCCGGCCCCTACCGGGTTCCCCGGGCCAGTTTCACCGCCAAGACGATCTACACCAACACCGTCGGCCGGACCCCCTACCGCGGGCCCTGGCAGTTCGAGTCCCTGGCCCGCGAGATGCTCTTGGACATCGCCGCCCGGCGGATCGGCATGGATCCGATGGAGCTGCGCCGGCGCAATCTGCTCCGCCGCGACGAGCTCCCCTACACCAACCCCAACGGCATGCCCTTCGACAACATCTCACCCATGGAGACGTTCGAACAGGCCCTGGACATGCTCGACTACCCGGCGTTCCGCAAGGAGCAGGCCGAGGCCCGGGCAGCCGGGCGATACCTGGGGGTCGGCATCTCCAACTATGTGGAGCCGTCCGCGCCCGGGTTCGGCTACTACGCCACCGAAGCGGCGACCATCCGGATCGAGCCGTCGGGCAAGGTCAACGTGTACATCGCCGGCGGTTCGACCGGCAACAGCATCGAGACCACCGTGGTGCAGCTGGCCGCCGATGCCCTGGGGGTGGCCATCGAGGATGTCGCCACCATCCAGGGAGACACCGCGGTCACCGGGTTTGGGGCCGGCGCGGCGGGGAGCCGGAGCGCCTCGATGACCGCCGGGGCCATACGGGAAACGGCGGCGATCCTGCGCGAGCGGATCAAGGCCATCGCCGCCCACAAGCTCGAGGCGGCCCCCGAGGACATCGAGCTGGGCAACAGCCGGGCCAGTGTGCGGGGCACCCCGACCATCGGGGTGTCCCTCGGCGAGCTGGCCCGGGCTGCCTACTTCGACCCGTACTCCCTACCCCCCGGCGTGCCGGCCGGCCTCGAGGCCAGCGCCCGTTACACGGCCGACACCCGTTTCGTGTGGGTCAATGCCACGCACCTCTGCACGTGCGAGGTGGACGTCGCCACCGGCGCGGTGAAGCTCCTGCGCTACATCGTGAGCGAGGACTGCGGGCCCATGATCAACCCCAGCGTGGTTGAGGGGCAGATCGCGGGCGGCGTCGTACAGGGCATCGGCGGGGTCCTCTACGAGCACCTCGCCTACGACGAGGACGGCAACCCGGTCACCACGACGTTCATGGACTACCTGATACCCACCGCGACCGAGGTGCCGGTCATCGAGTACGGCCACATCGAGACCCCCAGCGGCGGGCCCGGCGGCTACAAGGGGGTGGGCGAGGGCGGTGCCATCGGGGCTCCGCCGGCGGTGGTCAACGCGGTGGCCGATGCCGTGTCCCCCTTCGGGGTGACCGTCACCCGACTCCCTCTCGGACCAGCCCAGGTCCTGGCCCTCATAGAGACGAACCAGGCGTAGCCGCCGACCCGAACCGGGAGGCTCCGAGGGCCCCGCAGCTGAAGGGTTTGGCCGCCCGGCATGCCTACCCGATGGCCTTGGCCGCCCGCAGCCCGGCGATTTCTTCACCTGAAAACGCCCAGTCCGCCAGCGCCTCGTCTGTGTGCTGGCCGGGCCGGGGCGGCGGACCGGAGATTTCCGCCACGGTCCGGCTGAAGCGCGGTGCCGGTGCTGGTTGAACCACGCCGGCGAGTTCGGTGAACGTCCCTCGCTGGCGGAGTTGCGGATGCTGCGGAGCCTCGTCGGGACCGAGGACCGGCGCGAAGCAGGCGTCGGTACCCTCGAGCATCGCACACCATTCGTCCCTCGTCTTGGTCTTGATCAGGGCGGCCATGCGGCGCTTCATCGAGGGCCACGAGTCCCGATCCGACTGGTCGGGAACCTGGCCACCGCGGTCGACGTCATCGGCCAACCCGGTGATCCGCAGCATCTCCCCGCAGGACTGCGGGTCAATGGGCCCGAGCGAGATGTAGCCGCCGTCGGCCGTTTCGTAAACCTCGTAGAACCAAGCGCCCGTGTCGAGCAGATTCGTGCCCCGTTCACCCCACTGTCCCGATGCTCGAAGTCCGTGCATCATTCCGGCCAGCAACGCCGCGCCGTCGACCATGGCCGCGTCGATCACCTGCCCCTTCCCGGATCGGGAGACCTCGATGATCCCGCACACAATCCCGAAGGCCAGCAGCAGGCCGCCGCCGCCGAAGTCCCCGACCAGGTTGAGCGGTGGTACGGGTGGTTCCCCGATCCTTCCGATCATGGACAAGGTGCCCGAGAGGGCTATGTAGTTGATGTCGCGGCCGGCGGCCGAGGCGTACGGCCCGGTTTGGCCCCAGCCCGTCATCCGCCCGTAGATGAGCTTCGGCTGTCGGCGCAGACACTTGTCGGGACCGATCCCCAGCCGCTCGGTCACCCCGGGACGGAACCCCTCGATCAGCGCGTCCGCCTGCTCGACCAGGCGCAGCACCACTTCCGGGCCCTGTGGATGCTTGAGATCGACCCCTACCGACCGGCGACCCCGGGCGGCGACGTCCCACAGCGGAGGGGAGGCTCCGTCACGGACGGCATCGGCCCGGTCGACCCGAAGCACCTCAGCGCCCATGTCCGACAGCATCATGCCGGCGAACGGACCGGGGCCGATACCGGCCAATTCGATGATCTTGTAGCCCGAGAGAGGACCGGCCACGGAGCGTCCTTTCGTCATCGCCGACCGTTTGACCGCGGCCGGAGCGTCAACCCTCCTCCCGAGGCTACGAGGCCGTCGTGGGCCACGGCCACCACGCGGCGGGTTCCGCCGAATGTTGGGTCGAGATCACCAATCCCACCCGGATGTCTTCGTTGCCGTGTCACCCGTTGGGGGAGTGGATGCCCGACACGATCACGGCGTTGGTTTCGGCCGCGGCGTGGCGAAGTGTGGCGGCTGCCTGGTATGCGTCCGACCTGTACCAGGTGCGCGCCGCTTCGACCGACTCGAACTCGAGAACGACGGTCTGGGAGCTGGGCCATTCGCCTTCGAGGATCTCGGGCTGGCGGTCGACGGCCAGTGGGGTCCCCCCGTTCTCGCGCAACGAGGGTCCGGCCGCCCGGCTGTAGGCGCGCATGCCCTCCGGATCGCGGATGACCTCGGTGAATATCACGTATCCCTTCGGCATCCGATCCTCCCCTTCACGACCTGCTCTGTCCGGAGCGCTGGCGAGACGGTAGCGCCGTTACGGACCAGGCGTTTTCAGACTTGGGGAGCTATCTTCTACCAAAGGTGCCAGTGTGCTTCTCCTGGCAGAGAACAGTGCTTCCTGTTATTTTGACCAGACGTGTCGACCATGATGGCGCGCCAGCTCGCCACTGCGGATCGAGGCGGACGCGGTGATCTTCAACTGGGCCCGCCCGGCGTCGGGCGAGTCGACGGCCAGTCCCGCTGCTGGAGGTCGAGCCTGTGGCGAAAGGAGCCGAGTAGTCCGTGAACGACTTCGAGGCGATTGATTTCTTCCGGGACGACGCGCTCGTCACGGACCCGTACCCCTATTTGGAAGCCGTCCGCGCGCAGTGCCCGGTCTGGCGGGAGCATCACCATGACGTCGTGATGGTGACTGGCTATGACGAGGCGATCGCGGTGTACAACGACACCGAGACGTTCTCATCCTGCGTATCGGTGACCGGCCCGTTCCCAGGGTTCCCCGTTCCGCTCATCGGTGACAACGTGACGGAGCTGATCGAGCAGCACCGCGACGAGCTCCCGATGAGCGACCAACTCCCGACGCTCGATCCGCCCACTCACACGAATCACCGGGCACTGCTCATGCGGCTGATCACACCCAAGCGCCTCAAGGAGAACGAGGAGTCGATGTGGCAGCTCGCCGATGGCCTGCTGGACACGTTCCTGGCCGCGGGCGAGGGAGAGTTCATCAGCCAATTCGCGGGCCCGTTCACCCTGCTCGTCATCGCCGATCTCCTCGGCGTGCCAGAGGAGGATCGCGACGACTTCACCGCGGCCCTCCAGCACCGGCCGCGCTCCGATGGGGCCATCGGGAGCACCGGTGACGACACACTGACGCACTCCCCTCTCGAGTTCCTCTACCAGCGGTTCTCCGCGTACGTCGAGGATCGCCGCCGGGAACCTCGAAACGACGTGCTCACCGGTCTGGCCACCGCGACGTTCCCCGACGGCTCGACGCCCGATGTTGCCGACGTGGCGCGCGTCGCTTCCAACCTCTTCGCGGCCGGCCAGGAGACCACCGTTCGCCTCCTCAGTGCTGCTCTGCTGCTGATCGCCGAACACCCCGAGCTCCAGGAGCTACTGCGGAATGAGCGTGACCGCATCCCCAACTTCGTCGAGGAGACGTTGAGGATCGAGAGCCCGGTCAAGGGGGACTTCCGGCTCTCGCGTGTTCCCACCTCTGTGGCCGGGGTCGACCTCCCGGCCGGCACCACCGTGATGGTGCTCAACAGCGCTGCGAACCGTGATCCGCGAAGGTTTGACGATCCGGCCACGTTCGACGTCGCCCGCGCCAACGCTCGCCAGCATCTCGCGTTCGGGCGCGGCATCCACACTTGCCCAGGTGCGCCGCTGGCCCGAACCGAGGCACGGGTGGCCATCGAGCGACTCCTCGACCGCACCGCCGACATCAGGATCTCCGAGCGTGCGCACGGCCCGAGGGACGCCCGCCGGTACCGGTACCTTCCGAGCTTCATCCTGCGGGGCATGACCAAGCTCAACCTGGAGTTCACGCTCGCCGAGGACGAGGCTCGGTGAAGGTCGCGGTCGACGACGACTGCTGCAGAGGGCATGCGGTGTGCTGCTCGCTCTGCCCCGAGGTCTTCGCCCTGAGCGACGATGGCTACTCCGTCCCGAAGATGTCCGAGGTCCCCACCGAGTTCGAGGAGGCGGTTCGATCCGCCGTCCGTGGGTGTCCTGAGGGCGCGATCACGGCGAGTTGAGAACCGCCGCGCCCGGCGTCGCTGATCCAGAGCTCTCGGACGACCGGCTTCTCCGCGACATCCTGTTGCTCCCCAAGATGAACTGGAACAGCGGTCGCTACGCCGAACACATGCCGGTGACGCTTGAGTTCGCGGATCGCGTGGGCGACGTCCTGAGGGAAACCGGCCCGAACGACCAGCCCGAGGCCAAGTACGCGTTCTACTTGTAGCTGCGGAGTCGCGGCGGCGCCGAGTTCTCGCGCCGCGCGGCCTCTCGGGGAAGAAACCACGGAAGTCTGACCCGACCGCCCCGAGGGGTCAGCCCCCGGGGCGGGGCAGCTCAGTTGCTCGGGCGCCGACACGGTCATGGCCAATTCTCGCCGACTCGATACGTCGGCCGATCGCGCCGACGGTGTCGATCCAGATGGCTCGCTCCCGGCACCACCGGACCACGGCCTCGATCGTCCCGACCGCGGTGGTCTCGAAGTCGCCCGTCGGGCCGACCTCGTGCCCGCCCAGCACGAGCCACCCGCCATCATCCAGGATCCCCTCGAGCCTCGGCCGGAGGGCTTCGAAGCTCACGCCGTCGCTGTTGACGCACGCCACCTGGGCTAGGTCACAGTGTGTCGGCGAGTTGGCCCAATCGTTGTTGAACGTCCGCCCGACGCCGAATAGCTCTGCTACCACGGGGACGTAGCTCTGGGTCCCGCTTCCCCGCCCCACGAATGTGAGGCCGCACGGATAGGCGAACACCCACGGATCCACGCCGAGGAGCTTGCGGATTTGGTCACTAGCCGCCAGCAGCTCTTCCCTCATGTCGGCCAGGCTCAGCGCTTCCAGTGCGTGGCCACGACTCCAGGCCAGGCTGGCGCTGCAGGGGTGATTGACGGTGTGGTTGCCTATCTCGTGGCCGCGCTCGACCACGTCCGCCCACTCCCGCCGTTTGGCGGCGATCGCGCTGGGCAGCACGAAGAACGTCGAAGCCACACCGAGCCGTTCCATCACCGGTATGCCGCAACGCAGCTGAGAGGGCCGGGCGTCGTCGAAGGAGAAGCTGACCGCCGCCCGGAACGGGGCCGGCCAGACCGAACCGGCCTGCGAGTCGGACGCGACGGGCTGTACCGCTTTCGGGTCGGGCCAGCCGGATGCGCCCCCTCGGACGATGCGTCGCCACCTGCCGTCGATCAAGAACGTCCACCATCTCGATGGGAAAGGCGGCACGATACCATCGGCCGATCCGACGCACCCGGAGGGGAAAGTGAGCGCGAAGCCGCTCATCATCGTCTGCGCCGGCGGCTTCGGCAGGGAGACCGCCGCCGCCGTGCAGGCCGACGACCGCTGGGAGCTGCTCGGTTTCGCAGACGACGATCCCGCCCTGCGGGGACGACGCGTCGACGGCGTCCCGGTGTTGGGTTCCCCCGAGGGGGCGATCGGGGAGACACCCGAGGCTCAGGTGGTGGTGTGCCAGGCGGGACCCTCCAGCGGACTGCGGCGCGCCATCGTGTCTCGGCTCCAGCTCCCTCCGGCGCGCTACGCCACGATCGTGCACCCGACCGCCTGGTTGGCTGGATCGGCCGGCATCGGCCCTGGCACCGTCGTGCTGGCCGGCGTCGTCGCCACCACCACCGTCGAGATCGGCCGCCATGTCGCTGTCATGCCCGGTGTGGTGATCACCCACGACGACATCGTCGAGGACTACGCGACGCTCGCCGCCGGCGTCAGGCTGGGGGGCGGTGTGCGGATCGGCGCCGGGGCCTACCTCGGAGCGGGAGCGCTCCTACGCGACGGCGTCTCGGTGGGCGCCGGGGCGGTCGTCGGGATGGGGGCGGTGGTGACGCGGTCCGTGCCCCCCGGCGAGACCTGGTACGGCACCCCGGCCCGCGCTCGCGGGGTCGTCACAGCGCCCGCACCCCTGCCGCCTGCCGAATGACGGCGGCGACTCGGACCTGGTCGGCATCGCGCATCGAGTGGAACAGGGGCAGGATCAACGATCGGCTCGTGAGAGCGTCGGTGACCGGTAGGTCCTGGGCTGGCAAGTGGGCGAACGCCGGTTCGTGGTGAGCGGCCATGATCCCGCGTCGAGCGGCGATCCCGTCATCGGCCATGGCCGCCAGCACGGCGTCGCGCGCGAGGGGGAAGTCCTCGGGAAGCTGCACCCAGAACGACTGGAAATTGGTCTCCCCATAGTCGGGGTCGCGCGCCATGACGATCCCGGGCACGTCGGCCAGGAGCTCGTGGTAGCGGGCCGCCAACCTGCGGCGTCGATCGAGGATCCGGTCGAGGCGTCCGAGTTGGACCAGCCCGATGGCGGCGTGCACGTCGGACATGCGGAAGTTGAACCCGACCTCGGTGTAGGTCTCCGAGCTGGGCTGCGTCCACTGGTGTCGTGACCAGGCGCCCGCGCTCACGCCGTGCTCGCGCAGGCGCCGGGCGCGCTCTGCCCACGTCGGACGGCGCGACACGAGCAGCATGCCGCCCTCCCCGGTGGTGATGAGCTTGCGCGGGTGAAACGACAGTGCCACCAGCTCTGAGTGCGAACCGACGGGTTGGCCCCGGTAGGTCGACCCCAGTGCGCAGGCAGCGTCTTCCACCAGGTCGACGCCCGCGGCCCGGCAGCGCGCCGTGATCGGTTCGAGGTCGGCCGGGATGCCCGCCTGGTGGACGACGATCACCGCCCTCGTCCGAGGACTCCAGGCCGCCCCGATGGTGTCCGCGGTCACATTCTGGGTGTGCGGATCGACGTCGGCGAAAACCGGTGTCGCCCCCACGTAGGTGACGACGCTGGTGGTGGCGATGTAAGACAGCGACGGCACGATCACCTCGTCTCCGGGTCCCACACCCAGCAGCACCAGTGCGAGGTGCAGGGCTGTCGTCCCCGAGCTGACGGCGATCCCTTGATCGGCCGCAACCCGAGCCGCGACGGCGTCCTCGAAGGCGACGACCCGCGGTCCCTGGGCCACCCACCCCGACGCGACCGCGGCGGCGGCGGCCTCGCCCTCCTCGGGCCCCAGCCACGGCTGCATCAGCGGGATCGTCACCGCTGCGCGCGCCACCACGCGACGAGCCGGCGCAACCCCTCGGGGAGCCCGACCTCCGCCTCGAACCCGAGGAGATCCCGGGCCCGGGAAGGGTCACCCTGGCGTCGCCGCACCGCGTTGACCGACCGCTCGTTCGCGTGCTCGGGCTCGAGACCGCCCGCCCCCATGGCCACGACGAGGGCGCTCGCCAGGTCGTCGAGGCGCGTCTCGACCCCGGTGGCGACGTTGAAGACCTCGTCGCTGGCCTTCGAGCAGGCGGCGATCAGATTGGCCCGGGCGACGTCGTCGACGTAGACGTAATCCGCAGTCTGGGAGCCGTCTCCGAAGATGACCGGTGGTTCACCGGCGTCGATCCGTTCCATCCAGCGGACGAGCACCTCGGTGTACGCCCCGGTGGCGTCCATCCGCGGTCCGTAGACGTTGAAGTACCGGAGCGCCACGTAGTCCAGGTCGTGGGTGTCGGCGAAGGAGCGTAGGAGCCCCTCGTTGAAGGCCTTCGCCGCCCCATAGAGCGTTCGGTTGGCATACGGATGGTGGTCCTCGGGTGTCGGGAACTCCGACGCCATGCCATAGACCGAGGCCGACGAAGCGGCCACCAGGCGCCGCACGCCGGAGGTGGCGGCGGCCTCGACGACGTTGAAGGTGCCGTCGACGAGCACCTCCAACGCCCGCCGGGGCTCGAGTGCGCACTGGGTGATCCGTATTGCCGCGTCGTGGAACACGAGGTCGACGCCATCCATGACCGTGCCGACGAGGTCACGATCGCAGATGTCGCCTTCGATGACCCTCACCCTCCCGGTCGCGACCGCGGCATCGAGGTTGGCCCGCCGGCCGCGACTGAAGTCATCGAATACGATCACGTCCTCGACTCCTTGGGCGAGGAGCAGGTCGACGATGGCGGAGCCGATCATCCCGGCGCCGCCGGTCACGAGCGTCCGGTCGGTTCCGGTCATGGCTGGGCTCTCGTGTAGCGTCCGGACTCTCCTCTGGAGGGAGCGAGATGTCGGTGTTCGTCCATCCGCGTGGCCTATGCGAAAGCTCGGACGTCGGCGAGGGGACCCGGGTTTGGGCCTTCGCTCACGTCATGGACGGTGCCACCGTCGGTCCCGGCTGCAACATCGGCGACCACGCGTTCGTCGAGAGCGGGGCCCGACTGGGGGCCAACGTCACGGTCAAGAATGGGGTATTCCTCTGGCGAGGGGTGACCGTCGAGGACGATGTGTTTCTCGGCCCCGGCTGCGTCTTCACCAACGACCGTCGCCCTCGGGCCTGGATCAAGCAGGCGGCGGGAGAAGAGGTCGCCACGACCGTGCGGCGGGGCGCCACCATCGGGGCCAACGCGACCGTGGTCGCCCCGAGGGTCGTGGGTCCCTACGCCTTCGTTGCCGCCGGCGCGGTCGTCGTGCGCGACGTCGGCGCGCACGAGCTGGTGGCTGGGTCGCCCGCCAAGCGCATCGGCTGGGTATGCGAGTGCGGTGAGCGCCTCAACGAGCAACTCGTCTGCGAGTGCGGACACCGGTACCGCCGCATCGGCGAATACGCCGGGCTGGCCCGGTGGGACGAACCTCACCGGTAGTCCGCGAGCGCGACTAAGCGCCCCCCGTCCCTCCGGCTGGCGTTCGCGGCCTCCAGGACGCGCACGACCCGCAACCCCGCCTCGACATCGGTGGCGGGCGGCCGCTCTTCGATGATCGCCCTCCGGAACTCCTCTACGACGCCCTGGAGCGGCTCGGTCTCGTCGAGGGCCGGGGCCACCATGTCGCCCGACCGGTAGGAGATGAGCGATGCGCGGCGCTCTTCGGGGGAGAGACCCTGCGCCAGCGACACCCCCTTGTCATAGACGCGCAGACGCTCGGACGGTTCGAGATCGTCCCAGACGATCATCCGCTCGGAGCCCCCGATGATGATGCGCCGGATCTTGGTGGGGCTGAGCCAGTTGACGTGGGCGTGGGCGATGCCGCCCCCTTGCAGGGGCAGGGTCAGATAGCCGGTGCAGGCCCGCCCGGCACCGATGGGGTCGGCGCCATACGCGGCCACGCTCAGCGGGACGAGGTCGACCGGCAGGATGAAGTCGAGGATGGAGAGGTCGTGGAACGCGAGGTCCCAGAAGACGTCGACGTCGGGCTGCACCAAGCCGAGGTTGATCCGGACGGAATCGAAGTAATGGATCTGTCCGATCTCCCCCTTGTCCACCAGGCTGCGGATGTGGCGCACGGCCGGCGTGTAGCAGTAGGTGTGGTCGCACATCACCACCGTGCTCGCCGCCCGGGCCGCGGTGGCGACCTCCTCGGCCTCGGCCATCGAGGGGGCCAAGGGCTTCTCGACCAGCACGTGCTTGCCCGCCTCGATGGCGGCCAGGGTCAGGGCGGCGTGGCTCGAGGGAGGGGTGGCGATGGCAACGGCAGCCACGGCCGGATCATCGAGCACGGTGGCTACCGAGTCGGCGACCGAGACCCGGTATTTCCGAACGCTGGTGCGAGCCCGGTCCTCATCCGTGTCGCAGGCCCACCGCAGGTCCCATCCGGGAGCGTTGGCGAAGTTGCGAATGAGGTTGACGCCCCAGTAGCCGCAGCCGATCACCCCGACCCCGAGCTCAACCATCGGCCGTCACAACCCGGTCCGGTGCAGCCATTGCCAGTAGAGCCCCCGCTCGAGGTGGCTCAAGGCGTTCAGGGCAGGAGCCAATGCCGGCCCGCGACGGAGCAGCCACCGCCGCCACCGCAACAAACGCCACTGAACGAGCCGGTGGGCGTCGGGGAACATCGCCAGCGCGAAGTCCATGAGATCGACCGCCGAATCGTCGGTTGGGGGATGGTGTTGACTCCAGCGCGCCTGGCGCAGAGCGGTCACCGCCAGGGCCCGCCGGGCCTGGTCGTAGAGCTGATCTGCGTCCGGCAGCAGGGCCGCCTTCGGTAGGGCGGCAAAGGCATCGTGGCGGGCTTGCAGGTCGAAGCGCTCGCCGACGTGGACCGTGCGGGTCATGCTGTCGGGGTGCAGGCGGTAGAACGCCTGGTCGATGTTGGTCACCCGTCCCACATCGGACACCGAGGCCGCCCGCATCCACATCTCGAAGTCCCCGCTGCGCGGGAGGTCCGGTCGGTAGCCGCCGATCGTCCGCTGCACAGAGGTGCGCATAACCAGTTCCGGTGACCGGATGCAGTTCAACCCTCGTCGGCAGCGAGCCCGGATCCAATCATGGCCGCGCCAGACGGTCCATCGACCCGCGGCGCCGCTAGGCGGGGGTGGCGAGGAGTCCGCGAACGGGGCGGCGCGGCCGTAGGCGAAGCCCACGTTCGGGTGTGCCTCGAGCAGGGCGGTGGCCCGAGCCAGCGAACCCGGCGTCAGCAGGTCATCGGCCGACAGCACAACCACATGCTCGCCGGTCGCGGCAGCGAGCCCCTCATTGAAGGTTGCGACATGGCCGAGGTTACGGGCGTGGGAGCGCACTTCGATGCGGGGGTCGGACGCAGCCAGTGCGGCGGCCACCCGAGCCGTCTCGTCCGTGGAGCAATCGTCGATGATCATCACCTCGAGGTCGACGCCGTGCTGGCCGAGGACTGATCCGACGGCCGCGGGCAGGAATCGGGCGTAGTTGTAGCAGGGGATCACCACCGACACGCTGGGGCTTCGGGCCAGTGCTCGCGCCGGTAGGTCAGTGCCATCCAGGTGTCTCCAGACCACGCACCATTCAACCAGACCATCGCCTCGACGCCGGAGGGCGCCAGAGCACTCTTCGCTGTCTTGGACTCGAAGTGGCTCCTGTCGGACCGGTCTGCTTCGGGCTTACGCAAGAGCGCAAACGCGGGTGGCGAAACGCAGTGCCGGGTCACTTGATCGGAGACGGCGCAAACCGCCGGCCCTCTGGCCAAGACGGCAGATTGCGCACCGGCCCGTGGCGGACCGCGCAGACTCCACAGCTCGGCCAGCCGCCAGATCCGCTGCCGTTTCCACAAGTCACGACCGCTCCGAGCCCAAGAGCGAGCTGGCACCGGCAGCAAGAGCATCGGCGGCCATCGGGCCTTGCTCAGCCCTGCCCGCACCTCGGGCAGGGCTTCGCTCACTTTGGCCTGTACCCGGAGTTCGTCGACAAGGCGTCGTTTCGCCGCGCCAGGGTGGTATCTGATCTGATACCATAGCCCCATGAATGCGGCCAGTCTCCTTCGGAGAGCTCGAAGAGACTCCGGCCTATCGCTGCGTCATCTGGCAGAACGGGCCGGCACCTCGCACTCCACCCTCTCTGCCTATGAAGCCGGACACGTCAATCCCACAATGCCCACGGTCCAACGGATCATTCGGGCTGCAGGGTTCGGGCTCACCGTCGATCTCTTCCCGATCGTCGACAGTCCCGCCGATGACCGTGGCGACGAGCTTGTCCAGGTCTTGGAGCTCGCCGCCCAGTTCCCAGCTCGTCACAGCCCGACCCTTCTGTATCCGAGGTTCGGTTCGCGATGACCAGCCTCTCCGAAAAGATCTTGGCCATCGATAGGTCGCTGAGCGAGGCCAGCATCGCTCATGCCTTCGGCGGAGCATTGGCCCTGGCATGGTGCACACAACGAGCCCGAGGCACGATCGACATCGACGTCAATGTCTTCACCGGTGTCGATCGGACGCGCGAGGTCTTCGCCGCGATGCCTGAGGGTCTGCTCTGGTCCGAAGAGGACGTCGAGCGAACGGAGGCTGATGGCCAGGTCCGGCTCTGGTGGGGAGACACACCCGTCGATGTATTCCTCAACACAACCGATTTTCATGATCAGGTAGCTGCTCGGACGCGACTTGAACGTTTCTCCGGTGCGGAGGTTCCCTTCCTGTCCTGTACCGATCTGGCCGTCTTCAAGGCGTTCTTCAACCGAACGCGCGACTGGGCCGACCTCCAGGAGATGGCCGAAATGGGGACGCTCGACTTAGATCGCGTCGTCGGCGTGCTTGTGCGCTCTCTGGGCGCTGCCGATGCTCGCATCGAACGGCTCCGTTCCATGGGCCGGTCGACCAACTGACAGCGCCGGGCCTGGGCAGGCGCGGGCTCCGGGCGGGATGGTGCGTCGATTAGCCCGACGGCGGATTGGCGGCTAGCTCCGTCAGCCGGCGTTCGAGAAAGCGTCGTTCGGCGCCGTCATCGGTGAGTGACCGCGCCCGATGAAATGCGTCCCGCGCCTCCTCGGTCCGGCCGAGGCGCCGCAGGAGCTCGGCCCTTGTCGAGTGGAGGTAGCGGAAGTCCTCCAGACCGAGTTGGTCGACGATGCGGAGGGCAGCCGCGGGGCCCTCGGTCTCGGCGACGGCGATGGCGCGGTTCAGCTCGACCACCGGCGAACCGCTCAGGATCGAGAGCTCCTCGTACAGCGCGGCGATCCTCTCCCAGTCGCAGGGTGTCTCGGCGTGCAATGAGGCGATAGCGGCCTGGAGGACATAGCCCCCCCGGCCCCCCAGGGCGAGGGCACGTTCGAGCTCGGCGCGGCCGGCGGCGATTTGCTCGGGGATCCACCGAGAGCGGTCCTGATCGTCGAGAAGAACGAGTTCCCCGTCGTCGAACCGGGCATCACGACGGGAGTCGTGGAGGAGCATCATAGAGAGCAGGCCGTGGACCTCGGGGGCGTCCGGCAGCAGTTCGGCGAGGGCCCGTCCCAACCAGAGGGCCTCGGCTGCCAGCTCGTCCCGGCCGCCGTAGCCCTCGTTGAAGATGAGGTAGACGATGGCGAGGACGGCCTCGATGCGTTCTCCGAGCAGGTGGCTCGGCGGCACCCGGAACGGGATCCCTGCTGCCTTGATCTTGCGCTTGGCCCGAACCAGCCGCTGCGCCATTGTTCGTTCCGGCACGAGAAAGGCCCGGGCGATCTCGTCGGTGGTCAGCCCGCCCAGGGTGCGCAGCGTCAAGGCCACCTGGGCCTCGGTTGCGAGCGCCGGATGGCAGCAGGTGAAGATGAGCTCAAGCCGCTCGTCGGGGAACGTCGAGGCATCGGTTGCCACGGCAGCCGGATGGTCTTCTGCCAAGAGGCCGGACTTGGCGGCGAGCACCCCTTCCCGGCGGATGCGGTCGATCGCCCGGTTCCGTGCCGTCGTCATCAGCCAGGCCCGCGGGTTGGCCGGCATCCCGTCGCGAGGCCATCGTTCGGCAGCGATGGCGAAGGCCTCCTGGGCGGCCTCCTCGGCGAGGTCAAAGTTGCCCAGGAAGCTGATCAAGCCGGCCAGGACCCTGCCCCATTCCTCGCGGAAGACCTGATCGAGCGTCACCTCCAGAATGCCTCCGACGGTCGGATCTCGACGGCACCCCCGAGCCGCGCTTGCGGCACGCGCGCAGCCACCCCGATGGCTGCGTCGAGGTCGTCGGCCTCGAGGACGAACCAGCCGCCGATGGCTTCCTTCATGCCGACGAACGGGCCGTCAGTTATGAGCGTCTTGCCGCCCTCGACCCTGACCGCGGTGGCGTTCTCGGCGAGCCCCAGGGGCCGGCCGGGGGTGACGCCGGGCGTCTGGAGCAGGGCTCCGTAGTCGGCGCGGATCTGCTTCTGCTCCTCCTCGGAGAGTGCTGCCCACTGCTCGGAGCCGGGGACCGGCATGGTGCCCTGGTAGATCAGCATGACGTACTTCATTTTCGTTTCCCTTCGGTACTTGTTCCTCGGGCCTTGAGACGAATGGCGGGCCCCGAAATCGACAGGGGGGGCCGAAATCGTGACCGATCCACCGTATCGAGGCATCCGGTCGGGCACCGCGGTCGGTCGCTGCATTGACCTCGTCGTGGCCATCACGGGTGTTGCCGCAGGTCGGAGCGCCGACGGATCCTGGCTTGCGTCGACACCAACCAGAGGCGGGCGATGGCCCTGCGATGCTGCAGCAGCCCCCTTGCGGTTGAACGAGCCGGGTCTCCGCCCGCGCTGCCATGGGCAGGCCAACCACGAGATCGACATCCAGGGCGATCGGACTGTCGATTTCCGGACGTCCCGTTCGTCTTAAGCCCGACGAGACACACCGGGTCGATGTGACCCACGACTTCAGGAGTGACCATGACCGGATCTTCCACCGAGGGAATCAAGACCGTGCTGCATCCCGTGTCTGACCTGGCGGCGTCCAAGGCGGTGTACGCCGCCCTGCTCGGCGTCGCGCCGCAGCACGATGGGCCCTACTACGTCGGCTTCGAGGCCGCGGGCCAGCACATCGGGCTGGTGCCAGGCGGTGGACCGCAGAGCATGACCTCGCCGGTGGCCTACTGGCACGTGTCGGACATCGAGGTGAAGCTGGCCGAGGTGACCGCGGCCGGTGCCACGGTGAACGAGCCCGTGCGCGACGTCGGTGGCGGCCGCCTGGTGGCCACGGTCACCGACCCCGACGGCAACGTCCTCGGGGTGCTTCAGGACCCATGAGCGCCGACTCCTCGCGCCGGGCTCAGCGTCTCGCCCCCGCGCGTCGGCTCATCCACGACAGAGACGTCTGGGTGGCCAGTACCTCGCCGGACCGTACGCCGTCTCTCGTTCCCATGCACTTCGCCTGGGACGGCGAAGCGAGGCTGGTCGGCACCGACCTGCTTGCCGGCCGACTGCTATGAAAGGAAGCGAGACGTTATGAAGACAATGACCTGTAAACAATTGGGTGGGCCATGTGATTTCCCGCTCCATGGAAACACTGCTGACGAGGTTATAAAAGCAGACGACAAGCATTTGAATGAAATGGTGGCCAGCGGTGATGAAACACACAAGAGTGCCTTGAAGGAGATGAAGGGCAGGTGGAAGCATCCCGTGTCGGGATTGGGGTGGTATAGGAAGACCAAGCGTGATTTTGCTGCTATTCCCGAAGACTGATCAGAGATTGACGGCTCTACGCGGTGGAGTGGGGGAGAGCTGGTTCCGATCTTTGTTGCATCCCGAAGTCAGCGCTGTCGGCCGCTCGCGAAAGTAAGCACCCGATCCATAGCGTGCCGGCGACGGCCCCATCGTCCTGGCGTACCGGGGCACCCAGGGGTCCAATTCTTCGGTGGCACTGAGCGAGGCTGCCTCCGTAGGATTCGGAGATGGGACGGCCTGCATATTGGTGTTTCGACTCTCCGTATGGGTGGCTGGCCACCGCCGCCGATCCGGCCGGCCACCTGTTCAACCTGCGGGCCAACCATGGCTGAACCTTCGATCTCCGTGACGCGTGACATCGCCGCGCCGGCCCGGCGGATCTTCTTCGTCCTGGCCCGACCTGCCGCTCATCCCGACGTGGACGGAAGCGGGATGCTGCGGACCGCACTGGAGGACGTGGTCATTTCGAAGGTCGGCGACGTCTTCGCCTTGAACATGTTCAATGACGAGATAGGGGAGTACGTCATGGAGAACCGCGTGATCGAGTTCGAGCCGGACCGGCGCATCGTGTGGGAACCAGTCATGCGTTCGGTCGAAAAACCGGAGTTCCAGTCCCATGTCGGCGATCAGGCCCACCACCAGTGGGGATGGCAGCTCGACCCGTTGGACGCCGGCCACACGCGGGTCACCGAGTTCTTCGACTGCAGCCGCTCACCCGCTTGGCTGCAGGAGGCCGTCAAAGGGGGTGAGGGGTGGCGGCCCGAGATCGAGGCCAGCCTGGAGAATCTGGAGAGGTTGGTGGCCGGTCCTAACCGGCGTTTAGGGACAGGGTGGGCGGTTTTAGCTTGAAGGAGGCGTCGCCGGCCAGCTCGTGCGGGCATCGTCGATCGGCCCCATGATGCCTACGGGGGCAGGTGAGTCTCCACACGGGCCGGTCAGGACCGCGATCGCGTCACCGGTGGCAGTGTGATGGCACCGTCGACAGCCCTTCATCTGCTCGGGCCTTGGTAGTACTGAGCCACTACCCGGGCCTTTAGGTCCCACCCCCATCCCCCCAGAGCCAGTCGAGAAAGTCGGTCTGTGGCCCGGCTTCCGGCCCCCCCATGGGACGGTGTGCGCGGACACGAGCGATCGCGTCTCGTGGTGTCTCACCCATAGTCACGAGAAGGCCCGCCGCAATGGTGCCCGCCCGGCCCACTCCCGCACCACAGTGCATGAGCAGGCGCTGGCCATCGCCTAGGCGGGAACGAAGCTGCTCGAAGAGATGGGGGGCGGCGTCACGGTCGGGCACATAGAGGTCTGGAATCGGCCACCACAGCACGCGGGCCTCCGGCTGGGACCTCAGCCACTCCACGTAGTGCGGATAGCGATCCAACTCGTTCGGCTCGTTGAGGCACACGACCGCCGTACCGCCGACGTAGGCCAGAGCCGCTTCGGGATCGGGACCGATGAACTGCTTCCCACAGAGCCACAGATGCCCCGGACCGCCAGCCGGTAGGGGAATCTCGTCCACCCCACCGTGGTTCGACCGCTCCTCCGCCCAGTGCCGCGGCCGCGTCCCGGTCATCGGCCGGCATCGTAGACGGCACGGGGCCAGCCTTGAGCGTTCGAGGTGTCGGCCGTGACACGCGGGAGGAGTGGGAGTCGGGTTCACCGGTCCGGTACGCGAGAGTGGCTGGATGGCTGAGCGCGCCGAGGCGTTCCCGATGGGGTTCTTCGACCGGGCTGATTCCACACCAGATCCCCTGTTCTACGAGCCGGTACGGCTCGTGACGCACATCGACGATGGTGCGATCGCAGCGGTGGGGACTCTCTACGACGAACTCGCTCTCACCGGTGACGTGCTCGACCTCATGGGTTCATGGGTGTCGCACTTTCGAAGTGCCCCTTCGTCTCTGACCGTCCTCGGGATGAACGCTGCGGAACTCGCACGGAACCGCCAGGCTCGGTCCTGGGTACTCCACGACCTCAACGCCGACCCCAGCCTGCCCTTTGCGGACGAGTCATTCGACGCGGTCGTCTGCTGCGTTTCGGTCGACTACCTCGTCAGGCCGGTCGAAGTCTTCACAGACGTCGCCCGCGTTGTGCGTCCCGGCGGCTACTTCGTCTGCACCTTCTCCAACCGATGTTTTCCGACCAAGGCGATTCGGGGTTGGCTGAACGCCGACGACGCCGGGCGCTGCGCCATTGTGGCTCGCTACTTCGATCTCAGCGATCGCTGGGCGCCTCCCGTGGTGCAGCGCCGGCCCACGCCGCCCGTGAGCGATCCCCTCTACGCGCTCTGGGCTAGCCGGCGGTAGGGGACGGCCACCCCCGCATGAGGGCGAGCGTGTTCGGCAGAAGGAGCGCCCCGAAGCCCCCCTGGACACCGCGCGTAGCGTCCAGGCCCCACCATCACGATTCCGAGGGCGACCGTGATGGTGGTCCACCACCGATTACCTCGCATGCGCGCGCTGGCGCTCGGGGTGATCAGGCGTCGTCTACTGCCATCGTGTTCTCCCACGGTGCCCTGGACGGTCTCCCCGGGGGGTCAGCGCTTTCCTGATGGGGTAGCGATCAAACGGGCGGTCCGATGCAAACGGATCGGTCGGCGGAGCTCCCGTCGGCCTCGGGCGGCGCTGGTGGTCAGCTGTCCCGCTCCACCTCGACGGTGGTTCCCTTGGGCACCGGCGCCTTGAACCATCGCGCCGGCGTGTCCTCGATGAACGCCAGCATCGTGTCCATACCCATGAACGTGTCTTCGATTTTCGAGACCTGCACGATCTCTCCGTTACCCAGCCGCACCCGCTCGCCCACCACCACGTCCTCGGCCGGCGCGCTTGACCATGGCTTCGTCATTGCGCCATGTTTCCACGTCGGACCGTGGACCGGCCACGGGCGACCTCGCTACGGAGGTAGGTCCCGGCCGATCCTCTGGGCCGCCATGCTCAAGTGAACGGCGCGTGCCTCCTGGCGTCGACCTGGACCCACTTTCGCCCTGCGTCCGAAGCCGCCGGACTGAGATAGAGAGGGATGATGCCGAAGGTGGACCTGCCCTCGTCGCCACTTGCCGGTGAGAAACCGGTCCGGGTCGATTACCGCCGGGAGGGCCAGGGTCCTCCCCTTCTGTTCCTCCATGGCGGCTGGGGCTACGACATCTATCCGGTCGATACTGCACGATTCGCTCGGGACCACCTCGTAGTCATTCCCAGTCGGACGGGATATGGCCGTTCCACCCCACTTGATGCCTTCCCACCCGATTTCCACCGCTGCGCCCTCTTCGAAACGCTTGCCGTTCTTGACCACCTGGGTGTCGACCAGGCGGTTTGGTGGGGCCATAGCGATGGAGCCATCATCGCCGCGATGGCTGCAATCGAGGCACCCCATCGGGTGCGGGCAGTCATCTTGGAAGCACTCCATTTCTTTGCTGCTAAGCCCCGGTCGCGGCAATTCTTCCAACGCATGGCTGCGGACCCGGGCAGCTTCGGTGAACGGGTCTGCCAAATACTGGCGGCCGAACACGGTGACGCGGAAGAAGTTGGCCTTCTCCTCCCAGTCGCCGGTG
>Ga0209415_10001731_pt1 | contig 41405 bp, 39 predicted proteins | sample PeaSoiSIISIP2007_FD_187696 | JGI IMG/M metagenome (GOLD analysis project Ga0209415, IMG submission 187696) | Peat soil microbial communities from Weissenstadt, Germany - SII-SIP-2007 (SPAdes) (version 2) | ecosystem: Environmental > Terrestrial > Soil > Wetlands > Peat | place: Germany...
CCCCGGGCCTCGGGGAGCTCCAAGAAGGGCTCGAACCTGTTCTTCGGGTTCCGCTATGCCAACGTCGTGCTCCGGACCTGGCTGCGCGAGCGTCGCGGCCGGGTGGCTCAGCGCGCCGCGTCGTCGTAGGCGGCCTGGAGGCGCTCCCGCAGCGTGTCGGTCAGCTGGTGGACCTGGCTCCGGGCCAGCCGGCGACCGGCCTCGCGACCTGGGATCTCGATCGGCTCGCCGACCGAAACGGTGATCCCCCGCGGCTTGGGGAAGACCGAGCCCTTTGGCATGGCCTGATCGCTCCCGAAGATGCCGACGGGCACGATCGGCGCCCCGGTACGGGCGGCCAGGAAGGCCACCCCCTCCATCAGCTCTCCGATCTCGTCCCCGGACCGCCGGGACCCCTCAGGGAACATCACCAGCAGATGGCCCTGCCGCAGGACGTCCTCGGCACGGCGCACCGACTCGCGGTCGGTCCCCGAGCGGTGCACCGGGAACACTCCGAACGACGACAGGACCCGGCCAAACCACTCGACCTTCCAGAGCTCCTCCTTGGCCATGAAGAACAGCTTCCTCTTGGTCAAAAAAGGGGTGAAGCCGAAGTCGACGTTGGAGCGGTGGACCGGGGCGATGATCGCCGCACCGGACACCGGCACGTTGCCCCGTCCTCGCACCCGGGGTCGGAACCACACCTTGAGGATCCCGACGAGGAGGCTCCGGAAGATCCGGTAGGGCGGGGTGCGGCGTGGGTCGACGCTGAAACTGACGACGCGTCGGGCCACCTCGGTGGTGCTCGCGGTGGGCTCCGGCGGTGCCTGAGGCCCCCCGTCGGCGGCGCGGTCCCCGGCGGCCTCGGGACTCACAGCCATGACAGCACCTCCTCGACGACATCCTCGACGCTGCGCCCGGTGGTGTCGAGCACATGCGCGTCGGGCGCCCGGGTCAGCGGGGACGCCCGGCGGGTCGAGTCGAGCCGGTCGCGCCGGGCCACGCCGTCGGGCGACTCGTCGTGGCCCCGGCGCCGGGCCCGCTCCTCCAGCGAGGCGGTCAGGTAGATCTTGACCGTCGCGTCCGGGAACACGACCGACCCGATGTCGCGCCCCTCGACCACCCCACCCCGGCGGTCGGCCGCCCAGCGCCGTTGGCGGGCCACCAGCTCCCGGCGCACGTCGGGGTTGGCCGCCACGATCGACACGACCCGGCTCACCTCGGCCGTCCGGATCGCATTGGTGACGTCGACCCCGTTGATGGTCACCACCTTGGCGACCTCGATGTCGGCGGCGGCGGCGATGGCCGCCACCCCGAGTTGGTCACCCGGGTCGACCCCGCGGCGCAGGGCCTCCCAGGCCACCGAGCGGTACATGGCGCCGGTGTCGAGGCGATCCAACCCCAGTCGCTTGGCCACCGCACGCGAGACGGTCGACTTCCCGGCGCCGGCCGGACCGTCGATGGCGATCAGCGGCGGACCGACGTCGCGGTCCTCGCTCACCGGCTCACGTCGGCCCCGGGCGGGGCGGGACCCCACGTCCCCGGGCCGGCCAGCGCGTCCAGGTGGTCCAAGAAGGTCGGGTAGCTGGTGTCGACCGACGCCACACCCCCCACCGTTCCCCCGGCCGGGCTGGCCAGCGCCCCGACGATCGCCGCCATGGCCAGGCGGTGGTCGCCGCGGCTGTGGAACCGCACCGGAGCCGACCCGGGCGCCCCGGCACCCTCGACGACGAGGTTGTCGTGCTCGGCGTGAGCCCGGGCCCCGAGCGCCTCGACCAACGCGATCGTCGCGGCCAGTCGGTCGCTCTCCTTCACGGTGAGCTCGCCCACGTCCCGAAAGGTCGTCGTGCCCTCGGCGGCAGCGGCGGCCACGGCCAGGATCGGCACCTCGTCCAACGACGGGATCTCGGCCGCCTCGACGTCGGTCGACCGCAGCGAAGAATGCTCGGCCGACAGGTCGGCGCCGCCGCCCACGCCGGTTCGGATCGAGACCGCCGCACCCATCCGCTCGAGGACGCTCATGAAGCCGATCCGCTCCTGGCCGCCGTAGACACACTCGACGACGACCTTGCTGCCGGGGATGAGACACGCCGCGACCAGCCAGAACGCGGCCTGAGACGGGTCACCGGGGATGTCGAGGTCGAGCGGGCCGAGACGGGAGGCCCGGAGCCGGACCAGCCGCCCGCCCCCCCACGGCTCGACGGAGATCTCTGCACCGGCCGCTGTGAGCATCTCTTCGGTGTGGGCGCGGGTAGGGACCGCCTCGCGCACCACCGTCTCCCCGGTGGCGTCGAGCCCGGCGAACAGGATCGCCGACTTCACCTGGGCGCTCGCCATCGGCGGCGTCCATTCGATGCCGTGGAGGCCACCCCCGCGGATCTCGAGCGGCGGCAGCTGGGACGGACCGCGACCGCGCAGGGTGGCCCCCATGGCCGAGAGCGGTGCCGCGATGCGGTCCATCGGGCGGGACGAGAGCGAGGCGTCCCCCGACAGCGTCGTGGTCCAGGGCAGGCTCGCCGCGACCCCGGCCAACAGCCGCATGGACGTGCCGGAGTTGCCCAGGTCGATGGGGCCGGCCTGGTGCAGCCGGTCCCGGCCACCCTCGATCACCACCGCACCGTTCTCCCGCTCGAGCCGAGCGCCGAGGATCTCCACGGCGGCGGCGGTCCGCGCCACGTCGCCGCCGTCGGACAGCCCGCGCACGGTGCTGGTGCCCTCCGCAAGCGCACCGATCAAGAGGGCCCGGTGCGAGATGGACTTGTCACCGGGGGTCCGAACCGTCCCATCCAGGCGTCGGCCGCCGGCGACCTCGACGGTGTCGGAACGCTCCGGCCCGGTCACGACAGTGGGATCACGGTGCACGAGTGACCGCGCTCGTCGATGGCCTTGCGGAGCGCGTCGGCCTCGTCCGCGCCGACCACGAGGGTAAGGACGCCTCGCGGTCCCTCGGCCGAGTGTGCGATGTCGAGGTCGTAGATGTTGACGCCGAGATCGGCGGCCAGGCCGGTGAACTCGGCCAGCACGCCCTGGCGGTCCGGCACCGGCACCCTGAGCTCGGCCAGGCGTTCGGGGCGCGTCGCGCTCGTCGGCAGCTCGCGACGGGCGGTGCTGGCCCGCTGGAGCAGCTCGAGTAGGCCCGGCCGGTCACCGCCGGCGACCTTGTCCCGGAGGCTGGCCAGGTCGTCGAGCAGCCGATCGAGCCCGGTGACGATCGCGTCGGCGTTGTCGGCGCAGATGTCCGGCCAGATCGAGGGTTGCCCTGCCGCGACCCGGGTCATGTCGCGAAATCCGCCCGCGGCGAGGCGCAGCAGCGCGCCGTCGGCCTTGGCTCCCTCCGCGGCCGCGTTCATCAAGGTCGCCGCGACCAGGTGGGGCACGTGCGACACGACGGCGACCAGCCGGTCGTGGTCGGCCGCGGGCAGGGCGATGACGTCGGCACCCAGCTCGGCGACGACCGAAGACAGCAGGGCGAACGCCACCGGATCGGTCTCGACGGTCGGCGTGAGGACCCAGGTCGCGCCGACGAAGAGGTCGGGGTCGGCGCCCTCGATCCCGGACTGCTCGGAACCCGCCATCGGGTGGCCACCGATGAAGCGGGGATGGCGAACCGCCTCCACCACCGGCACCTTGACGCCGCTCACGTCGGTGACCACCACGGTGTCGGGTCGGTCCGCCTCGGCCAGGATGGCCGAGGCGACGGCTGGGACTGCGGCGACCGGGGTGGCGACGAAGACGAGCTCGGCGTCGAGTCCCTCCCCCAGCTCGTCGACCGCACCCACCTCGAGGGCCCGCAGCGCCCGGCCGGCGTCAGCGTCGCGGCCGGTCACGTGCCAGCCCCGGCGGCGCAGCCCGGTGCCGAGCGATCCTCCGATCAGCCCGGTGCCGACGACGAGCGCGCGGCGGGGTGCTCCGCCGATCGGTGGCGAACCGCTCATCGCCCCCACCGGTGCGCGAGCCCGACCCCCTCAGACCGGGAGGTCATCGCGGAGCCCTTGGGCGCCGTGCAGGTACACGTGGCGGAGCTCGGCCCGCGACCGCGTCGTGTGGATGTGGAGCAGCACCCGCATGCACAGAGGCGTGCCACTGGCAACGTTGATCTCCGACATGCACAAGAGCGGGACCGCGCCAAAGCCGATGTCACGCGCCCCGGTGGCCGGGAATGCCGAGACCACGTCGGTGGTGGCCGTGAAGATGATGCTGATGATGTCGTCCTCGACCAGGTCGTTGCGCGCCATGAGCTCGGTCAATAGCTCCTGGATGCGCGTCGCGATCTGCTCGGGGGTGTCCTCGTCGACGGTGGTGGCGCCGCGCAGACCTCGCGTCACGAGTGCTTCGGGCATCGGGGTCGAACCTTATCGTCCCGGACTCTGCGCCCCCGGCGCGACGGAGCGGTCCATGAGGTGGGCCGATGTGGCCCTCTCCGTCTGCATTCTCGACACCGACCCCTATCCGCCCTCGGGGGGCTGGGCGCGATGGGCGGCCACGGCCAGGGACCGAACCTCGGCCGGGCTGAGCGTTCTCCAGCTCCCCGGGCCGAGGCTCGGGTCGCTGATCGAGCCGATCCGGGTGCGCACCAGCCGCCGGACCCGGTGGCCCACGGCCTCGCACATCCGGCGCACCTGGCGGTTGCGCCCCTCGTGGATCACGAGGCGGATGACGCCCGGGCCGACGACCCCGACCCGGGCCGCGGCGGTCACCCCATCGTCCAGCTCGACCCCCTGGCGCAGGCTCCGCAGGGCGCCCGGGCTCGGTTCGCCCTCCAACTCGACCAGGTACTCCTTGTCCACCCCGTGGGAGGGGTGGGCCAGCGCGAACGCGAGGTCGCCGTCGTTGGTGAGGACGAGCAGCCCCTCGGTGGCCATGTCCAGCCGGCCGACCGGGAACACCCGGGGTGTCTTGGGCACCAGCTCGACGACGGTCGGCCGACCCTCGGGGTCCGAGGCCGACGTGATGACGCCGTGGGGCTTGTTCAACAGGTAGTAGACGAGGTCGGGGGCGGTGGGCACGGGGACCCCGTCGACCTCGACCCGCTGTGTGCCGTCGCGCACCCGTTGGCCGAGCACCGCGAGCGCGCCGTCGACTCGTACCCGTCCCGACGCGATCAGGTCGTCGCAGGCCCGCCGACTGCCGAACCCGGCCCGGGCCAGGACCTTTTGGAGGCGCTCGCCCTCTGGACCGTGCGCCGTCGGCTCGAGGGCGTCGTTCGACAAGGGCCGGTCAGTCGCCGAGGGAGAGCCGCAGCCGGTCCTCGAGCTCGACGATCGTGTCGGGACCGGGAAGGAAGTCCTCGATGGGCGGCAGCTGGGCCAGCGAGTCGAGGCCGAGGCGCTCCAAGAGCAGGTCGGTGGTGCCGAACAGCACCGGCTGGCCGGGGCCCTCGGCGCGGCCGACCGCTTCGATATAGCCGCGTTGTTCGAGCAGGCGCACCACCCCGTCGACGTTCACCCCCCGCAATGACGAGATCTGTGAGCGCGACACCGGCTGGCGGTACGCGATGATCGCCAGGGTCTCGAGGGCGGCGGTCGACAGCCGGTGCGACACCTCCCGGTTGGCGAACCGTTCGACGTAGATGGCCTGGTCGGGATGGGTCTGGAAGCGGTAGCCGCCGGCGATCTTGGCGAGGACGAAGCCCCGCCGGTCGGCCTCGTAGGCGTCGGCGATCTGGCCGGCCGCGGCCTCCACCCGCTCGGCCGGCTCCTCGAACAGCTCGGCCATGAGCCCCGGGGTGACCGGCTCGATGGCCACCATCACGACCGCCTCGATGGCCTGGCGCAGCTCGTCGTCGGTCACCGTTGGGCTCAGCCGTTGTACTCGTCGAGGACGATCGCGCCGACCCCGACGCCGACCAGATCGCCCCCGCCCTCGATCCAGTCGATCTGGAGCTGGCCAAAGGTACGGCCCTGGCCGAGGTTGATCCTTCCGAGCTTGCACAGCTCGAGCAGGGCCAAGAAGCGCACGATGACCTCGAGCCGGGTGCCCAGGTGGTCGGTGAGCTCGGCGAAGGTGATGTTGGGGCGCCGCGGCAACTCGGCGGCCAGCTCCTCGACCGCCTCCGAGACGCTGAGGGTGTCGACCGTGACGTGGGAGAGGTCGATCCTCTCGACCGCTCGCTCCTCGGTGGCCCGGAGGAAGGCTCGGGCGAGCTTGTCGGGGGTGACGCCGGCCAACAGGTCCGGCGCGTGGACCACGAACCCGTCATCGAGGCCGGCCTGGCGGGGCAGGGACCGGGACGCCGCCTCGGTCATGGCCACCAGCGTGTCGGCCACCGCCGCGTAAGCCCGGCACTCGAGGAGCCGGGACAAGAGCAGGTCCCGCTCCGCCCAGCCGATCAGCTCGTCCTCGGGATCGACATCGTCGGGACCGGGCAGGAGCCGCTGGGACTTGAGCTCCAAGAGGATGGCCGCGACCAGGAGGAACTCCGAGAGCACGTCCAGCGAGTACGCGTCCCGACCCTCGTTCATGGCCGCCACGAAGGCATCGACCACCGGGGCCAGCGCGACGTCCAAGACGTCGACCTCGTGCGAGGTGACCAGGTGCAAAAGCAGGTCGATCGGCCCCTCGAACACCGGCGTCGAGATGGAAACGCCCACGGGAACGACCCTACCGAACCACACGCGTCTTGCGGCGCACCCTGCCTGGTCAGGGCGGCCCGGTCCGGACCTACCATGTCGCCCCATGGCCACCGTCTTTTCGGGCGTCCAACCCTCGGGGGATTTCCACCTCGGCAACTACCTGGGCGCGTTCAGGAACTGGGTGACCGCCCAGCACGACAACGAGGCCTTCTTCTGTGTGGTCGACCTCCACGCCCTGACCCTCGAGATCGACCCGGCCGAGCTGCGGGAACGGACCCTCGACGCCGCCGTCACCCTGCTCGCGGTGGGGCTCGACCCCTCTGTCATCACCCTGTTCGTCCAGAGCCAGGTGCCCGAGCACCCCCGCCTGACCTGGCTCCTCGAGTGCACGGCCACCGTGGGCGAGCTCGGCCGGATGACCCAGTTCAAGGAGAAGAGTTCGGGGAGCGATTCGGTGCGGGCGGGCCTTTTCACCTACCCGGTCCTCATGGCCGCCGACATCCTCCTTTACCAGGTCGACCGGGTCCCGGTGGGCGAGGACCAGCGCCAGCACCTTGAGCTCACCCGGGACGTCGCGATCCGCTTCAACAACCGCTACGGACACACCTTCACCGTGCCCGAGGCGGCCGTGGGAAAGGTGGCGGCCCGGGTGATGGACCTCCAGCACCCCGGGCGCAAGATGTCCAAGTCGGTCGACTCCCCGCTCGGCACGGTGGGGCTGCTCGACGAGCCCGCCGACATCGAGCGCAAGGTCCGCCGGGCGGTGACCGACACCGACGGGAAGGTCCGCTACGACCCCGCGACCAAGCCGGGCGTGTCCAACCTCTTGGAGCTCCTGGCCGCGGCGACCGGGGTGGGGGTCGAGGAGGCCGCGGTGCGCTACGACGGCTACGGGGAGCTCAAGCGCGACGTCGCGGAGGCCCTGGTCGAGCTGCTGGCACCGATCCGCCGGCGGACCGCCGAGCTGCGCGCGGACCTGGGCGAGGTGGAGCGGATCCTGGCCGACGGCGCGGCCCGGGCCCACGAGGTGGCCGCGGTCACCTACGAGCGGGCGGCCAAGGCGATCGGGCTCCTCTCCTGAACCTCGGCCCGCGGTCGCTCCCCCCGGCGGAGTCAGTGGACGCCGAGCACCCCGAGCCACCAGTTCTCGACGGAACCGGACAGGTGGCCGATCAGGGTGGTGTTGCCGTCGTGGATGTATGAGGCCAGCACGACGACGATGAGCACGACCGGCAGCGTGTAGCGGCGCAGCTCGAGGTAGCGGGGCCACCACGACCCCGGCAGCATGCGCTCGATCAGGACCGAGCCGTCGAGCGGCGGGATCGGGATCATGTTGAACACGGCCAGCCACAGGTTGACCAGGCCGAGATAGATGAGGACCAACACCCACACCGGCAGCGGGCCGAACCCTTCCGTTGCCTTGATCCCGCCGAAGACCCGGAAGGCCACCGCGGCCACGACGCACAGCACGATGTTGGTGGCCGGTCCGGCCAATGAGACGAGCACACCCTGGTTGCGGGGGCTGCGCAGCTTGCCGACGTTCACCGGGACCGGCTTCGCCCAGCCGAAGAACCCGAAGCCGCTCCAGATCAAGAGGATCGGGACGATCACCGTTCCGACGATGTCGATGTGGGCCAGCGGATTGAGCGTGAGCCGACCGGCCCGCTTGGCCGTGTCGTCGCCGAACGCCAGGGCGACCCAGCCGTGCGCGATCTCATGGAGGATGATCGACGGGATCAGGACACAGAACAAGATGACGTCGATCTCGTTGATGCGGTGGGCGTGGAAGAGGAGGAGCACCACCCCGATGCCGATCGCGACCCATAGCCACCGTTGGGGCGAGACTCCCCGGCGAGGTCGGGTCGGTCCGGCGCCGTTGGGCCGGCGCGCTCCAGGGGTGGTGCCGGGCGGGTAGTAGTAGGTGCCCCCGTCGGAGGGGCCTCCCCCGCCGATGGGGCCCGAGGTGCCCTCGCGGCCTCCCGGGCCCGAGGTGCCCTCGCGGCCTCCCGGGCCCGAGGTGCCCTCGCGGCCTCCCGGCCACCAGGGGGAGGGGTCGCTCACCGAGCTAACCCCGGGAGGCGCAGGTGATGCAGCGCGGGGCGGCCGGCTTGGCCTCGAGTCGGGCCGGGCTGATCGGTTGCCCGCACCGTTCGCATCGGCCGTAGGTTCCCTGGGCGAATCGGTCGAGGGCCGCCTCGACCTCCCCCAGCGCCTCCTTCAGCTCGCCGGCCAGGGCCTCCGCCTCCCCGCGTTCGGCCGTCACCTGACTGGTGTCGGCGAAATTGGAGTCGTAGTTGAGGCTGCCGGTGTCCCCGTAGCCCAGCTCGGCCAGCTGATGGGCCAGGCCGGTCCGCTCGTTCTCGAGGATCGCGCGGAAGTCGGCCAAGACGGGTTCAGAGGTGGAGGCGTCGCTCACCATGAAGAGAGCCTAAACGCTGGGTTTGGGAGGAGGCGCTCGGCGTGCCTAAGCGCTGCGGGCCGCCCGCTTGCCCGCCCGGGGGTGCGCCGACTCGTACACGGAGCGCAGGTGCTCGGCGGAGACCTTCGTGTAGAGCTGGGTCGTCCCGATCGAGACGTGGCCCAGGAGCTCCTGGACGACCCGGATGTCGGCCCCGTGGGCGAGCATGTGGGTGGCACAGGAGTGCCGGAGCGCGTGGGGGCTCACCGGCCTGGTGATCCCGGCCTCCCGGGCCCGCCCGGCCACGACCGCGAACGCACCCTGGCGGCTGAGCCGGCCGCCGCGCTGGTTCAAGAAGACGGCCTCGGAGTCGTCGCGCCGGCGCCAGCGGGCCGGCGCCAGGGCGCCGCGGCCGAGATCGCTTAGCCAGCGGTCGAGCGCTTCTTGGCACATCGAGCCGACCGGGACGATGCGCTCCTTCGATCCCTTGCCGAAGAGGCGGATCAGGCCCTCCCGGCCGGCCAGGTCGGCCAGGTCGAGGCCCACCGCCTCGCTGATCCGCGCCCCGGTCCCGTAGAGGAGCTCGATCAGCGCCCGGTCGCGCCGCGCTGGCGGGTCACCGGCCTGCACCGTGGCGAGGAGGCGTTCGATCTCCTCCTCCTTCAAGGCCTTGGGGAGCCGGCTGGCAAGCTTGGTGCCACCGATCTCGTTGGTCGGATCGTCCGACGAGCGATGCTCGTCGACCAAGAAATGATGCAGGCCGCGCAGGACCGACTGGGCGCGGGCGATGGACGCCGGGCTGTGGCTGCTCGCCCGGAGCCTGGCCAGGTGGTCCTCGACGTCCCCCATGGTCGCGTCGAGGACCGTCTTGCGCCGCGCCGCGAGCGTCGACTCGTACGCGGCGAGGTCGCGGCGGTAGGCGCGCACGGTGAGCTCGGCCCGGCCCCGCTCGACGGTCAGCCAGGAAAGGAACTCCTCGGCGTCGTCGGAGAGGATGGCCACCACCACCGGCCGCCTCAGCCGCGCGTCCCGAGCGCGTGGCGGGCCAGCGCGACCGCCGCCACGGTCGGGGCGTCGATCAGTTCGCCACCGGCCGCCATATCGACCACGTCGTCGAGGGCCACTCGTTCCACCGTCATCGAACGTTCTTCTGGCCCCTCGCGATGGGTTTGGCAGCGGGTCAACCCGGTGGCGAGGAACACCCGAGTCACCTGGTTGGTCACCCCCGGCGACACCGGAAGGGCGGCCAGGAGCTCGAGGTGCGACGCCACCAGGCCCACCTCCTCGGCCAGCTCGCGCCTCGCCGTCTCCTCGGCCGACTCGCCGTCCACGTCGCACGTGCCGGCCGGCATCTCCAAGACCGTGGTCCCCATCGGTCCACGGAACTGGCGGACCAGCGTGACGACACCGTCGTCGTCCACCGCGATCACCCCCACCGCCCCGGGGTGCACCATGTACTCGCGATCGAACTCGACGCCCACCGGGTCGCGGAATCGACGACGGTCGATGGCGACGCGGCGGCCCTGCCAAACGGTCTCGCCGTCAAGCGCGACGAACCCGGGCCCTCCATCGGTTGGCGAGTCCATTGGGGACCGGCTCAGCGAAGGTCGAGTTCGATGAGGTGAGGCTCGCGACCCTCGGCCCGCTCCAACGCCGCTCCGACCAGTTCACGGAAGAGTGGGTGGGGACGCTCGGGTCGGCTCTTGAACTCCGGATGAGCCTGGGTGCCCACCCAGAAGGGGTGCCCCGGCAGTTCGATGAACTCGACCAGGCGGCCGTCGGGCGAGTTGCCCGAGCAGCACAGACCGGCCGCCTCCAGCCGGGAGCGGTACCGGGAGTTGACCTCGTAGCGGTGACGGTGGCGTTCGGAGACCACCTCGGTCCCGTAGAAAGAGGCCACCTGAGTCCCCGGCGTGAGCATGGCCGGATACGAGCCCAGCCGCATCGTGCCTCCGAGGTCGACCACCGTGTACTGCTCGTCCATGAGCGCGATGACCGGGTGCGGGGTCGTCGAGTCGAACTCGAATGAGTTGGCGCGCTCCAGCCCGGCCTGGTGCCGGGCGAACTCGATGACCATCACCTGCAGGCCGAGGCACAACCCGAGGCACGGGATCGCCGACTCGCGCGCGTAGCGGGCCGCCGCGATCATCCCCTCGATTCCTCGCTCGCCAAAGCCGCCCGGGATGACGATGCCGTCGAGGTTGCGCAGGCGGTCGGTCTCTAGCAGGCCCGGGACGTACTCGGCGTCGATCCAGTCGATGTCGATGCTCGCGGTGTGATGGAAACCGGCGTGGCGCAGCGATTCGACCACCGACAGGTAGGCGTCGGGAAGGTTCACGTACTTGCCGATGATCCCGATCTTGACCCTCCGGTCGGCCATGGCCGCCCGGGTCACGACGGCCTCCCACTCGCTCAGGTCGATCTTGTGCTCGTCGAGGTCAATGCCCAAGGTGGTGCATACGTAGGAGTCGAGTCCCTCCTCGTGCAAGACGAGCGGGATCTCGTAGATGTTGCCGGCGTCGACGGCCGAGATGACCGCCTCCACCGGGACATCGCAGAGCAGCGAGATCTTGCGCTTCAGCCCACCGGAGATCGGCTGGTCGCTGCGGCACACGATGGCGTCGGGTTGGATGCCTCGGCTGCGCAATTCGGTGACGGAGTGCTGGGTCGGCTTGGTCTTCTGCTCACCCGAGGGGGCGAGGTAAGGGACGAGGGTGAGGTGCAGGTAGCAGACGTTCTGACGGCCCACGTCGGAGCGGAGCTGACGGATGGCCTCTAGGAACGGGACGATCTCGATGTCCCCGACCGTCCCACCGATCTCGACGATGACTACGTCGACGTCGTCGTCGGCGAGGCGCCTCACCCGATCCTTGATCTCGTCGGTGACATGCGGGATGACCTGGACGGTCTTGCCCAGATAGTCGCCGCGGCGCTCCTTGGCGATGACCGCCGAATAGATCGAGCCGGTGGTGGCGTTCGAGCTGCGCTTCAGGTTCACGTCGATGAAGCGCTCGTAGTGGCCGAGATCGAGGTCGGTCTCCCCGCCGTCTTCGGTGACGAAGACCTCGCCGTGCTCTCCGGGGTTCATCGTGCCCGGGTCGACGTTGATGTACGGGTCCAGCTTGGCCATCGTCACCGCCACGCCACGGAGCTTGAGCAGGCGACCGAGCGACGATGCGGTGAGGCCCTTGCCGAGCGAGCTGGAAACGCCCCCCGTGACGAAGATGAACTTGGTCACCAGGGCAGGCGGACCTCGCTGATGCCGTCAACCATCACGGCAATTCGGTGGCGCACCCTCACACACTAATGGACCGTCACGCCGGCAATGGTGGAAGGTCTGGGGCCGTCATCGACCGCCGATGGCCGCGCCCTCACGTTGGGCCAGCTCCAAGAGCTCCTCGGCGTGGGCCTGGGCCCGCTTGGAGTCCGGGTGCCCCGAGAGCATCCTCGAGATCTCCACGACGCGTCCGGGACCAGACACCGGCTCGGACCCGGTCGAGACGCGGCCGGCCTCCTCGAGCTTGCGCACCGACACGTGGTGGTTCGCGAACGCGGCGACCTGGGCCAGGTGGGTGACCACCAGCACCTGGCGGTGTTCGCCGACCTCCCGGAGCGCCTTGGCCAGCGCCAGCGCGGCCGTCCCGCCGACGCCGGCGTCGACCTCGTCGAACACCATCGTCGAGGGACCCCCGGGGGCGACCAGGCGCAGCGCCAGCATGGTGCGGGCCAGCTCCCCACCCGAGGCCGTCTTGGCCAGCGGCCGGAGGCCCTCTCCGGCGTTGGCGCCGAGCAGGAAGGTCACCGCCTCGCCGGCGCCCGACTCTTCGACCTCGACCTCGAAGCGGGAGCCGGCCATCGCCAGGTCGCTTAGCCGCGCCTCGATGGCCGCGGCCAGCTTGGGCGCGGCCATCCTCCGGGCGTCGAGAAGTGCCCGCTCGGCGGCGGCGAGCTCCTCTTCGAGCGCCCGCCGTTGGACCTCGAGGGCCGCTGCCTCCTCCTCGGCATGGTTGAGCCGCTCGAGGCGCTCGCGCCCGGCGCCGGCAAACTCGATGACCGCGGCTCGATCGCCCCCGTACTTGCGGTACAGATCGGCCAGTTGGCGGCGGCGGGCCTGGACCGCCTCGAGTCGTTGCGGGTCGTCGTCCCACGTCTCGACGATGCTGCGGAGCTCGCTCGCGATGTCCGACACCTCGGCCTGGGTGGAGCGGATGCGCCGGTCCAGTTCGGCGAGCGCCGCCCGCCCATCGAGTGCCGACGCTGCCGAGCCGAGCAGGTCGAGCGCACTGGTTCCGACACCCTCGGCGTCGAGCGCCGCCAGCGCTACGGCGGCGTGCTCTCGGTGGGCGGCCAGGTCACCCAGCCGCTCCTCATCGGCCAAGAGACGCCCGTCCTCGTCGGCGTCTTCGAGGCCGGCCATGTCGATCTCTCGGATCTGATGCGCCAGCACGTCGGCGTCCCGGGCTCGCTCGTGCTCGTCACCGCCCAGCTCGGCCAGTCGGCGCCGAAGCGCACCGAGCCGGTGGCGCAGCTCCTCCACCGGGCCCCCGTCGATCCCCCCGAACTCGTCGAGGGCACGGCGTTGCGCCGCGGTGTGCAAGAGCGCCTGGTGTTCGCCCTGTCCGTGGATGTCGGCGAGCTCACCGGCCAGTTCGGCCAGTGCGCTCAGTGGGGCCATGCGCCCATTGATCCAGCACCGGGACCGGCCACTGGTGGGCACCGATCGCGTGACGACGGTCTCTGTGCCGTCGTCGTCGAAGAAGCGGGCCTCGACCACCGCTTCGCTCGCCCCCGCCCGGACCAGGCTCCCCTCGGCCCGTTGCCCGAGCACCAGCTGCAGAGCCTCGACCACCAGCGTCTTGCCCGCACCGGTCTCACCGGTCAGCGCGGTCATGCCGGGACCGAACTCGAGGGTCAGGTCTTCGATCACCCCCAGTTGGCGAACGCGAAGCTCGGCCAGCATGGCGCCCCTTAGCGGTCGCGTTCGGCGGCCAAGGTGTTGCGGAGCAGCGTGCCGAACCCCTGACGGGCAAGCGTGACGAAGCGGACCGGTTCGGTTGCCATTCGGCAGGTCATCGACGATCCCGGCGGGATTCGGGCGACGGCCCTGCCGTCGATGACCACGACGGCGGGGCGGACCCCTTCGATGGTCACCGTCACCTCCTGATCCACGTCCAAGACCACGCTCCGATCAAACCCCAGGTGCGGCGCGATCGGCGTCACCACCAAGGACCGCAGTCTCGGCGAGAGCACCGGGCCGCCGGCCGACAGGTTGTAGGCGGTCGACCCGGTCGGGGTCGCCACCAGGACGCCGTCGGCGACGTACTTCAAGAACGGTTGGCCGTCGATGTCGGTGGTGAAACGCACCGTATGGCCAGGGTACGTCCGTTCGGCCACCACCTCGTTCAACGCCAGCCATTGCCGTACCGTGCCCTCGGCGCCCTCGGCCAGGACGATCGAGGGGTCCCGCTCATCGACCGGGATCTGCCGGCCGTCGCTGGTGACGGTGAGCGCACAGCGCTCCTCCAAGACGACGTCACCCGACAGCGCCCGGGCCAGCGCGGTTTCGACGTCGGCCGGCTCCACCTGGAGCAGGTAGCCGAGGTGGCCGAACTTGACGCCGAGGATCGGCACGCCGGACGCGTGGGCCAGGGGGATCATGCGAAGGAAGGTCCCGTCCCCCCCGAGGCTGACCGCGAGATCGACCCCCGACAGGCTGATCGTGGCCAGGGAGCTCGTCGTGCCGTCCTCGTCGACCTGACCGGGAGGCCGCAGCAGCAACATGCGCACCCGGTGTCCCTCGGCGTGGAGCCAACCGGCCGCGTTGTCGGCCAGCTTCATCGCCGCGTCATTGGCCGGGTTGGTGAGGATGGCGACGGTGGCCACGGTGTCTCAGTCGGCCGCGGTGACCGAGGCGATCGCGGCGTCGGCGAGCGACTCGATGCGCGCCCCGGGCACGGCGTCGCGCGACGCGGTCGCGTGCAGGAAGAACTCCACGTTCCCGGCCGCTCCCCTCAGTGGTGACGCCATGGCCCCCATGATGCCGGTTCCGGCAGCGCCGAGCGCAGACGCCACCTCGATCAGGGCTTCCCGCCACACGGTCGGCTCCCGGATGACGCCCTTGCCCCGAGACGCCTCGGCCCGGCCCGCCTCGAACTGGGGCTTCACCAGCACGACCATGTCGCCCCCGGGGCGCACGAGGTCGGCCAGCGGCCGGGCCACAGTGCGCAACGAGATGAAGGAGAGATCGGCGGTCAGGATGTCCACCGGTCCGGCCGGCCCGAGGAGCTCGACGTCGACCGAGCGGATGTTGTGGCCCTCGTGAAGGGCGACCCGGGGATCCATCTTGAGATGCCCGTCCATCTGGCCGTGACCGACGTCGAGCGCGATCACCTCGATCGCCCCCCGCTGGAGCAGGCAGTCGACGAACCCGCCGGTCGACGATCCGGCGTCAAGGGCCCGGAGACCGGCGACGTCGAGCCCGAATCGGTCGAGCGCGGCGTCAAGCTTCTCTCCCCCGCGAGAGACGAACCGAGGCCCCGGGCCGAGCACCACCACCGCGTCGGCAGGCGACACCATCGTGGAGAGCTTGGTGGCGATGGAACCGGCGACCAACACCCGGTGACCAGCGAGGGCCGCCGCGGCCTGTTCCCGTGAAGCGACGAGCCCTCGCCGGACGAGCTCGGAGTCGAGGCGGCGCCGGGGCGAGCTCAGAGCCCTCCCGCGAAGTCTGGAGGCCCGGCCAGCGTCAGCAGCACGGAGGCCCAGTGCGGGCGCTCCGGAACCTCTTCCTTCGTCTCTTTCTTCTTGTCCTTCTTCTTGCCCTTGGACCCCTTCAACCCCTTGGGCCCCAACTTGTCCTTCTTATCCTTCTTCTTCTTCTTCTTGGCCTTGGCCTCTTTGCCCTTCGCCCGGGTGGGGGCGTTCTCGGTCCTGGCCGTGCCGGAGGCGCCGGCCCCGGCCGCCCGCTCGGGGTGCTCGGGCACGCGAGGCGACTCGGCCGGGTGTGAGGACGCGTCCACACTCTGTGATCCGACGAGGTCCCCGATCCGCTCCAGGAACTGGTCGAGCGATCCGACCCCCAGCGTCTCGATCTGCTTGAGCATTTCGGCCCGAGCCATGTCCACTAGCTGCTCGCCCATGAAACGCCCGAACCGGGTCAGCTCGTCAAGCTGGCGCCACGCGCTCTCGCGCTCGTCGTCGCGGGCCGTCAACAGCCCCCGGGCGATCTCCTCGGCACGGGCGACCGTGACCTGCCCGACCGCGGTACCGGCCTCGAGGTATCGCCGCCAGTTGTCGTTGGTGGTCACGCACAACACCGTAGCTTTCGACCGATTCGTCAGTCGGCCGCCCGCTGGGCGAGCGCCCCTCGGACCAGCTCCCTCAGGTCGGACGCCGTGACGTCGGCCGGCGGGTCCACCGGGTCGCCGCTCGCGGTCACCCCCGACAGCACCAGCGCGAACGGTGCTCCGAGGGCCCGGGCCAGGAGCCCGTCGGTCGACGGGCGGTCGCCGACCACGACCGTCACGTCGGGATGGTGGGTCTTGATGAGGTCGATCATCGGTTGGTACGGCTTGCCGGCGACCTGGGCCTGGTGGCCCGAGGCGGTGACGACCGAAACGAGGAGGGCGCCCGAACCGGGGAGCAGCCCGGTCGGTGTGGGGTGCGTGGGGTCGTCGTTCGTGCCGATCAGGCGGGCACCGGCCCGCACGGCGTCCGCCGCCTGCGCGAGCCGGTCGAAGGTGAAGTCGTGCGTCCATCCGACCACGACCGCGTCGACACGGACCTCGTCGACCAGGCGGGCCCCGCGGGCCACGAGGGCCTCCCGGGCGCCGCCGTCAGCCAGGGCGAGGACCGACTCGCCGGGACGGACCAAGGATGCGGCGGCTTGGGCCGAGGTGATGATGTCGGCCGGCTCGGCCCCGATGTCGGCGCGGCGCATCCGCTCGATCAGTTCGTCGACCGTCGGCGCCGAGTTGTTGGTGGCGAAAACGACCCGCACGCCCCGCTCGCGCAGCAGCCCGACCGCCTCCCCGACCCCGGCGATGGGTTGGCCGGCCAACCACACCACGCCGTCGAGGTCGACGATCCAGGCCCCCTCGAGGGGCAACGATGGGCTCGCCGATCGCTCCACTCGGCCACCTTGGCTGCTTTGGGTCCACTCGTCCAGCCACCCGACCCCGAACTCCACCGCTACGATCCCGGCGGTGGCGACGTTCGAGATCGAGTCCGGAGACCTGTGCCTCCGGCTGAGCTGGCTCGAGAAGGTGGAGGCGGCCCACGGCAACGTCTTGGTCCCGCTCTCGTCGGTGGGCTCCGTCCGGGCGGTCGCCACGGCGTGGCCGGAACTGCGGGGCATTCGGGCCCCCGGCACCGGTTTTCCCAACGTGATCGCCGTGGGCACCCGGCGAGGGAAGTTCGGCAAGGACTTCGCCGTCGTGCACGGCACGGGACCGGCCGTCGTGGTCGAGCTCGAGGGGGCCAAGTACCGGCGGCTGGTGGTGACCTCCGCCGACGCGGACGGCGCGGCGGCCACGATCCGCGGCAACATGCACCGGTGACGGCGCTCCCAAGCACGGCGGACTGATCGCGAAGCGGCCATGGCCCGGTTGAGTTTCGAGGGAGTGTCGAAGCGTTTCGACGATGCCATTGCGGTCGACAACCTCGACCTCGAGGTGCATGACGGGGAGCTGTTGGTGCTCCTCGGACCGTCGGGCTGCGGCAAGACCACTGCCCTGCGGATGGTCGCCGGATTGGAGGACACCACCTCGGGGTTCATCCGGATCGGCGATCGCGTCGTCAACGACGTCGAGCCGAAGGACCGCGACGTGGCGATGGTCTTCCAGTCCTACGCCCTCTATCCGCATCTCAGCGTGGCCAAGAACATCGAGTTCCCGCTCCGGCAGCGCAACGTCGAGAAGGCCGAGCGGACCCGCATGGTGAACCAAACCGCCGAGACGTTGGGGCTCGGAGCGCTGCTCGACCGCCGGCCGGGCCAGCTCTCGGGTGGACAGCGCCAACGGGTGGCGCTGGCTCGGGCCATCGTGCGTTCGCCCCAGGCGTTCCTCATGGACGAGCCGCTCTCCAACCTCGATGCCACCCTGCGGACCCAGACCCGAGCGGACATCGTGACCCTCCAGAAGCGCCTCGGGACAACGACCCTGTACGTGACCCACGACCAGGTCGAGGCCATGACGATGGGCAACCGCATCGCGGTCATGAGCGCCGGCATCCTCCAGCAGGTGGCGGCCCCCCAGGAGATCTACGAGGAGCCGGCCAACATCTTCGTGGCGGGGTTCATCGGCAGTCCAGGCATGAACCTCTTGGCCGGAAAGCTCGATCCGACCGTCGGGACGAGGGTCGTCCGAATCGAGACGGGATCGGTCCCGGTGCCCGCCCGGGTGGCCGCCAATCGGGCCACCGACGTGGTCGTGGGGTTCCGACCCGAGGCACTCTCGATCGACCCGGAGGGAACCTTCGGGGCCACCGTGAGCATCGTGGAACTGCTGGGATCAGAAGTCCACGTCGTCTGTCGCGTCGGTGAGACCCGGCTGGTGGTGCGCCAGGAGGTGAGCCGACCCCGGCCAGGACCCGGCGAGGAGATCCTGCTGCGGGCCGACCCCGACGGCCTCCACGTCTTCGACGCGGCGACGGGGATCCGGCTGCCCGCTTCCAAGATCTGAAACCCGCTCTCGGCGAGCACCGAGATGACCCCTCAACCCGAGGCGAACGCGGCCGAGCGCCGTCGCTGGAACCACCCGTACTGGACCTCGGCCTGGCCGCGGCGCGAACGGGTCACCGATGCGGTGACCGAGTTCGTGTTGGCGCGCCTGGCGCTTCGACCCGGCGAACGGGTGCTCGAGGTCGGGAGTGGCGGCGGGAAGCTTTCGATGGTCGCCGCGGGGCTGGTCGCACCCGGCGGTGCCGTCGTCGGCGTGGACATCTCGACGCGTTTGGTCGAGCTGGCCCGCGCCAGGGCGCCGACGCGCAGCTTGGCAATGTGACCTTCGTCCTTGCCGACGCGCAGACCGATGCGATTGCCGGCGCGCCGTTCGACGCGGCGACGAGTCAGTTCGGCGTGATGTTCTTCGACGAGCCGGTGGCCGCGTTCGCGAACGTGGCTCGACACGTAGAGATCGGCGGACGCTTGGTGTTCGCGTGCTGGCAACCCATGGAGGACAATCCCTGGTTCGTGGGGCAGGTGTTGGCGCCGTACGTCCCACCGGGCCCCAAACCCGCGCCCGGCAAGAGCCCGACCGGGCCGTTCTCGCTGGGCGATCCAGCCCGGGTGATCGAGCTTTTGAGCTCGGCCGGCTGGGGGGACGTCGAGCGGACTGCGCACGAGATGACCGAGCTGGTCCGACGGGACGCGATCTTTGACGTTGGCCAACTGGGTTTCGCTGGGGTTGCCGACGCCGACCTGAGCGAAGCGCTCGGCGCGGTGGACCGGCATCTGGCCCGCTTCGGGCCTCACGACGGCGACCTCGCGATCCCGATCGCGTTCCAAATCTTCACGGCGCGACGCCGCTGAGCCGGCGTCGCGGGACGCCCGTGACCTGGTCGAACGCCCCGCGACATGACCCAGAATTCGAGGTTGCGCCAGGTAGGCTCCCCTCACCAGGGAATACTGGCTCCGCTACCGAACCCTTCGGTCCGACGGGGACCAGCTGTTGGCGCGCGGCCCTGTGTCGTCGTCTCCTACCTGCGACCTTTACTCATGAGACCGGGCGTGGGAAGAACGGATCTGCCGCCGGACACCGAGCGGCAACCAGAGCGGTCGCCCGATGGCGATCGGCTCGAGGACGCGCGCGTCCCCCAAGCCGGAGTCGGTTCGAAACCCTCCCCGACACCCGCCCGCGACCGGGTCGAGCCGCGGGGTGAGCACACCGGTGGCCTGGTGGCTCGCAACCGTGAGCTCGCACATCTGGACCACATCTTGTGGAAGGCCCGCGCCGGCTCGGGCAGCGCGGTGGTGCTGCGCGGCGAACCCGGCGTCGGCAAGAGCGCCCTCATCGAGGCCACCGTCGCCCGCGCCACCGACTTCGGGGTGGTGCGGCTACGCGGCACCACGGTCGACGAGCACACCCCTTTGCCGAAGGAATGGCCCCAACCGGTCGTCGAGCTGCTGAACCAGGCTCCGTCCGCGTTGCCGAGCGCGACCGGCGACCCGAACCCGGTCGAGCTGACCCCCGCGCAGGTCGCCTCCGGCGTCGAGGCGGCCACCCGCGCGGTGCGGACGCTCTTCGACGAGGCGCAATCGCCGCTGCTCGTCGCAGTGGACGACTGCCACCTCCTCCCGCCGTGGTTTCCCAACGTGATGAGCCAGGCGGTGACCAGTCACCTGGGCGAGCTGCCGGTCGCGCTGGTGCTGGCTTGGCGCGACACCCCGCACGTCGCCTCTCCCGAGTTGACGATCCCGGTTCCCGAACACCGGCTGGAGGGACTCAACCTTCAGCAGGCCAGCACGCTGCTCCTTCAGCAGTTCGGTGAGCTCCCGGTGGACGGCGTCCTGTCGGCACTGCTCGCCTCGACCGGCGGGAACCCGAGCGCGCTGCTCGACGTGTGCAGCCGATTGGGCGAAGAGCAGCTGAACGGGTGGCGCCCGCTCCCCGAGCCGCTCCCACTCGGCCAGGCCCTGGTCGGCGCGTTCAGCCAACGGCTGACCGGTTTGGCCGAGGACATTCGCTATGCGCTCGCCGCGGCGGCGGCCGGACGCCTCCCGGTCAGCATCCTCGAGGCCGCCCTGGAGGACCTCGGGCTGAGCATCGACGTCCTCCGCCCGGCCCAGAAGGCGGGGATCGTCGTGCTGCGCGGTGAACGCCTTGACTTCGCTCACCCCCTCGTGCGGGCGAGCGCGTTCTGGTCGGTGCCCAAGGAGCTCCGCTCACGCGCCCACGCCGCCATATCACGAGCGTTCGCGGCGCGCGGGCAGGTCGAGCGGAGTGCCTTCCACGCCTCCCAGCACACCGTCCGGCGAGACGAGACGGTGGCGCGGCTGTTCACCCAGAGCGCCCGAATCGCGCTGGACCGTGGCGACTCGACCGCTGCCGCGTGCCACGAGGAGATGGCGGCCGACTACGGACCCACCGACGATGCCAGCGCCCGCCACCTCGCCCGCGCCGCGGCGCTGTGGATGAGCGTCGGAGAGCTTGCCCGGGCGAAGGTCTGCGTCGAGCGGGCGGCGGACTTCTCGGTCTCGGACCGGGTCACCTGCGAGATCGCCTATCAGCGAGCCCGCACCCGCCTGGCCATCGACCTTTCGACGGAGGTCGCCCAGGAGATGCGGGTTGCGGCCGGCCTGTGCGAGGCCGACACCCCCTACCGGGCCGTCCTCATGCTGGTCGACGCGGTTGGCTGCCAGGTGCTCGGTGGGTGCTCCGACGACTCGGCGGAGATCGCCCAACATGCTGTCCGTCTGGCCCGGACGGTGAGCAGCCACGCCGAGGCCCTGGCCGCGGCCGCGCTCGGCGCGGCGAACGTCTTCGAGGGCAGCCCGAGTGCACGCTCAGACATCGACCTCATCGCGGTGACCTCGCTCCTCATCGGCCAAACCCAGGAGTTCGCGGCCTCTCCCCAGCTCGCGCTCGTGATCGGCGACAGCCTGGTTCACCAGGGCCACCTGGAGCAGGCGCTCCGGTGGGCCCAATGGATCGAGGACTGCGCCGACACCGTCGGCGACCGGGCACTGGTCGCGGTCCCCTCGCTCATCCGCGCCACCGTGTCGCTCGGTCAGGGCAACCTGACCGAGGCGGCTCGTGACGCCGGGGCGGCGGCGGAGCTGGCGAGGCGCTGCGAGCAGCAAACGTTGGCCGCGCGTGCCTTCGGGGTATTGGCCGAGGCCGACGCGGGGCACGGGTCCTACGACAGCGCGTTCGAGACCGCGGCGCGGCTGTTCGGGTTGACCGGCGAGGTCGGCCGGGCGCCGCGTGTCCAGACACTCACAATGCTGGCCAACCTCGAGCTCCAACGCGGACGGGCATCTTCGGCATTCGCGTGGCTGAGCACAGCCAACGACGACGCGGTACCCCAGGTCGGCCAACGGGCCGCCAACCCGCACCACGACACGGTGCGGGCGGCGTTCGCGCCGGCGGCCGCGGAGATCATGTTGCTGGGTCGCCGCCGAGGCCAGGCCGCCAGCCTCCTCGACGCGGTCGATCGGGCCCATGGAGACGGCGCGGTGCGGCCCGGTTGGGCCGAGTGGGTCGCCGGCATCGCCACCGACGACCTCACCGATGCGAGCGAGCTCCTGGCCAACGCGCGCGACGCAATGGCGGGCCAGCCGCTGCTGGTCGCGCGAGTGGAGCTCTCCTGGGGCGTCCGGCTCGCCGAAGCCGGCCGGGTCGAGGATGCCGAGGTGCATCTCCACGATGCCCTGGCTGCGTTCGAGCGCCTGGGGGCCCACGGATGGGTGACGCTCGCCCGTCGCGAGCTGGCCCTCGTCCCGGCGGCCGGCCAGTTCGCCGAGTTGCTGGTGCTCGAGTCCTTAGAAGGAAGGCCCGTGGCGCCTGACCACTCCATGGTGGTCACCAGCCCGACGTCGCGAGTCGACCACCCACCGTGGGAGATCACCCTCCTCGGGTCCTTCTCGGTGCGGCGGTTCGGTGAGCCCGTCTCGCTCCCGCTCTCGCTGGCCGCCCAGGGGCTCAAGATCGTCGCCCTTCACGAGAAGATCCCGGTCGAGGAGCTGGTCGAGCTCCTATGGCCCGACGCCGGTCCGGGCGTGGGCACCCGGCGGCTCCGCAACGTCTTGTGGCGGGTCCGCGCGGCGAGCGGTGACCTGCTCGAGCGAGACGACAACTTCATCCGGCTGGCCCCCGACGCGGTCACCGACGCCATGCAGTTCTGCCAGCTCGGCGAGGAGGCGATCCGCCGTGACACCCCGCCCGAGCAGGCGGCCCGCCTTGCGCGCGATGCCCTCGTCCTGTATCGGGGCGAGCTCCTGCCGGGCGACCGATATGCCGATTGGGCGGCCGGCTACCGGGAATCCTTCGCGCGGTTGCACATCCAGCTCCTCGACCTGTTGCTCGAGGAGGCTCTCACCCACGAGCACCTCCAAGAGGCCCTGGCCCTGCTGGACCGGCTCATCGACGCCGACCCGTACGAGGAGAACCACTACCTGCGCACGGCGGAGCTGCTGGCGCGCTCGGGCAACCGTCGGCGGGCCCTGTCCACGCTCGACCGGGCCGAGCGCATGCTGGCCGACCTGGGAGTGCCGCCGTCACGGGCCCTCATGCGGGTCCGAGCCTCTCTCAGCGCCGATTCGGAATCAGACCTCCAGGACGAGTAGCCGGCTCTCGGTGGACCGGTGGGTCTCGCGTCGCTTCGGTGTCCCAACAAAGCGGTGTCCCAACAAAGCGGTGTCCCAACAAAGCGGTGTCCCAACAGATCAAAAGGGGCGCCCGAGCACTCGAGCGTGACCGGTCCGGCCATCGTTTCAGCGACGCGAGTCGCGCACGGAACGCTCGACGTCATCTCCGCCGCTCGGTGGATGAGGGGCGGACAGAGCGAGCGTCGTCGCCCCGCCGTCGCACCACTGTTGGGGACCGGTCAGCCTTAGGTCAAACGTCAACCCAGGACATGTGTTCCACCTTGGGCAGGCGGTCCCGCATGCCCTCTCGCACCTTTCTGTGAGAAAAGCATTGTCGGTGGTCCATTTCGGGGATCACACTGGGGCCAACGTCATCACGTACGAAGAATGCATTGAAGCCGAGATGTTCGGTACCGACAAGGCGGTACCCCTTAGATCTTGCCAGTTTCACAAACGCCAACAGCGAGGCGCCCTGGTAGTTGAATGCTGGGTCTCGGGTGAAGTCGGGACGATAGGGCACGGTCTTTGCCACATCTGGACCCCAGATGTCTTGGTACTCGAGTACGACAACCCGAGGCGAGGTGAAGTCGAGCGCCTTCCAAATCCAGTAGTCAACGCCGTCAAGGTCGAGCGAAAGCAAATCGATATCAGCCCCGATACCCGAATCGATCACGAGGTCGTTGACGTTCTCTGCGGTTACCCATTCATTCCGAAAGATCGGAGGGGAAGAAAAGGTGTCGGGGCACCTGGAATAAAACTTGCGACCTCTCTCAACGAGCGTGGGATTGCCGTCGACCAGAAGACCATCCCAACCATGGTTGACAATGAGGTTTGCTGAGTTGCACTGAATGCCATCGCCTGCACAGATCTCAACGGCGACTCGACTGGTTGTTCCCAGAACTGAGAAGAGGAATAGGAGAGCACCGTCCTCGCCGTTCTGCGAGTAGGCCCGCATGTAGGTGTCTTTCAATTCAGGGAGGGCAGCGGGGGCGGTAGTAGCCAAGAGCTGGTACTGCATCGCGAGTGAACGCTGTGCTGCCTGATCTGTGATCGACCGGAGACGCCGTGGCGGCAAGCCGTTCTTGGCGACGTAGGACAGTCCTCGCTTCATCGAGCTCATCTTCAGCTTCGCCGTGCTCACGTGCCCGTCCTCCGCCACCATTCGGAACCTGCTCCGAGCCACAGGATAGGGCTCATGCCCGTCACTGAAGGTGAACGAAGGACCGCCGCGGGTCGCGGTTCCGCCGAATGTGCTGGCCGCCCTGAACCCTGAGCCGGTCGTACTCGTTCTCGATCACGGATGCGGCGCGCTTTGAACAGCGTGGGACAATGCTCGACAGAAGACCGACGTCTCCTGTCACCTCCACGACTTTCGGCGCTGCGGGCGCACGTGATCGGCTTCGACCGGCGCCATTGCCGCCGAGCTGATGCACCGGGCGGGACACAGGAGCGTTGGCCGACCTCGGAGTCCCGCCGTGCCGGGGCCTCATGGCGGCTCGCACATCGATGAATCCCGAGGCTGAGACCGAGCAGCCGAACGGGTCAATTGGCGGCGAACTGCTGGCCGGCGTCGCGCGCGCGCGATCGAGCGCAGGAGCAGCCGCGGTGTACCGGAGCGGTCGCCTCGGTCTGAGCAACGCTGGGCGACGCTGCGCCCTCGCCGGCGGTGGCGCCCCAGAAGAGCATGATCCGGCGGGCCAGCTGGGCCAAACGGAGCCGCCCCTCGCCCCACCCGACGACGCCCAACGCGCCGGCCAGCCCGAGGAAGAGCCGGGCGACACCCGGGGCCATCGAGCTCGATCCGATGCGACGGACAAACGCCGCAACGGGTGCGGGAAGGTCGCGGGTGAAGACCGTCGGGTCGAACGGCCCCAACCGTTGGTGCACGCTGTGCAGGTGAAGCAGGCCGGCGCCGCGGCGGCGCGAGTCATGAAGGAACGCCGGATCGCTGCGCCGGTATCGGTGCGCGGCGACCAGGCTCGAGTCGAAGCGGCCCACCAGCCCAGCCTCGGCCAGCCGGAAGCCAAGGTCCTGGTCGGCGTGGTAGGAGGCGGTGAAGTCGGGGGAGTACAGGCCGACCGACAGACAGTCGGACCGCCGGATCGACACATTGCCCAGCCACAACTGGTCCAAGACGCCGTGCTCCCCCGCTTCGATGCGGGCGACATGGGCCAAGTAGCTGCGCGCGTACAGGAGGCTTCCGATATCGGCATGGCGCGCCGGAAGCTGGACCGGCATCGTGCCGACGAGTACGAGACCGTGTTCGCCCGCGTGGCCACGTGCGTGTGCGGCGGCCAGGCCCGGGGTCGGGACCACGTCGTCGTCGAGCAGGAGCACGACGTCTGCATCGGTCAGCGTCACCCCCAGCTCGAGTGCGTGAAGCTGACCCGAGTGGGGGACCTGCTGGAAAACCAGCCGGTCGAAGCGGGGCCGCAGCGACGACAAAAGGGCCACCGACTCGTCGTCCTCCCCGTCGACGACTACCACGAAGTGTCGAACCGATTCGTCCGCGAGAACGAGCGGGACGAGCTGCGCGAGGTTCTCGGGTCGACCCCTGGTCGCCATGATCACCGAGACGCTCGGTATGGTCGCCGGAGTGGTCATCGACCCGTTCCTCCCGTTCCTCCCCCACCCCGGAGCAGGCGGCCCGGGGTGCGGGCCAGGATGCGGACGTCGGCAGCGAACGACCAGCTGACCACGTACTGACAGTCGAGCCGGCAGAGCTCGTCGAAGCGCAGGTCGTGCTGGCCGCAGACCTGCCAGAGCCCGGTCAGGCCGGGGCGGATCTCAAAGCGCCGTCCGACCCACTCGGGCAAGACGGAGCATTCCTCAGGGACGAACGGGCGCGGCCCGACAAGCGACATGTCGCCGCGCAGCACGTTGAAGAGCTGGGGGAGCTCGTCGACGCCGAGTCGGCGAAGCAAGCGTCCGACTGGCGTCACTCGCTGCTCGATCTCGGGGAGTTCGGTCAGCGGCCGCGGGAAGTGCCTGGGGCCGAGTGCGCACTCAGCCGGACCGGCCTGGCGCATCGTGCGCAGCTTGAGGATCTGGAACGGGCGGCGGTTGCGGCCAAGACGATCCTGGCGAAACAGCACCGGTCCTCGCGAGGTCACCTTGATGGCGACAACCGACGCCACAAGGAATGGTGCGACGGTGACGAGCAGCAGAGCGGCGCCGACCACGTCGAAGAGGCGCTTCACGAACCGACCGAACGGTCCGGGGCTCCCGCCGTCGAGGCTGATCACCGCTAGACCCTCCAGGTCTTGGAAGCTGGCCTCCCAACCAGTCAGCTCGAAGTACCGCGGTACGACGTCGACCGCCACCGTCCCGACCAGGGACCGCAGGACGTCGGTGGTCCGGGCCGGGTGCGAACGGCTGAACGCGACCACGACGCGGTCGATCATGCCAAGACGGCAGATCACCGGAAGAGAGGAGAGGTCGCCAAGGACCGGCTGGCCGCCGACCGGGTCGTCGTCCACGAAACCGATCAACTCGACATGGCGCGACCGGGAGAGTCGCGCCGCGACGTCCGATGCGATTATTCCGGTCCCGACCACCACGACCCGGGCCGGCCGGGTGGCGGCGGTGCGGCCGCGCAGGCCGATGGCTGCCGCGCGGCCGAGGGGCAGGCTGAACGCGCAGCCCCCGAACGCGGCGCCAATGACCGCCGGGTGGAGCGCTCCGTGCAAGAGCGCGGGGAAAATCGCCGCGATGGCCAGGGTGAGCAGGCCGCCGATCGCGATCGCGGCCTCGAGGTTCACCAGGTCGTCGGCGGGCGTCGGGGCGATGTGACGGCGCGCCTTGGGGTAGACGCGCTTGGCGATCATCGCGGCGGCGAGGGCGAACCACGAGATCAGGACGAACTGCAGACTGGTGGTCATGGCCTCGTTCGCAGGAGCAAGCTGCGGCAAGAGGTTGCTGGCCACCAAGAAAACGAGGAGGGCTACGAGCGCATCGCTCGTTGCGAGCCAGACCCAACTTGGTCGGGCGGCGGTCTGTTCGAGCGGGAGCGACAGGAGAGCGCGCCGCGCCGACTGCGGCCGGGCGACCGTCAAGGTCCCCGCCGAGGCCACCGACCGGTGTCGGATCGTCGGAGCGCTCACCGCTCTGCTTCCTGCCCTGAACGGGCCGTGCGGGCGAGGGTCATCTCCTCGTCCATGGTCTCGAGCACGAACGCCAAGAGCTCGTCGAGCGAGCGGACGGCGTAGCGCTGGCTCGTTGCGACGGCCTCCACCTCGCCGGTGAAGCGCCCCTCGCGGAGGCTCTCGGGTCGGACTCGAAGGACGTATGAAACGAACATGGTTGAACCCTAAGAAGCGGCCGTCCACTGACCGTCCCCCGCGACGACGAATCATGGGCGGGGCTGGAGGGACACTCGAAAGACGCTCGTGGGACCGGCTCCTCATAGTCTTCGAGCCATGACGAACGCGGAGGACCAGACCATTGCGACCGTGCGTCTGGCCAGGGATCTGTGCATGGGAATGGGCGCCTTTGTGGTGTCTACCAGGGGCGATGTTCGCTTTGAGCTGGCCGCCCCCGGCCCTAGCGGCGTCGGCGAGCGGGTGGCCCTGCTCGCCCGGTCGTGCCTGGAGCGGCCCGGCGCCCAGGGCAACGAGCCGTTCTGGAACGCCGAGATTCTTGGGGAGAACGAGTCCGCCGACGACTCGCTGGCGTGTGTGGCCGTGCCCATCCGGGCCGGCACCGAGTGGGTCGGCATTTTGGGCGTCGTCGACACCTGGCTACCCGAGCTGGACGAGGAGCAGCGCCTCGGCCTCCTCCGGCTGGCCCACGGCTTGGGCGATCAGCACGCCAAGGGCCAGCTCACCCTGAGCGGCCCCGGCTTCTATGCGACGACCGACACCGTCGAGGTCGAGGAGTCTCCGACCGAGCCACCGGGGATCCCGATCGTCGAGGTGTCGGTCGACCCCGACGAGATCGCGAAGGAAGAGGAGACCTCGGCGGCGACCGAGGTCGAGGAGGAGGAGGAGGAGCTGCCCTCGGGCATCGGATTGCTGGACGAGATCGTCGAGAACCTGCCCGAGGGCCTGATCGTCACGCGCGACGACGGTACGATCGTCTTCGCCAACGCCGCTGTCGGCGACCTGAGCGGACTCTTGCCCGAGGAGATACTCGGCCGGGACGTGGCCGAGCTGCTCCATTCTGCCGCCGGAACGGTCCCGGACTCGGCGGCGGCGCTCCTTGATGCACCGTTCCCCGGTCGCCACCTCGACATGGTCCACATCGACGGGGAGTCCCTCGCCGTTCAGGTCAGCGGGGCCCGGTTCTCCAGCCGATTGGTCGGGGACTGCCACGTCGCCCTCTTGAGGGAGGCGCTCGCGGCGGGCTCGGGCCTCGGCAACGGCACCACCATGCGCGTCCTCCTCGACGCACTCGACGAGGGGATCGTCGTGTGCGATCCCCACGGCACCGTGCTCATCGCGAATCGCGAGGCCCACGCACTTCAGGGCCTGCCCACCGACGAGGAGCTGACCGGTCAACCGTTCCCCTACTCCCCCGCGCTCTGCAGTTCCGACGGGTCGCCGATGACCGAAGCGCACCACCCGATGACTCGGGCACTGCACGGGACCGTGGTCCGTTCCGAGCAGCTGCAACTGGGCGGGGAGGACCGCCGCCACCTGGTGGCCTCGGCGAAGCCGTTCGAGCTCGAAAACGGGTCGACCGGCGCGCTCCTGGTGCTGCGCGACGTCACATCGCAGCTCGAGGAGGAGGCGTGGCTCATGCACCTGGCCCTCCACGACCCGCTCACCGGCCTGGCCAATCGCTACCTCCTGCTCGACTACCTGCGCCGCGTCCTTCTGCAGTTCCGGACCCGGGGCGGCTCGATCGCGCTGGTGTTCTTGGACCTCGACGACTTCAAGATGGTCAACGACCGCTTCGGTCACGACGTCGGTGACGAGGTCCTGGTGGCCGTCGGCCGGCGCATCCAAGGGGCCGTCCGTTCGAGTGACATCGTCGCCCGGCTGGGTGGCGACGAGTTCGTCGTCGCCCACGCCGCCTCGGACGACCCGGGCGAGATCGAGATGGTGATCTCCCGTATTCGCAAGACGCTCACGGCTCCCTACCAGGTACGGGGCCAGACGTTGGCGGTGAGCGCATCGATCGGCTGGGTGGCCGCGGACCCAAGAAACGAGGACCCGACCACGCTCTTGGTTCGGGCCGATCGTGAGATGTACCGGCGCAAGAGCGCCCGCCACCGGGCTGCGGAGGCTGCGTCCTGATGACTACGCCGACCCCCCTTCCCACGACGTCGACCAACGCCCAGGAGGCACCGGCCGAACGGGCTCGCCTCACGGGTCGTCAGCTGGCCGAGCACCCGCTGCTCGCGTCGCGAGACGACCACGAGCGCCCCGGCGTTGCCGAGGTGCTGGCCGACGCGCGCCCACTCCTCAGCACCTACGGGATCAGCTTCGAGATCCTACGGACCCGCCCGGGCATGGTCGTGCTGCGGGCGAAATCCGACGGCCGGGTCAGCGCTCAGGTCGCCTGCGAGCTGGTCAAGGGCCTACTCGCCGCGGTCCCAGAGCAGGTCTGTGACGTGAAGGCGTCCCTCGTCGAGAACACGTGTGCCCAGCGCGGCGCGCCCGCATGCCTCTATTCGATGGTCTGGGAGGAACACCCGGTCGTCCCGAGAGCGCCCAGCCCGCCCAGCCCCGAGACGCTGATCGACCCGTCGGCGCCCGGGCTCGCGCTCGGAGAACCCGTGTTCGCCGAGGCGGCCGAGGCGCCGGTCGAAGAGACCCCGCTCCCCGAGTGGGATCGCGCGATCGAGACCGAGCCCGTGGTCGGGCCGGCACCCGAGCAGGCCGGCGAGCCTGTCCCCGCGCCCCGACCCTCCCGGGAGTCCACCGCGCCACCGACCGCGGCCTCCTCAGGCGCGTACCAGTTCCAGGTGAGCACCCCCAACGCGATCGTCGTGCCGAACCCGCCCCGCCCCGCCCCGGTGTCGGCGGCTGCTGTCCCCGTCGCAGCGCCGGCTGCCCAGACCGTCCTGTCCCCGCCCGCCGTCACGACCCGTCGCCACTTCCCCAGGGGACTCATCCGCCGCAGCTGGCTGCTCGTGCTGGCGCTGATCGCCGGTTCGGCCGGAGGATGGTTCGCGGGCGTACATGCCGGCATCAGCTACGGCGCCCAAGCAACCCTGGTCGTGCAGTCCGGCGCCGGCAAGACCGGTCCCGGTAGCGCCAACGATGCGTTGGCCCTGGCCACGACGTACTCGGCCCTAATTCCGAAGGACCAGTCGATCCTGTCTGCCGCCGGGGGAACGCTGCACATGTCCTCGAGTGCCGTCGCGCGCAGCCTTAGTGTGACGGTCGAGAGCGGCACCTCGCTGTTGCTCCTCGACTTCAGTGCACCCACGGCCGCCCAGGCGGTGGCCGGTGCCGACGCCGTCGCGCGAGCGGTCGCGAGCAACACCCCGCTCACGGCCGCCATCGCGGCCGGCTCGGTGGCCATCGTCAACGTGCCGAACGTGGCCCACCGGCAGGGAACACTGCACAAGTACGGGATCGTGTTCGGCGGTTTCCTGGGTCTCGTGGTCGGGGTGATCCTGGTGCTGGCGGCCGAGCGGGCCGACCCGAGGATCGATGACGCGGTGTCGATGGCCAATGCGGCCGGCTGCCGCGCTGCGCTCGTCCCGAACGACCTCTCCTTCGCCGAGCTGGCCCGGGTGCTCTCCGATGCCGGAACCGGCAAGGGTCTCACCGTCGTGCCGATCGCCATCGCCGACACCGCGCCCACCATGGAGCTCGCCCGAGGGCTCCGGCCCTGCTGGCCGGCCAACGGGCCGGCGGTCGCCATCAGCCCGTCGTTCTCCTCGGGTGTGGTCGAGCTCAGCCGGGGAACGGGACCGACCGTGCTCGTGTCGCACCCCGGCACCCGTCAAAGGGAGGTCGTCGCGGCGGCCGAGCGGCTGCGCATGATCGGCCGCGCCCCGGTGTGGGCGGTGTTGGCGAATCGCCGGTTGCGGAGCCGGGTGTCGGGCCGTGTGGGCTGAACCGGGCGGGGCCGCACTTCTCGGCCCTCCGGGGACACGGCCCGCCGGGACACCGGACAACACCTGGTTCGTCGAGCGGCCCCGGCCGGTGTTGCTCGGCCTGGGCGCCGTCGTCCTCGCGTTCGCGCTGGGTTTCGTCGCGGTGGGCAAGCCCGACATGGGGCTGGCCGCCCTGGCCGCCCTGGCCCTGGTCGTGGCCGTCCTGCTCCGACCGGTCATCGGCGGATTGATCTTGGTCGGGGCCGTGCCGATCCTCTCGGGGATGGCGCCCGGCGTCCCCGTCGCGCACCTCCGAATCTCAGAGTTGCTCATCGGCGTGGTCGGGGCGACCGTGCTCATCTCGGCGCGCCGATCCGACGCGGTGCCCTGGTCCAGCTTCGAGTGGTTGCTCTTGGCCTACGGCGCTGCGTGGGCGATCTTCGGAACGGTCGACGCGATCACCCTCGACCAGCACTTGAGCATCACCCTCTGGGGAACGGTCTTCGGACAGCTCCAGTTCTTCGTCATCTATCGGGCCGTCCGCACCTCCTTGCGCACCCCCTCGGAGCGCCGCACCGCGGTCGCGGTGCTCCTCGTTGCCGCCACGCCGGTGGCCCTGTTGGCCGTGCTCCAGCAGCTGCATGTCGGGCCGGTGGTCCGCTTCCTCACCACGGTGACCGGTGGGCTGTCCGGCCCCACCACCGTCGGCGCCGCCACCCGGGCGACCGGCCCGTTCGACAACTGGGCCGTGCTGGCCGGCTATCTCCTTCCCCTCCTGCTCGTGCTGTGCGCCCTCACCATGTCCGGGCAGATCGGCCGACACCGTCGGGCCGCGTGGATCATCGGCGTGGTGGCACTGACGGGATTCCTGCTCACCGAGGAGCTTTCGGCGATCCTCCTGCTCTGCATCGGCACGATCGTCCTGGCGGTCCAGTACGGGCTCGGCCGGCGTGTGCTGCGCTTCGCCGGCGCGGCGGTGGTGGTCGGTGCGCTGGTCGCCGCGCCGTTCCTGGCGACACGACTCGACCAGGAGTTCTCCTCGAACGCGGGCTCCGGTCGCCATGCCGGCGTCCCCCAGACCCTCGCCTACCGCTGGAATGTCTGGACCACCCAGTACGTCCCGGCCATCGAGGCGCGGCCCCTGGGCGGCTACGGGGCCGAGCTCCCCGCCTCCATCCAGTGGCGCTACCCCGAGTCCCAGTACATCGCCTATCTCATGGAGGGCGGGTTCCCGCTGCTGGTCCTCTTCGGGGGCCTCGGCTTGGCCATGTTCAAGCGGAGCCGTGACGCCGCCCGCTCGAAGGATCCCTTCGACCAGGCGCTCGGCCGCGCCCTCGCCGTCACCGTGGTCGCGATGCTGGTGATGAACCTCATCTGGCCGTTCCTGAGCAATGCCGGCCTGCCCCAGGTCCTCTGGTGTCTCCTGGCCATCGCGGTGCCGCGCCCCGGCCATCGGGGCGCGGTCGCGGCACCCAGTGTCGCTCCGGCGACGCTGGTTCCCGCAGGAGGTGTGTGATGACGTTCCGCCGAAGTCTCCGAGTGCTGAGGCACCGCACCACCCGGGCGCTCCGCCCGCGCCAGTTGCTGGGGACCCTCACGCTCCTCGTGGCCATGGGGGCGGCCGTCGGCCTGCTCGTGCTGGTCGTGTCGGAGAACGCCGTCAGGGCGCCGGGGGTCAGCGCGACGGCGCCCGGGCCGGCCACCAAGCCGAAGACGACCGTACCCAAGGCAGCGACACCGAAGAGCACCACGCCGACCACGAAGCCGGTTGGACAGACCGTGCCGCTCGGTGTCTACACCGGTCCGGGCTCCCCGGTCGCCGCAACGGCGTTCAGCGCCGACGCCGGCGCGCCGGTGCCGTACGCGTTCGACTACCTGGACGGCTCGAGCTGGCAGCGCCTCGCCGACCCGATCTGGTTCGTGCAGCGCTGGACCGGATCGGGCTTCCGGATGATCTGGGGCGTCCCCATGCTGCCGACCACCGGGGCCACCCTGGCGGCCGGCGCGGCCGGCCAGTACGACGCGTACTTCAGCCAGCTCGCGTACACGCTCGTGAACAACGGCCAGGCGAGCTCGGTCATCATGCTCGGCTGGGACCCCGAGGCACCCACCTTGCCGTGGACGGCGACCACGCCCGGCGCGGCAGCCGAGTACGTGTCCTACTGGCGCCAGATCGTGACGTCGATGCGGTCGGTCACCGGTGAGCAGTTCCTGTTCGCCTGGGACAGCGCGCCCGGGTCGGATCAGGTGCTGCCCCCAGCGCTGTATCCGGGCGACGCCTATGTCGACATCGTGGCCACCGATGCCTTCGACGAGGGCACGACGGCAACCGGCTCGGGGTGGAGCTCGTTCGCTGAGGCGCCCTACGGCCCCGACTGGTTCTCGGCCTTCTCCGACCGCCACCACAAGCCGTTCATGATCGCCAAATGGGGGGTGGTGCCGACCGGGCAATCGGGCGGCGGCGACAACCCCGCGTTCGTCAGCCAGTTCCTCCGGTGGGCCGATGGCCGGCACCTCTTTACGGCTGTGACCTGGGACTACGGCTCGTGGGCGGTCACCGGAGGCGGCTTCCCCCGGTCGGCCGCCACGCTTCGCAGCGTGGCCGAAGCTGGCGCCGTGGCCCCCATCGGCAAGGTCGTCGACTCCTAGTCGGCCGCCCACCACCCCCCTACCGGCACTGGGACAGGGGGTAGACGGCCGTGGGACGCAGAATCCGTACGCTGATCCCAACGAGCGCGTGCGTCGAGCGGGCCGCACCAGGACCTGGTAACACCCAATCGATGCACCGAGGAACCTTCCCCCGGGGGCCCTCGAAGGAGCAGGAGGCGTGCCGACCACGATGACTGAGGACCAAGGAAGCACCAACGGAGCCCACGGCGGGGTTGGCCATCTCCTTCGGATGGCCAAGACCCAGTGTGGCGTCTCACTCGCGTTCGCGGCCCTGCGCAAGGCCGACGGTGGATTCGCCATCGCGACCTTCCCCTCGCTGACCACCGACCCAAGCTGGTCGGTCGAGGCCATCGACGAGCTGGTCCGCCAGACCTGGGATGACCCGCACCTGAGCGGGGGCACCGTACTTGTGCGAAGCGGCCGCGTGCTGAAGGGCATGTGGACCGGCCAGGGCCACCACATCAAGCTGGCCGCGGCCGCCCTGAGCGACCCCGACGCGCTCGATCGCCCCTGGGGCCTCCTGTGCGTCGCCGAGCCGCTGGCCGGGCACTTCGAACAAGACCAGCTGAACCTGCTCGGCAACCTCGCCGGACGGCTCACCTCGTACCTTCGGGCCCGTCAGCAGGTGCTCGATGGCGCGGCCACCTTTGCGCCGGGCGGGGCCGCGGCACCGCCGGCGCCGGTCCCAGAGCCGGTCGCAGAGCCGGTCGCACCGGCCTACGAGCCGATGGTCGAGACCCCGGTCGTGGTCGAGACCCCGGTCGTGGCTTCCAAGCCAGAGACCGCTCCCCCACTGGTCGGCTTCATGGACCCGTCGGTCCCAACCCACTTCGGCGAGCTGTTCGACGAGACGGACGAACATCCGCTCGACCGGGCTGCCGATGCCCTCGAGGCGACCGGTGGCGGCTGGGGGGCGCCCGGGGCGAGCGAGCCTCGTGCCGACGATTGGGAGTTCCTCGGTCTCGACGAGATCGAGTGGGTCGAGGCCGCGGCACCGGCACCACAACCGCCAGTCGACCCGCCGTCGAACCTTGCCTCGCCGAGCGCGCCCGGGCCGTCGGCCGAGGTGGCATCGGTCGCTCCGGGTCTGGGCCCGGTTGGGGCCTCGACCTTCGGGACCCGCCAGGACGAGGCGGTCGTAGTCGCGCCCGCCGCGGGTGCGAGCGACCTCGACGCCATGCTCGGTCCGGACCCGGTCACCGGGTTGGCCACGCTGACCACGCTGGTCGGGCGACTGAGCTCCTCGCTCGCCCACGTCCGCAACAACGAGGGCATGGTCGGACTGATCCTTGTCGACGTCTCGGCGGCCAACGGCTCCGAACCGCTCGGTGCCCCGGCCCTCATGACCGTCGCCGGTCGCCTGACCAACCACCTGCGGGACCGCGACATGGTGGCTCGGATCGGCCCGAAGTTGTTCGCGGTCCTGGTCGACCTGCGCCCGGGAGCCGTCGACCTCGAGACGATCCGACAGCGGACGGTGAGTTCACTGACCGCGGGCATCGAGTCCAGCACCGGCGGGCTGCAGGCCCGCTCCTCCATCGCCTCGGCAAGCGCCGGCAGCACGGTCACGGCCGAAGACCTCCTTCGCCAGGCGGCCGACCAGCTGCGCGGGCGATGACGCCGGGCTGCTCGCCCGTTCCAGGCAAGGAGGAAGGTGGAGCCACCCTCGCAGGTCCCGGACGTGCCGGGGCGCAGCGAAACCACCGAACACCGATCGCTTGGCCAGCTCGCGGTGCGCGGTGGCGGCTACATGGTCGGCCGAGAAGCCATCGGGATGGTTATCCGTCTTCTGGGCGTGGTGCTGGTGGTGAGGTTGATCGGGCCGGGCTCCTATGGGATCTACAGCGCCGCAGCGGCTTTCGTGCTGTTCATTGCGACCTTCGCCCAGATGGGCCTGGAGGTCTACCTGATCCGGATGCCGGGCGAGATCGAGGCGCGCCACTACAACCAGGCGTTCTCGTTTCTCCTGGTCACCTCGGTCGCCGCCACGGTGATCGCCGAGGGGCTGACGTTCGCGTCGGGCGGCCTGCTTCGCCCGACCGGGGTGCTCCTGCCCCTTCGGATCCTTTTGCTCAGCATCCCGGTCAACGTGCTGTGGGCGCCCTCCCAGGCGGCCATCGAACGTCGCTTCGGATACCGGCTGATGGGGTTGCTCGAGGTCGGGGGCGACGTGGCCCTGTACGCAACGGCGATCCCGCTGGCCTTCTTGGGCGCGAAGGCGTGGTCGCTCATCGCGGGCTATTTCGCCTGGCAGACATGGCTGTTCGTGGCCAGCTGGGCCACCTCTGGGCTCCGTCTGCGCTGGGATTGGTCGCTCACAGCTATCCGAGACATGGCGCGGCACGGCCTCAGCTACTCGACCGCCCAGTGGGTCACCCGGCTCGGTGACCTGGTGAACCCGCTCGTCGTCGGAACCTTCCTCGGCGCCGCCGGTGTCGGCTATGTCGCGTTCGCCCAGCGCCTGGTCGACACCATCGGGTTCGCACAGCGGGGCGCCTACCGGCTCGGCATGGTCGCAATGTCACGGGTCGGGAGCGAGGAGAAGAGCCGTCTGCGCTACTCGATCGAGGAGGGATCGCTGCTCCAGCTGCTCGCGCTGGCGGTCCCCTTCGCCTGCTTCGGCCTGGCTGCGCACTGGTTGGTTCCGGCACTCTTCGGTCACCAGTGGGCGAAGGCCGTCCCCCTCTACAGCCTCCTCGCGCTGGCCGCGGTCCTGAACGCGTCCGGTTTCATCCAGACCACGTTTCTCTACAGCCGGGGCCGCAACATGGCGGTCACCGGCGTGGCGTCCATCCGGACGATCGTGCTCGCGGTGGCCTCGGTCATCTTGGTGAAAAGGATCGGGATCGACGGCTACGGGGTGGCCTGGCTGATCGCGCTGGTGGACCTCGTCTACGCCGATCACGTGGTCCGCAAGATGTTCGGGTTCAGCTACAAGAAGATCCTCCCCTGGGTGGTCGTCCTGGTGCCGCCGGTTCTGGTGCCGCTGGTGGCGATGCCGTGGTCGCTGTTGCTCCTGTCCCCGGTCGCGCTGGTCCTCTTGCCCCCGATGCGCGCCGAGATCCGCCGCATCGTCGGCCTGATCTGGTCGGCGATGGCCAAGCCCCCCCGAGAGCCCGGGGCGGCCGCCGTGGTGGGCCCGACGCCATGACCTCCCAAGACCTCTCGGTCGGAGTCGACCTGGTGGACATCGCCGAGGTGGCGCGGTCGGTCAAGCACTTCGGAGACCGGTACCTGCGCCGCATCTTCACCGAGCACGAGATCTCGTGCTGCCAGGGTCCGCCCGATGTCGCCGCCGGCTCGCTGGCGGCGCGCTTTGCGGCCAAGGAGGCCACCCTCAAGGTGCTGCGTCCCGACGGCGCGCGGCCCGACTGGCGCACGATCGAGGTGGTCAGGCTCCCGAGCGGTGCGTGCAAGCTCCGCTTGCGCGGTTCCGCGGCCCGGCTGGCCGTGGAACGGGGCCTGGGGCCGTTCGCCCTGAGCATGACCCATGAGGCCGGGTTGGCGGCGGCGGTCGTGGTGAGCGGGTCCGCGTCCGGTTACGGCGGACAGCCGACAATGGAGCGCCGCGAACCATGAGCGAGGAGCCGACCATGAGGGAGCAGATCCGCCGGGTGCTGAGCGAGCACGCGCGCCTCCCGGTCGACGTGGCCACGCTCGGCGACGACGACGACCTGTTCCGGGCCGGGATGACCTCGCACGCCAGCGTGAACGTCATGCTGGCCCTAGAGGACACCTTCGACATCGAGTTCCCCGAGGCGAAGCTCCGCAAGGCGACGTTTGAGTCGGTGTCGGCCATCGAGGCCGCGCTGATAGAGCTGCGCTCGGTGTCGGCATGATCCTCACGCGTGGCGAAATGCGAGAGGTCGTCGCGAAGATTGCCGATGAGTACGCCTTGCCCAACGCGGACGACGTCGACCGCCAGGCCCGATTCCCCATCGAGGCGATTGACGGGCTCAAGTCGGCCGGCGTGCTCAGCGCGTTGGTGCCGCCCGAGCTCGGTGGGCTGGGCGCGACGCTGAGCGAGGCCGGCGACTCGATTGCCGTCCTGTCCCGGCGCTGCTCGTCGAGCGCAATGATCCTGGCGATGCACCACCTCCAGGTCGCCTGCCTCGCCGCGCACGGGAACAACGGCGTGCTGCGCACCTACCTCGCCGACGTGGCCGACCGCCAGCTCCTCCTCGCCTCGGCCACGACCGAGGTCGGGGTGGGAGGCCAGCTGCGCACGAGCAGGTGCGCGTTGGAGGCTTCCGGGGGGCGCTTCAGGCTGGAGAAGCAGGCCGGTGTCATCTCCTACGGGGCCCACGCCGACGCCGTGCTCGCGACGTGCCGGAGCGGCCCCGACGCCGCGCCCAGTGACCAGGTCCTCGTCTTGTGCGTCCCGCCCGGCCTGGAGCTTGAGCAGACCACTGAGTGGGACACCCTCGGGTTCCGCGGCACCTGCAGCCCCGGGTTCGCGCTGCGCGCCGAAGGCGAGATCGACCAGGTGCTCACCGACCCCTTCGGGGACATCGCCGGGCGGACCATGCTGCCGGTGTCCCACGTGCTGTGGGCGTTCGTGTGGCTGGGTCTGGCCTCGGCCGCGCTCACCAAGGCCCGCAACTACATCCAGGGCGAGGCCCGCAAGAACCCCGGCTCCAGTCCCGCCGGCGCGCCGCGCCTCGCCGAGCTGGCGGTCGTCCACCAGCAGCTCGAATCGCTCGTGCGAATGTCGGCCCAACGCTTTGACCAGCGCGCCGACGGCGAGGACCAGTCGATGGGGTTCGCGTTGTCGTTCAACTCGTTGAAGGTGGCGGCGTCTACGCTGCTCGTCGACATCGTCACGCGCGCGCTGGGCATCTGCGGCATGGCCGGGTACAGCCAAACCTCGCCGTTCAGCATGGGTCGGTTGCTGCGCGACGCGCACGGCGCGGCGCTCATGGTCAACAACGACCGCATCTTGGGGGACAACGCCCAGCTCCTGCTCATCTACAAGGAGTCCTGATGGCCGCTCCCGACCCGTACCGGGAACTGCGCGACAGGCTCATCGACGCCGAGCTCCTCTTCCCCACCGGGGTCGAGGGCCTCTACGGACGGTCGCAGACATACCAGGAGATCGTCGCTGCGATCGACCGCATGGTGCACCGGTGGGGCACCGAGCTCAAAGCGACGGCGGTGTACCTGCCGCCGGTGCTCGCGCGCCGCACCTTCGACTCGACCAACTACCTCCAGTCGTTCCCAGACCTCATGGGGTCGGTGCACGTCTTTCGGGGCAACGACCGCGAGCACGCCGAGCTGGTGCGGCGGGTGGAGGCCGACGGCGACTGGCCGGCCCTGCTCGAGCCGGGCGAGGTCGTGCTGTCGTCGGCCGCCTGCCATGCCCTCTATCCGATGTGCCGCGGCCGGTTGCCCGTTGGCGGGCGGCGTTACGAGGTCAGCGGGTTTTGCTTCCGCCACGAGCCCAGCCCCGACCCGGCCCGCATGCAGGCCTTCAACATGCACGAGGTCGTCTACGTGGGCGACCACGACGTCGCTCAGCGCCACCGCGACGAGGGCCTGGCCCACGGCCTAGGCCTGCTCGGGGAGCTCGGGCTCGAGGTGACCCCGGTGCCGGCCAACGACCCGTTCTTCGGCCGGCTCGGTTCGGCGCTGGCGGCCGGACAGATCGAGGAGGAGCTGAAGCTGGAGGGCGTGACCCCGATCTGCTCAGAGGACAAGCCGACCGCCATCATCTCGGGCAACTGCCACCGGGACCACTTCGGGCTGCCCTTCGGCATCGAGACCGACGCGGGTGAAGTCGCCCACAGCGCGTGCGTCGCCTTTGGCGTGGACCGCGTCACGGTCGCGCTCTTGGTGCGCCACGGCCTTGACCCGGCCGAGTGGCCCGGTTCGGTGCGCGCCCGGCTCTTTAGATGAGACACGAGATCCTCCCGCTCGACCCGGCCACCTACCGGCCCCACCAGGTCCACGGCGAGTTGCGGGTCTTCCAGGAGACCAACTGTGCCGCCGACCTGTGGATCGAGGCGCTGCACGCGCTCGGCTTCGACCCGATGGCGGCGATGGGATTCACGCTGAGCTGCGACTTCGACGGCGACCAGTGGCGGATGTTCAAGTTCGCCGCCGAGGACCTCCGTGTGCTCTTTGGGGTGGAGTTCGACGAGCTCAACGTCTGGCGCGCGCTGTCGGATCACGTGGTCGAAGAGCTGTCGCTCCGCCGCATGCTCACGATCGACGTCGACGCGTGGTACCTGCCCGACACGGCCGGGCTCACCTACCACTGCGCCCACCAGAAGACGACGATCATGGCCCAGATGATCGACCTCGAGGACCGACAACTGGGCTACTTCCACAACACCTCGTACCACGAGGTCGGCGGTGACGACTTCGACGCGCTGCTCGGTCTCGGCGCGAGCGACCCCGCGGTGCTGCCGCCATATGTCGAGTCGGTGCGCCTGGACGGGGTGCGCGACCCGGCCGATGTGCGCTTCGAGGCCGCGCTCGAGCTGGCCCGTGGCCACCTGGCCCGCCGCCCGGCCACCAATCCCCTCCCCCGGATGCACAAGCGACTGGAGGAGGACATGGCCTGGCTCCGCACCGAGGACCTCGAGGTCTTCCACCGCTATGCGTTCGGCACGCTCCGCCAGTGCGGCGCCAACGCGGAGCTGGCCGCCGATTTCGTGGAGTGGTTGGGCCGTCACGACGGCGTCGTCCCGGCCGCCGCCGGGCACTTCCGATCCCTCGCCGAGGGGATGAAGTCGCTCGAGTTCCTGGTGGCCCGGGCCACCCGGGGACGCTCGGTCGACCTCGCGGGACCCTTCGGCGCGCTGGCGGACTCCTGGGAGTGGGCGATGGCCGACCTAACCGGGCGCTATGGCCCCTGACCTGCTGGCCGGGGCGCGGTGGGAGTGCACCGCCACCCCGGCGGGCGCGATCGAGCACCCCGACGATCTCGAGGGGTCGGCTTCTCCGTGGTGGCCGGCCACCGTCCCCGGGACCGCCGCCGGTGCCCTGGCCGCGGCCGGCCTCGACCCGGTGCGGCGGGACTATGACGGCGAGGACTGGTGGTTCCGGTGTCGCTTCGACGGGCACGCCGACGACCTCGCCGGTCTGTTGACGTGCGAGGGGCTCGCGAGCATTGCCGACGTCTACCTGAACGGCGAGCCGGTCGGGCACAGCGAGAACATGTTCCGGACGCTGCGCGCCGAGGTGGCACCGCTCGGGGTCGGCAACGAGCTCGTGATCCGTTGCGCGGCGCTCCGGCCGTTGCTGGCCACCCGGCGCAGCAGGCCGCGCTGGAAGACGGTCATGGTCACCGATCAGTCGATCCGATGGTTGCGGACCAGCCTGCTCGGTCGGATCCCCGGGTGGACGCCGGTCCCGTTGCCGGTCGGACCGTGGCGTCCGGTGAGCGTGGTGCCCCGAGACGGCCACGAGCTGCTCTTCCGCCGCCTCGTCGCCTCCTGTGACGGCGACGACGGCGTCATCGAGGTCACGCTCGTCTTCTAGGGC